>Ga0208031_1000068_pt1 | contig 45674 bp, 38 predicted proteins | sample MalvirAntarct_38_FD_184252 | JGI IMG/M metagenome (GOLD analysis project Ga0208031, IMG submission 184252) | Marine viral communities from the Global Malaspina Expedition - Malaspina viral metaG Antarct_38 (SPAdes) (version 2) | ecosystem: Environmental > Aquatic > Marine > Oceanic | place...
ACAACCGCTGTGAAAAGACAACCACTTCAGCAGCGTCGGCCGTGTGTGCCAGTGGTTACACCTATTCAGCAGCGAACAGCCGTTGTGAAAAGACGGTGACTCAAACGGCAAGCAAAGTGTGTGCTTCAGGCTACACTTACTCTGCAACAAACAATCGTTGTGAAAAGACAACTACATCTGCGGCCTCCGTGGTATGCGCCAGCGGTTATACTTATTCTTCAGCTAATTCTCGTTGTGAAAAGACGGTGATTGAAGCTGCGAGCAAAGTTTGTGCTTCAGGCTACACTTACTCTGCAACAAACAATCGTTGTGAAAAAACAATTACTCAAAATGCTTCGGCTGTATGTGCCAGTGGATACACTTACTCATCAGCAAATAGCCGTTGTGAACGCACATTGACTCAAGCAGCAAGTAAATCTTGTTTGTCTGGTTACAGTTACACATCCGTAACCGATAGGTGTGAAAAGACAGTTGTTCAAGCAGCGTCAGCCGTGTGTGCCAGTGGTTACACCTATTCAGCAGCGAACGGTCGTTGTGAAAAGACGGTGACTCAAACGGCCAGCAAAGTGTGTGCTTCAGGCTACACTTACTCTGCAACAAACAACCGCTGTGAAAAGACAACCACTTCAGCAGCGTCGGCCGTGTGTGCCAGTGGTTACACCTATTCAGCAGCGAACAGCCGTTGTGAAAAGACGGTGACTCAAACGGCAAGCAAAGTGTGTGCTTCTGGTTACACTTATTCTGCAACAAACAACCGCTGTGAAAAGACAACCACTTCAGCAGCGTCGGCCGTGTGTGCCAGTGGCTATACATATTCAGCAGCGAACAGCCGTTGTGAAAAGACCTTAACTCAAACAGCTTCGAAGGTGTGTGCTTCAGGTTACACTTACTCTGCAACAAACAATCGCTGTGAAAGAACTCTAGTTCAAACTCCCGTTTGTAGTTCGGGTTACACCTACAATACAGCAACAAACGTATGCGAATCGATAACAACATACAGTGCATCATGCCCTTCTGGAACAATGGTTGGACAAGATGGCCTTTGTTATACAAGAGCTTCAGGCTACGCCTGTGATGCTTATGAATTCAAAAATGGATATGGTTCCTGTAAATTTATCAATGGTGCGTGTGGCTGCTGGAAGGTGAGCACTAAATCAGACGTAACACTGCCTGACGCTTGTCCGTCTCCGTCTAAAGGGATTGACAATGTTGGGTCTTGTGGTACAGTCCCAGGTGCAGCTCCGTCACAGTGTCCAGTGGGTAGTTCTTTGGTTAATGGCAGCTGCCAAAGCGTTGTAACAGCATCTGCTTCTTGCAGTAGCGGATACGCATTAAACGTCGCGTCAGATAAATGTGAAAAGCTAGAAACGCAGGCGTTTAGCTATAACTGCCCTGCAAACTACACCCTAAGCGGTAGTACGTGTTCACAGCTGCAAACAGCCGCCAATACATGGAGCTGTCCAAATGCCAGCTACACTTTAAGTGGTAGTACGTGTAGTTTGTTAGAAACGCAGGCGTTTAGCTATAACTGCCCTACAAATTATACCCTAAGTGGCAGTACCTGTTCGCAGCTTCAAACAGTAGCAAATACATGGAGCTGTCCAAGTGCCAGTTATTCGCTAAGTGGGTCAACTTGTAGCCTGCTAGAAACACAGGCATTTAGCTATAACTGCCCTACAAATTATACCCTAAGTGGCAGTACCTGTTCACAGCTTCAAACGGCAGCAAATACGTGGAACTGTCCAAGTGCCAGTCACACCTTAAGTGGAAGCACTTGTAGTTTGTTAGAAACACAGGCGTTTAGCTATAGCTGCCCTACAAATTTTACCCTAAGTGGCAGTACCTGTTCACAACTTCAAACGGCAGCAAATACGTGGAGCTGCCCAAGTGCCAGTTATTCGCTAAGTGGGTCAACTTGTAGCCTGCTAGAAACTCAGGCGTTTAGCTATAGCTGTCCAGCAGATTATACTCGCAATAATTCTGTCTGTAGTAAGGTCGTTAATACCGCAAACACATGGTCTTGCGATGCTAACTGGACACTATCAGGTTCATCTTGCCATTCGATTGATACGTTAACTTATGCTTACACTTGCCCTGATTACTATGAAAATCATAATGATGGTACGTGTACCCAACTGCAAAACCGAGATAACGGATGGACTTGCCCAGCGAATTATACTGATAATAATGACGGTTCATGTAGTTGGTACCAAACTGGCGCATATTCATTGTCATGTCCAGACTCTTCGTATACTCCGAATTCAACCACGGAAATATGTGAGAAAGTATTAACTAATAATCATATATATAAGTGTAATGATCCTAAGTATTCATTATCAGGTTCTAGTTGTTCGTTGTTATTAACTGAAACTGAAAGTTGGGTCTGTGCTGATCCTTCATTTAATAAGGTATCAGATGAACAATGTAAGAAAGTAACTAACTCTAATTTAGTTGGTACGTGCCCGGTAGGTTTTATCAAATCGACTGATGCTAAGTCATGCGTATTTATTGATACAACGCCGCTAGTTAAGAGTTGTAGCGCGTCATATGAACTCATAGGTGGAGAGTGTGTTAAAGATGTGTTCGCTGCGCCTAAGTGTTCTTCTACTATTGTGGATGCATCTTGTACGTGCGAAGCAGGAATGACGCTGAACTTAACAACATACCAATGTGAAGGCATAGAAAAATCATCTGTATTATCGAGTTGCCCAGAAGGTTACACATCGAAAGATGGCCAATGTGAATACAATAAGACGGTCAGTGTTGTGTATGATTACTGTCCATCAGGTATGTCTGAAACGTTCTTAAACTGTGTTTTAAAACAAGAGATACCTATTACAGACAGCTGTAATGCACCTTACACCGTTCAAGGTAATCAATGTAAATATGTAGATCAGCTCCCGCTTGGATACGCTTCTGGAGTAGAGTCGAAAACTTTTGAAGGCGATATTAAAACTGAGCTATCAACTATCAAAGTAGCCAAGGATACATTTGACGCGATTGTTAGTGAAATATCAGAAATACCATTAGATGATCTTACTGGATGTCGCTTAGTCGATTCTGAGGTTTTAGCTCAAGGCGTGATAAAAAAAGGTGATGTACCTTGTTATATCAAATGGACAGATTTACCTGATGGTATAAGTGGTGACAGTAAAAAATTAACGGGGATATTTAAGAAATCTGGCGTTCAATCGGCTGGATATGAACTATATGGGTTCAATGGTTCGAAATTAGACGAATTTAAAATTTCTTCAGGTTCAATAGCTTTAAATGTTAATGAACCAGAAAAACCTTTATTAACCGACATCACAACTCGATTAATGAGTAAGGTGTTGAAAGGATTCGAAATGTACAATTATAGCGCGTCAAGCAAGTTATCGATGACGACGTTATTAGTAGAGCCTCGAAACTATGTACAAACTTTGACAGTAGATGGCGTCGGTTCGTGCGAAGTCCCTGTGGGAGCCAACTCATGTATAGTTTATAGCAATATTTCATATACGCGTGAACCATCATCGCTTCAAACAGACAGTAACTACATTATTAAAGCCAATAGTAAGATTGGCGGCTGGCCAGATGAAGAACAGACAAAAAAGGACTGGGTTATTCATCATGATTTCCGTGGACCGAATATTGTATTTACGACATTTAATCCTACGCTTGAGGACGAACCAGTTGTCAATAGTGATTTAAGTTTCCCTGTTGTTGTCGCGGGTGGGACCGGGGCCGTTGGCGTAAGCAATCAACGCTCAGAATTGGATAGCACTGAAATTTGGTGGAGGCCATCCAAAGTAGAGTTGTTCTTTACTGCAAATGAAGGAACCAAAAGCGTAAACAAACTGAACGTTAATGGACAAGAAATTAGTTTTGACATTCCAAACACTATTTCAGATTTGCAAACATTAACGAATAAGTCAGTTGTTTCCGAGGGGCAGGCGAGCGCGTATCCTTTTGATATGAGTTCCCTAACACCTGGCGAATATACCGTAAAAGTGGTTGCCAAGGATTCATACAATAATGAATCGACAACCACTTATGAAAACGTCTTTGTATCTAGACCATTGCCACAAATTAAAGTTATGCACAAGAGTCGCTCTATTGAGCAACTTTCTTCAGCCCAAACCATTAATATGCTTGATGATGTAATGGTTGTAGCACATAACGGTCTGACTGGTGACACTGAAATCAAGAGCATTAAAATTGATGGCCGTGATGCAATCACAATCAATAGTGATGCTCATTTCAAAATGCTCACGAGTGAAGGCTTCGAGCTGGATGCGAACAAATCATATGTTATGGAAGTTGAGGCGGAAGATAGTAATGGAAATAGATCTACTCTTTCAATGCCTTTTAACTACCTACAAATCGCATTTGCTTTGAGTTACAAACCCGTCACAGTAATTCAAAAAGTAGAAGATGTGGCGCTTGCCGTTAATCGCACTCGGGGAGTTCGGTGTGATTTATATGGAACTAAAGCGGCTGCAACCTTGGCATCTAATGACAACAATTACGCTTGTTATATTGAGTGGACTCAATTACCAGAAGGCTTAAGCACGTTGGTCACGACTTACCAATCAGCAGTATCGGGAGCCGTTAAAAATTTAGGTAAACATCAATTATCCTATGATGCTTATATCGTTAACAAAACCGGTAGCGTAGGGAAAGTTGGAAGTGAAACTGTTGAATTCGAATCAACCGAGCCATTACCGCTAACACTTGATTTAGATGAAAAATTAAAATTAAGTGATGGGGTTTATAGCGTATCCATTAACGATACTTTACTTGGACGATATACAGGTAAATCAAGCAGAGCGCATGTAGATGTCACTCTAAGCAATGAAAATGGAGATGAAAAGTATTACAAACATAATCAATTACCATTTGGAGAAATCCAAACATTTTCCGCATACGCAGAAAAGTTAGGTAATTCAGTGTTGTGGAATAAAATTGGTTACACATTAAAAGCAAGTTATCGATTAGCACCAGAAATCAATATTCAGAAAGATTTTGATTTAGTGGTAACGCCACATCCTTACATGCAAGTGTTGATGGAATTGGATAGCCCTAAATACGCTTCAACGGACACGATTTACGCCTCCGTTAAGCTAGGTCTTCGCAATAATGCCACTGGCTTGTTTGAATATAATGTAGCAACCATGGGTGATGGTTGGGATGTTTATTTGGCATTCAAGAACGGTCAAGTTTACGAACCAATAACTGAAGTCGTTGAGGCGGGAACTGATGGTTTAGCCACTATCGGACTGGATGCCAACATTATTTTTGAACGGAACCAGGCGGTATATGCTGTTGCTAAGGCTAAATCACCATATCCTGAAATTGTTGTGGAGCGTATTTCTACACCTAGAAGCATTACCGTTGTTAAGGGGACTGCGGTAGAAGGTCAAGTGATCTCAAGACTGGTCCAATCTAGAGTGCCAGCGAATTTTGATATTCGATTTGATACAGCTTCTTATGATGACTTTAGAGTGTTGGGTGATATTGATTGGCAAATTGTAGATAGTACAGGGCAGTGGGTTACTGATGATGAGTTTGCAGACCGCCAGTACATATCAATCAAATCAACAAGTCCTGAAACGATCAAGGTTCGTGCTGTGTTAACGAATAAAGAAACGGGTGTTATTACAAATTCGGACGAAGTGACTTTGATTAGTTATGACATTCCAAAGTTAAAAATTGACGGTACTAATCAAGCTATATCTGGTCAGGATATTGAGTTATCTGCACTGGATAATGGTGAAGAACCGCAATTAGACACTATTGTTGAGTGGTCGCTCGATAATGGTGAAACTTGGGCTTTAGGTGATACAAAGTTCAATGTAGTCGTAGGAGAAACTGCATTAAAAATTAAGGCTCGTATGAAATATGCAAGCACATCATCCGAAGTACAAACAGGGCAGTGGAGCGAAGCTATCAAATACATATCGGTGACCAAACCAAAACCGTTAACGGTCAATGTAACTAAACCGAGCATTGTAGAGGTAGGTACAGAGATAGAGCTAAAATTACAGGTGGTTAATCCATTCGCAGCAACAGGCGTTGATGCATTGATGGAATGGGTGTTACCTGATGGCAGCATAGTCTCTAACCAAGACACATTAGTCTATTTGGTTAAAGAAGAAGACTTAGATGCGTCGAAAAGACTTAACATGAAGGGCAGAGCATGGCTTTCAGGTTATAAAGATGTCACGTTAGGAGAGTCCAACATAACGCTGAATACATTCCAGTATGCATTCCCGACTGATGATAAATTAAGTTTGTCGGTAAACAACAGCGTTAAGTTTGTGCCATCAACAGGTTTCGCTATGTTGAATATGCCATACATTAATGCACCAGGAGTAATTTTTAACTACGAATGGTCATTTGATGAAGCAGCTATTGAAAAAACATCAAGTAACGGTAAAACGTTGAACTTTAAAGTAATCCAAGCAGGGATTCATAAGATAACACTGACACTTTCAGATAATAGAGGTAATTTTACGTTTATTGATGGATTTGTTGAGGCGATTGAGCCAGATCCACTAGAGTTCAAGGTTACAGATATATATTCAAATAAATACATGAGGATGCCATTGACTATCTCGCTATATCCGAGCGTTAAGTCAAACCACCCTTACGATTTTATGAAAAGCTATCAATGGACTGTTAATGGGGTTCAACGTGAGCCATCGAGTCGCGCAATAGGTGTGTTCGAAAACTTACCATCGGGTCATTATGAGATTGAGCTAAATGTTACGTCCAATTTCGGCCAAACAGGTAAGCATACGATGTCATTTGATGTTAAAGACAACCAAGCGCCGGTGTGTGAACCTATCGTAAGAGAACAGTATGGTACTCATATTGTCGATGCAAACTGTAAAGACAGCGACGGTACGATTAGTTATTACCGATGGGTTGTTAACGGTACAGTATTTACGCCCTATGGTGCGCAAGTAAGGTTCAGTGCCAATGAGTTCCCTTCCGCAACAATTGTTATCGAAGCTGTTGATGACGCTGGAGCAAAAGGAATTGGTAGAGCGAATTTTTAAGTAAACATAATAACTCTAAAAAAACCGTCATTTTGGCGGTTTTTTTATTTGAGCGTCCCAATTGGCACTTGAACGAAGAAAACTAAGCAGTGCGATGTTTTAAAATACCTCATTAGTAACTGGTTGGAGGTAAAAATTGAAACACGTACTTATTAGCTTCACTTTGATTTCAGTTGCAATCTTGTTATTAGCAGCAAGATTCACTATCGCGGTGCCAAGCCAAGAATATTCATGTTTGTTTGCCAGTTATTTTTTGGTGGATAAGCAAGATATCAACATAAAGCGCAATCGGTTGATCGCTTTCAGTTTGCCAACCAATACACCGTATTTTAGTAAAGGTACACGCTGGATAAAAAAGCTAGTGGGTATGCCTGGAGATCATATTGTAGTGAGTGTTGATGCAGTGTCTGTAAACGGCATTGTTTATAAAAACAATATGCGGCAATTGCTCATGAAAATTGATGTTGATGAGGCTGATGTCGTAAAAGATTTTTATTTAAATGATGGCCAGTATTTTGTTATTGGTGAAACCCCTCTTTCTTACGATTCCCGATTTTGGGGTCCGATACAGCGAGACGACATGATTGGAGACGCGTATGCAATGTTATAGAACAATATTGGTTTTGATTGCAATTGCGACATGCTCAGTGGCGAATTCGAAACCAATAGTTGAAAACGACATTACCCCTGAGAAAGCTATGGAAATGGCTCGAGATAAAGGGTGGTTTGATGGATTAAATTTATCTGGTAAAGAGCCTTCGTCAACCAAAGATGTAGAAGATTTCTTAACAAACGCCCAGCAGCAAATTAATGAATTTGATAATAGTTCACTTTCCTTGCAAAGCCCAAGCTCTAAACCTTCATCGGTATCGTTTATGTTTGTAAGCCTGTCTATGCCAAGAGCTTCGTTAATTGACGCATTTAAAAACGCAGCTGCCTCTGGCATTACTGTGTACATCAACGGCATGTTTGAAGGTGATAAAAACATACTGGACACAATGGCACGCTTACAGGCAATGACACAAGATATGGTGTATAAGCCTACCGTCAAATTTGGGCCATCCTGGTTCAAGCTATATCAAATACAACGTGTTCCAGCATTAATTTATGACAACGACACTATCCAAATAAAAATGAGCGGTATGACTCAGGTCGATTTTTTTAATGAGAAGGTTGCCACAGTCTCAAAGACAACCGATTTTGGGTCGTATGGAGCAACATTTCCAGTACAAGAACCCTCATTGATAGACCAAATTAAGCAGCGAATGAGTCAAATGGATTGGGAACAAAAGAAGCAAGAAGCGGCAAAAAATTATTGGAAAAAAAGGCCTAGATTCAATTTATCTTTAGCAGCTGAAGACCACACGTATTATATCGATGCCACAGTTGAGATTAAGCGCGATGTAGTCAATAAAGCAGGGGTTATCCTTGCAAAAGCGGGCTCGAAATTCAATCCGCTAGTTGAAAGCCCAAATGCGTATTTGGGACTTTATATCGTCAACCCTACTGATCACTTACAGTTGGCTTGGTTAGATTCTCACAAAGACAAATTTGATTACCGTGACCAAATCATAATAACCGGCTTAGATGAGCGGGATGGTTGGGAGCAGTTAGCGGAGTTAAGAAAACGCTACAAGAGGGAAATATTTTTATTGGAACAAGAGCTGGTCACCAAGTTTGCAATCAAGTCTGTACCTTCACTTGTCAGCATTGACAGAAACTACATAAAAGTCCGTGAATTCAACGTGAGAAAATAATCATGAAACTAACATTTTTAGGTTTAGGTGTAGTTGGTGGCATTTATTTAACCCTTATGCAGCCTGATGTTGCAATGCAAATTCTTGAAGGTTTTATTCAATTTGTACAATGGCTTTCTGCTTCCGTATCGACCATGTTACGAGGTGTATAAATGAAAAGAATGCTCATTAACTTAATAGCGACCTTTAGTCTTGCCATAAGTCTTAGTGCGACAGCGAATACTCAAGTAGACAATATCTGTAAAGATGCAGAGGTGTGGACAAAAATAGTCGATCAAATTTGTTGGAGTTGCTTCACTGAAGGTTTTTCATTAATGGGGATAGGTAAGAAACCAGATGGTGCATCCAGCAACGATCCATTTTGCCTATGTAACGATAACTTAGGTGTGCCATACGCAGGCACAAAACTATCTTACTTTGCACCAATGAGATTAATTGAAACGGTAAGATTACCTTGGTGCAGTCCAACGTTAGGGGGCATTACGCTTCAAGATGATTATATTGGGATGGGAACCGTTAACGCATCAAAAGGAAAAGGATTTTGGAATAGTCACTATTTTGCTTTTCCGCTGATGGAAATGTTAGAGATTTTATATATAGATTGCCATCAAGATGGGTATGTTGATTTAGATTTAATGTATTTATCTGAAGTTGATCCGACATGGAACAATGACCTATTAGCTTTAATGTTATCACCTGAAGCAATTTTGTTTGCCACGCCTTTAGCTGAACCATGGTGCGCGACAGATTGCGCACTAATTTCGGCCGATTCAGCTCCAGAATCAACTTTCGGATGCGCTGGTTGTGACGGGCATTTGTATCCATTTACCGGTTCTATAATTGGTCAAAAAGATAATGTCGCTCAATCTAGTTTAATAGCACAACGAATGATTAGCTCACTGCATCGTAAGGGGCTTGCTAAAAAAACGATGGGTGATGACAACGTATGCGAGGCTTCTATTGCGCCATTTACGCCAAGGTCACAATATAAATTCAGCATGATTTATCCAAGAGCCGAGGCTTCTGCAGCAACCGCAAACGGCAGCTGCTGTCACCCTATGGGCCAATCAACAAACCTATGGTGTTTACCTGTTGGGGGGCGTATGCGTCCGGGTATGGAGGATGCCGTTTATATGTTGTGGCAATTCAAAGAATGCTGCTTAACGTTAGGAAGCGGTGATTAATATGAATTCAACGTATTCAATGTTATGGCGTAATTTTTGTGTTTATTTAACTTCATTTTGCATGATTGGAGGCAGTCTACATTGGGCCTTTTTCTTTACTATCACAGCACAATTTACGTCCTTTGATGTGTATGCACTGGATGAAATCAAGCAAGAGTTAGAAGCCAAATATCAACTTGATACACCTCAAAATGTAGACGGAACGGACTTGTATCAAAAATTGATGGATAACAAGGATAAAGGCTCAGCACTGAATAATACTCTCGAGTCTGATATTTTAAACCGTCAATCAGGGGCGGGGTCAACCGTCGATACTTCACAATATAATGATATTGATTTCCATCAAGAATTTGAAAAGTACATGAGCGAAGGCGTGACCGGTAACACGGCAAAAGCGCCGACCATGACAAATGGTAATATTGATGTTGAGTATTACGAAAAAGCAGGTACAGCACTATCAAGGGATGACGACGGAAACCTAATTTATACAGTGATCCCAGAGTCAGAGCGTGGCGCTAAAATAACAAGCATAAAAAGTAATGAAGTCTTCACGAATCAGCAGCTGAGAAGTGATGAAGAATTCAATGCACCAAACAATTATGGTGATGAAGAAGCTTATAGGGATGACTTAAAGGCCCAATATGAAAAAGCGGCCGATGGAAAAACAATGAACAGCGAAGCTTATCGAGCTCTTATCAAGAGTGCTGTTGATAATCCGTCTCCAAAAATTAAGCATGATGCATATTTTTTTACAGAAACAAATAAGGCGATCAGTGATGCACAACGCGGCGAAGGCATTTGGTCTCAGTCTTGTGTAGATGAAACGGTAACAGAAACTGAACAACGACAAATTCCCGTGTGGGAACAAAAAATCTGCCAACGACCCAATCACCAAAACTTTGATTTTTGTGAAGTAACTAGAGAGCTTGAGTTAAATCCTGCATATGTAGAAGGGGTAACACCTCGATATTTAGAGAAGTACACTCAATACCCCGAAGGATGTGCTGATAAAGTAGGTTGGAAACCTATTTGTCCAGATAATACAACTTGTACATTGGATTCCTCATCGACGACTCCAAACGAAGTGTCTTTATTATCAACAAAATCTATTCTTGCAGAATCAAGTGATACCTCTACAAAGATGCTCATGAGTAAAGCGTCAGTACAAAATTCCGCTGCCAGCGATGATGTCCAATCGGCCAGCACGAGCGCTTCTAGTGTTACAGTAGAACAACGAATAATCCTAGTACAAAATTTTCCAGGGGAGCCACATTCAGGCCTTGCTCCATGGATCCCCGGACCTGGTTTCGTAAAAGAATTAGATGGTATCGAATGGATGGCTATATCTTGTAGTAAGTATGATAGCAATTCTTCAACTTGTCTTATGGAAGAAATACCTTGTGAAAAACAGACAGGCATAGGGAATGATTTTGAGTACAGCAATAATGTAACCTATGTCACTGGTGACTTAGAATATGAGCAACTGCGAAGTTTAGCGTATGCAGGTTCTTACGGGATCGAATATGTAGTAGAAAAAGATGATGTTATTTATACACTTAAAGAGTGCGATGTAAATAACTATGCTCACAATTTATTCAGCTTTTCTTGTACGGCCACACCAAGAATCAGTGAACTTTGTAAAAACAATGTTTGCCCGACCATTCCATCTTGCACCACATATATACCAACAGCTGAGGTCACACCATTTTGCACGTTCAGTGAATGGGAAATTGTTGAACAAGGCACTAAACAATATACGCAAGATGTAATCACACAGTTACCAAGAATGTTTGAGGGGGATCCAAATCCGGCGGCGCTCTATGGTGGCGATAATGAAGGAGAAGGGCAGTATCATGTTGCGACATGGAAAATTAATGCCAAAAATTACAGTTGTGATCCATTAAAAGGTGCCGACTATTGTGTGCAGGTATTAAATCCAGAAACGCAAGAATATGAAGAGCAATGTTATAGCTACAGCGAGTTTAAAAATCTAGATGGTTCTTGTGGTCAATATGAAACAAATAGCTTATGTGAGAAAACCGGTGATAGCTGCGGCGAGGGCTGGTATGACGAAGTAAATGACATTTGCTACATGTATACAGATACATATCAATGTGATGTGTCAACGCCATTTGAAACGACCAAAACAACTACGTCAAATGTTTGTGCTGGAATGCTGCCTTGCATGGGGAATGATTGTGCCTATGGCGAGGACGAAACGAGTGATGATTTTGAAAAAGCAGTGTTGATGGGGTCAATTGCACAAACGGTTGATGATGATTCTACGTGTGCTTCAGAAGATCCTAACACCTGTGAGATATTTCCCGGTGAACCTGAATATTGTTCTTGGGAGTTGAGCGGATTAGGCAATAATTGTTGCGAAGCACCGTCAGGGATTAATTATCTAGAACTCGCAGCTATGGGCTACAAGATGATGCAGACGGAGACCTTTAAAAATGTATCGTCCTCATTGTCAGGTGGGGTAACAGATCAAATAGGTGGACTGTACACTGATTTTACAACAATGCTTGTTGATGGGTGGAATTCTGGCGCGACGGCGGTCGTAGACTTTACCAGTTCAATCATGGGCGATCCGGACTTTATGAAAGGTGTCTCAGAAACGGTTCAATTAGGTGGAAGTACCGCTGAACAAGCGGTAAGCGGGATCATGCATACAATGCAACAACAGGTGTACAGTTTTCTCAATAATGCTTTGCCTGAAGAGTTGGCCTCAATGTTATTTCAAGAGGCAACAGCTGCGAACGCTGCGGATTTGGGTGCTCAAGTTGGTGATACTGTACTCAGTGATGGTGCATCCCAATTTATGAGTATTATCAGCTTTGTCGGTATGCTTTACACTATTTATAATATGGTAAAATTATTAGCTAATTTATTGACTCAGTGTGATGATAATGAAGCAGATGTTGGTGTTAAATTAGCTCAAAAACAATGCTTTGCGGTGGGTAACAGTTATTGCGCCAAAAAAGTTTTAGGCGTCTGCTACTTAAGGCGACAAGACTGGTGTTGTTATTCTTCAATGTTGTCTAGGATAATTGCAGATCAAGGTTCCAAACAATTGGGCAAAGACATGTCAAGTTGTCCAGGATTCACGATAGAGGAATTTGGCCGAATCGATTTTGATCAACTCGACCTGTCAGAATGGCTATCAACAATGTATGAAGCCGACATTTTATCCGCTTCTGGATACGATATAGAACGCTTAACAGGCTCAGGTCGGATGATTGGTAATTTATCTTGTGATGGCTCTGACGACACTGATTGTGAAGACATGGAACGTAATAATGCAGAAGAAAGAGCGTCTGAGCAATTTGATAGTGATGTGAGTAATACAACAAATGAGTTAAAAGAAACGTTTGACCCTGAACAGATAGATTGCTCTGTCTATCCAAGGCCATTGATTTGCGAAATTAGATAATAAGTGTCTTTCTAAAAGTAGTTATCAACTTTGGGATTTACTTTTCTTAAATCATTAATTGATAGAAAACTTTCACCTTGATTGTTAGGTTTAATAAAAAGATATGCCTTTCCGTTATGGATAACGAACGGGAAAGAACTGACAAATCCTCTAGGGTAAAAAACGTAGTATTCAGGTGATGAATAAAAATTAAAAAATTGGCCAGTAGACATTCTAGGAAGACCAATTACAGCAAATAACCCTTTTTTACCATCAGGAGTGGACGTGCTTATGCTGAGTAATTGTTTCTCGGCATAACCTCCAAACACACACTCATCATCATTAGATTTATCCCCAATAGCTTTCAAATAGGTTAAGCAAGGTTCACCTTTGAAGTAGAAATACTTATAATTTCTCTTTTGGTCTACAACTTCCTTTAAAAACGACAATTGAAAGTTATTTAAAATGGTGTGTTTGGTATCTAAGTCTACCTTTTCAAATGCCCGATTTATTTCTTCTTTTGACTTGTCATTAATAGGTATGTACGCAATGCCATACGTCCTATTTAAAGGTGCGTTAGCCTGATTTTCACCAAGCATACTTAAAAAAGCGCCACCAACACCGCCGCCAAAAGCAGAACCGATAATAGCATCGGCAGCATAATCTAATCCGTTTGAACCGAGATTACTATTTTCTGGTTTATCAGCATCGCGTAAGCCATTATGGAAGCCTAAACTGCCATCGACTACGTTCATTGCAAAACTCATATCAGGATTGTAAGTGAAATCGTCATCACTCTGAGCTTTGTAGGGATCTGTCGAAGCGCAACCCACCAATAAGCTTGCTACCATGCTAATTGTTAATAATTTTTTGTTTAACTTTTTCATTGATTGAGTCCTTACCTCTATTCGTTATGTGTAGGTTATCATTCGGGTTAAATCGGGCAACCGAAGTCATCACAAACTATTACTTATATTTTGACAATGTTACAGAACATTGGTGAGAATAATAACAGAGTAAAATTAAACGAAATGCATTTCAGAGTCTTAAATGATACTTGAAAGCACTAATCTCGATTATCGTTTATATGACACTGAATTACGCAAAGCAGATTCATTGCTGTGCTGCACATAAATTAATGAGTAAAGGAATATACAGGAGCAAGAAGTGGATTTAATTGAATGGTATCAATGGTGCGAACAAGAGTGGGGAAAACCCCTTGTGATACATCCGCAAGGCTACGATGTACAAACCTATGCAGTTTCGACAGAAGGACAACCAACCGAATGCTATTGGGCCATCTTGCAACGAGAAAATGGAGAACGAACTATTAATTTTTTAATTGGTGCAACAAAATCAATCTCAGAGTCTGCAGGACCGTTTGCTTATGATTGCCCATTATATTTTTTTGAACTGGTACCAGAAAAGAATGCTCACTGGCGAGAAGACGTAAAGAAATATTGGAATGATAAGTCGAGCATGTAAAGCATCACAAGCTAAGTTGTTTTCATCGAATTGTCGACGTAACATTAAAGTCTGAAACTGAGTAATAAAATATGAAATAGAGACATTAAAGTATGTTATGAATTCCTGAAGGTGTAACACCCACATTAATGGTTAATACCTACGGTTGTAAGGATGAACTGAGCTAAAGTATTGTTTTATCGAGGTGATGCTTTCTTTGCTCATTGGCAACTGACAAAGGCGATGTTACAAACTCATTTATGCCCCAAAATCATTTTACAGATAAAAGTGGTAAATAGCAGAGTTAAAGCTTTGGGCTTATAAAAGCTAATGCGGGACGCAAGATACAAGAACTGCTCCAGAGTTATCATCTAGGCCATAGCCTAGTGGCTTTTCTTCCTGCGTGAACATTGCACTTTATGTAATGTCGGAGGTTCTTTGCTTCACTCAGGCAAATAAATAGGGAATGAGTTCTTCTCATTTCATAACGGATTGTTAACAATCTGGTTTACTGTTAGTCTTAAGTGATTAAAGTATTGGCGAGCTGTTCTTATTAAGACCGTTCTTATTCGGAATTCAGCCTAATATACTGTTGAACTAAGCCGCTGCGCGGAGCCCAAAAGTCCGTCATTTGCACCACACTTACCTCAGTGGATTTCCCACTATCAAGGAGGTAAGTCATGTTAGTACACACCCAATTATTCCATGATGAAATTACGCTTAGGCATTACTCTGAGCGAACCCGCAAATCCTATCTGTATGCCATTACGAAACTGGCAGAGCACTATAACCAATCGATTGATACCATTACCGAGCCACAATTAAGTGATTATTTCCGCTATTTAAACCTTGAAAGGCAACTATCAAGAGCGTCCATTCAGCTTCAACTGAATGGTATTCACTTTTATTTTGAACACATTTTAAAGCGACAATTTAGGATTGATGTGTGCTTGCCTCGCCCTAGCCAAAAATTGCCACAAGTACTCAGTAAACAAGATATTGGTCAGTTGTTGCAGCACTGCCCCAATCAGAAATATTACACCATGATAGCGCTGTGTTATGGCTGCGGATTGCGCGTCAGTGAGCTGGTGCATCTTAAAGTCAGTGATATAGATGGTCAGCGGCAGTGTCTTAAAGTGTGTCAGGGCAAAGGGGCGAAAGACCGTTTCGTTGTTATCTCCCCCTCACTGCTGAATTTATTGCGCCATTACTGGCTTAAGTATCGTCCAGATATGTGGCTATTTGGTGTGTATTCCTATGGCGACACCCATCCTTTAAATGTGTCAACCGTGCGAAAGGTACTCAAAAAAGCGGCGTTAGATGCAGGAATAACCAAACCTTGCAGCCCGCACAGTTTGCGCCATGCCTATGCGACACATCAATTAGCCGCGGGCATGTTACTGAATCAACTCCAACATCAACTGGGTCACAAAAGCATTAAAACCACCGAGCGATATCTGCACTGGTCGCCAGAGCTTGGGCATAAAGGGGGCGATTTACTCGCTAACTTGGGGTGATGAGATGGCGCATTATCACTTGAGTGACATACTGCAAACCCATTACGGTCAGTATCAACAACATCATCGACTGAGTCAGCAACAACGTCTGGTGTGTCAGCGTATTTTGGCTTGTCGCACTGCGGCGCTGGGTCAACAGCAATGGCAATGTAACCAATGCCACTATCAGCAAAGCGTGTTCTGCTCATGCCGAGATAGGCATTGTCCACGTTGTCAGGGTAAACAAACCCAGGCATGGATAGAGAAACAGCAACAGCAAGTACTGCGCTGCCGCTATTTTCATTTGGTGTTTACCTTGCCTCATGAGCTCAATGGGCTTACCCATGCCGATGAGCAGGCCAAGCAAGTGTACAGCGCGTTATTTGAAGCGGTGTGGCAAACCTTAAGCCGATTTGGCATGACCCGTAAACACTTACAAGGTCAACTAGGGTGCACTGCGGTGCTGCATACATGGGGGCAAACGTTAACCCAGCATATCCACTTACACTGTTTAATCCCAGGCGGCGTGATTACAGAGCAAGGTCAGTGGCGCGGCGTTAAATCAGACTATTTGTTTCCTGTTAAGGCGGTCTCAACCGTGTTCAAGGCTAAGATGTTGGCTGCACTACGTCAGCGTGAAATTACCATCCCAAATGCCAATAACCTCATCAATAAGCCGTGGTGTGTATACAGTAAGGCCTGTTTGTATAAAGCGGAAACGGTAGTGGAATATCTCGGGCGTTACACCCGCAAAGGCATGATGCACGAGTCACGGTTAAAGCGGGTTACCGCCAATGCCATCGATATAAGCTACGTTGATTATCGCGATAATCAACGCAAAATCATGCAGCTGGCCCCCGATGAGTTCATCCGGCGTTATCTGCTGCATGTGCTCCCCAAAGGCGTGATGCGAATAAGGCATTTTGGTTTTTTGGCGAACAGTTGTCGACGTAAAAAGCTAAGCCAAATTCGACAACAAATACCAACCAAAGTCCTTAAAGACATTAAAATCACTGAGCCGTTAGGGCACTGGTGTTGTCCACAATGTGCCAATGGACGGCTAATATTTATGGGGCTGGTACCACTGCTCACCATGTTAGCGCGTGAGGCGAAGTTGAGTTTGTCAGGTTAATCCCAATCCGTATGGGAGTGTCAGCAAATAAAGCAGGCTTAGCTAATCTTGGATTAGGTGAGGCGACACCTCATAACCTGATAGTGAGAAATCAGTAAATAAGGTAATAATAGCGCAATAAAAAAGATGAAAACCAACAAAAACCACCTTAAAAGATGTAATAAGAACAGACAATTAGCCGAAAGGTTGTACAAAATACTACTACCGCAAAAAAGCAAATTCCTATAGCATAAAACATACCGATTAATATGGATGTGGCATCGGCCAAGTCCAACAAGCGATTTATGCCTTGCAAACAGCGCAACGCATAAATACTAAAACGTTGAAACGATAAGGAGCATCGGTGCAGACTTTAACTAAAAAGAATATCCCGTTTATATTTCTTGCGGTGATTTCTGTTTTTTGGGCTTTTTACTATCAAAGCTCAAATGCTCTTAATGGATATGGCGTAGAAAAACCAGAATGGCTTTTGCTTATCGATGGTTTAGTTATCTTACCTATTTTATGCTTTTGGTTTGTTAAAGATAAGAAGGAAGCAGCTATCAAAGCAGTTGCCTACAGCTGTTTAATAATTTTACTTGGCAGCTTTGTAATTCCTGAAAGTTCAAAGGTTGTATGGCCTTACCTTGAATCATTGCGCTATCTTGCTATTGGTGCGTTTATTTTTTTAGAAATCTCCACTATTTTAACCGTATTTTTTGCCATTAAAGCTTCTCTTACCAAAGAGCAAGATCCTGATTTGGCTATATCAAAACCAATTGAAAAATTTTTAGGTAAAGGTGCTATAAGCTCTTTACTCTCTTTTGAGGCACGAGTTTGGACATACGCATTATTTTCAAAAAAGATAAGGCAGCAAATTTTTACTGGCGAAAGGCATTTTAGCTGTCATAAAAAAGATGGTGCTCAAAGCAATCAATTAGGCTTTATTTTAATTATTTTATTTGAATTACCCATTATGCATTTGCTGTTACATTTTTTATGGTCACCATTTGCGGCTAATCTAACAACAGGTTTAACTCTCCTAGGTTTAGTGTTTTTTATTGCAGAGTATAAAGCCATTGCAATTAGACCCATTTCAATTATTTCGGACAGTATTATTATAAGGTATGGTGTTTGGAATCCATTAAGGATAGCTTTAAGTGAAATAGCTCATGTTCAACCTAATTCAATTTTCATACGTCGGTCAAGTAATGTTAATAGATTCAATTTAGCAGGCAACCCTAATATAGAGATTAAGCTCATTTCGGGTAAGTTCATATATTTAGGCGTAGATTCGCCAAATGAATTTATTTCGACGGTAGAAAAGTATCGAGAAAAATCGTTATAACACATATGAGCCTTCCGCCAGTCAATAGGCGAGCCTAACTTATTTGGCTGCTTTTGCAGTCAAATAAAAATCAATCAACAAATTCATCTACTTCGTCTGTCATTTAGCTGTCAAATCATCGTTTACAGCAAACACATATAGAGGCTCTCTTATTGCGATCTTATCGCTGCCTGACGCTTTTCAATCCTTTGAAATATCAGGGGCACTAGACATTTATCGGTTAACCCTAAGATGGCACTATTCAAGTCTGAGGTGCTTATTGCACAGTTAGTTTCAGGCTCATTTAGGGTGTAAACGACTTTGTTGATTGCATTCATTAATGCGCGCCAATAAGGTGTCTAATCAAGGCCATGTAGCTTAAATAGCATTTGGCATAGTGATGATGGTGAGAAGTCATTGCTTCATTAGCCACATCATTCACGATCATGCTCGCTTCCCTTTTTAAAAGAGTATCTAGTTAGACGTTCAGCTCACCTTATTGCGCGACTTATCCTTTTAAGAATCGTTGTTCATCAAACACCGTTTTGTTTTTCAACATGAAATAGACGCAGCGGCCAAGCTTATGTGCCAGAGCTGATAACGCTTTAGCCTTACTCATTCTTTTCTGCAATCGATTAAGGTAGTTACGGGCTTTGTCATTGCCTCTAAGGTAAAGCACAGCAGCTTCTGAGAATGCCCATTTCAAATGAGCATTACCGATTTTATTGCCATTAGTACCATAGGTTTTACCTGCAGATTCAGCTTTACACTTCACCAGGCGTGAGTATGAAGCAAACTTTTGTACCGACTCAAATCGACCGATATCACCGATTTCATACAAAATTGTCAGTGATAGAATCTTGCCAATACCAGGCACGGTTTTAAGTAGTTCTAGATACACTGGATTATGATTTTTGGCCTGCTTTTCAATGAACCATTCAACTTGAGCGAGTTCTTTGGCATAGCAATCGAGTAGCGCCATGTCTAAATCGATATTACGTTGCACGATAGGGTCTTGATATTGCTCGCGCAGTTTTTGCCTTGCGGAGATGTTTTTAAGGTTTAAGTCAGTAGCAGGCAAGTTGTATTGGCTGTTGGTGTTAACCACATGACCTTTTAGCATCGCACCGTGACGGACAATCTTCATTCTTCGGCGTAACAGGTCGCGTGCAGCGCGCATTTCGCTAGGGTAATCGTAGGCTATTGGAAAGTTACCACCGCGCAGCAGTGTAGCAATTTTAAAGGAATCGACTTTATCATTCTTAGTTTTACCACCATGAATCGCCTTCATATAAAGCGCATGACCTAACACAAAATCAATCCCAAGTTCAGCACACCAATCAGGCACCCAATACCAGCAATGCATGCACTCAACCCCGACAATGACATTGCCGATATAAGGTTCGAGTATGAGGAATAATTCATCCTTGCTGGCACCTATCTTTTTATGAGCTACAACTTCCCCTTTAGAATCAATGATACAGACATAAAGTAAACGTGCATGTAAATCGATACCACAGTAGTATGGATGTGAGTTATTATAAAATCTCATTGAGTTTTCTCCTGTTGGTTTAGTCACCTTAAGCATACCGCTGATGCGGCTTGCTAGGGAGGAGGCTCAATGAGTATCAAACTGTTTTGCAGGGACAAAATACAGTTGGTTTTTGATCCTTCGGCGCTAAATTATAGCCAACCATATTTAGCTCATTAATAGGCCGTAACTGAACTCAAGGGTGTCATTATCACAATTCTTATCGAAACAAATCGCCTTCAGATGCGACATTTCACATTGGAGGACGTTGATGCTGTTTATGAGTTCTCGACTTGCTCTGATGTTATGCAGTTCACTGGAGACGCCGGTGTCATAAAAAGTAAGGCTGATACTGAAAATATAATCAGAAACGTATGGCTGGCAGAATACAAAAGGTATGGTTATGCCCGCTATGCCCTTGTCCACAAGGGTGACAAAAAGGTAATAGGTTTCTGTGGTGTTAAATATGAGCCAGAACTTGGTTGCCCTGACATAGGCTACCGTATGTTACCCAAGTACTGGGGACAGGGTCTTGGAACTGAAGCAGTGGGCTCAGTTCTTACTTACGCGCGTGAAGTGCTTGGCCTCAAAAAAATTATAGGAGAAGTCGTAGAAGAAAACGTAGCTTCAAATAGGCTACTATTAAAGCTCGGCTTTTGCCATACAGAGACGTATGAAAAAGATGGCTTCGTAATAAACCGATATGAATGTACGTCACTCAGTTAACAAGCTCGGGCAGGCGTGACGCAGCAAAGCTGCGCCGGAGCCGTGAGCGTTACCGCATATCTTGTTGCCATAGATTTTCTAATGCCAAGAGTCATTCTCAGAGCTTAAGCTCTAGCGCATTTCTGTCCAGATGTGAGTTTAAATCTTTATTGTATTTCCTAATAATCGGTGCACTTAAGCCTAAGACAGTTTCAAGCTTTAATGCTACTTGATGATTCTGTTTTAACGTAAACATCAAGGCTTCAGCTAGGTAAAGTTTCGAACTTTATTGTTATGTCGACACTAGTGTCCGTCAGAAAAAAGCAAATACCAGTGTTCAGCGTCCAAAAAGGCACTTCAAATTAATAAACGCAGTGTGTCAAGCTGGTATTCTGGCGAATATAATGAGAACAAGCATATTTAGGACGTATAGTGAGTTTAAGTGCAGAGCAAGCAGCCGTAACAGAGAGCTTGAATAATCATAACCTCGTACTGGCGTTACCGGGCGCCGGCAAAACACATACGATGATTTCATTCATCAGTAATTTAGTGCAAAACCAAAATAACAAGGTGATCGCTCTTACCTTTACAAACGCAGCTGCTGAAGAAATGAGGGCAAGAGTTGGCAAACTCGTTCACGGCCAGAAACGAAAGCAAATATTTGTATCTACGTTTCATGCATTAATTTGGCAACAAACAAAAAAACATCCAAAATTCAACGGAAGAATGTTACTAACAGGCTCAAGCCATCAAAGGGTAATAGCTTTCATTATTGAGAATTACAGAAATAAATTCAACATTGCTGAACAACATAAATTTGAGTCGGAAATCACTCATAGTGAAGACGGTTCAGAGCTTGAAAAGCCTAAAAAAGAAAGCGTAACATATAGTTTTTTAAACGTTTGCCAAAAGCTAATCAAACTGTATAGCGAAACACCATTTCATGAAGATGTTGAGTTTGAATTCAGCGAAGTGTTTGAAATTGGAGGGGTAAATCACTTTTATAATTATTACCTTCAAAAGCTAGATGAACTTAAGTATTGGCCACTGGATACAATGTGCGTGGAAGTCACGCGTGCATTAATAGTGGGCGATATTGAACCGATTAACTGTACGCAAATTATAGTTGATGAGTTTCAAGATACAGATTTAGTGCAATATTCTTGGCTCAAAAGTCATGGCTTGGCTGGTGCGAAAATAACGGTGGTAGGCGATGATGACCAATCAATTTTCAGCTTCAGAGGCGCGCTAGGTATCCATGGAATGAGGTTGTTTAAAAACGATTTCAACGTGATAACACATACGTTAAGCATGTGCTTTCGTTGTGGCTCAGAGATATTATCTTCATCAGGCGAGGTAATTAAGCGTAACAGCGATAGGATTAATAAAGTGATGAACTCAGGCTCGCAGATTGAAGGGGAGGTGTTTTTATTAAAAGCTTCCGACCAAAAAGAAGAGCTAGAACAAATAACAAACATACTAATTAACAATGCTGGCCAATCTATTGCCGTATTAGCCAGAACCAATCAAGAGTTAAATGAATTAGAAAAACACTTAAATTCAGAAGCTGACATAGCTGTTAACAGAATAAACAGCAAATCAATTTGGGAAAACGACCACCTAAAAATATTGATGCATTTTTTCTGTACTATAACTCAACTAAACCCACATAATCACCTGATCCCACTACTTGTATTTCTACAAGAATCACAATCCAATATTGTGCAAATTAAAGCGTCATTAGGAGGTGCAGGTTTTGGCCACTGCAACATAAATGAGTGGGATTTAAATGCTAATACCATCTTACTAAATCAAGTTTGCCAACAACAATGGCATCTGGCTGATTGCTCGGACAAAGAGAAAGTTATGGCTCTTATCCAGTTTGTTATCACTTCGTTTAGTGACATTTTGACAGAGAGAACGCAAAAGTTTCAGGATGTATTCGAAGAAATCCTTTGGAGTATGCCGGGTACAACACTGCTTGAAAAGTTGAAGTGTATAGAAGATTTTTCAAGTCAAATAAAAAGGCGTGAAAAGACGGATGAACTGCCAGTATTGACAACATTGCATGGCTCAAAGGGGTTGGAGTGGGATGTTGTGTGTGTGATGGGGGTAAGTGCAGACAATATACCTCACACCATGCCTGGCGTGACCATAACTCCAGCATTAACTGAAGAAGAACGAAGATTACTGTATGTTGGTATGACTCGCGCCAAGTCAAAATTATACCTTTCTTGGTTCGGTGAACAATCACGATTTATAGAACAAGCTTTTGGAATTGAAGTTTTCGAAAATTTGTGATTTACAGCATTGCCGCGAATAAATAAATGATGTAAATTTGAGTTGTAGTGATAAGTGCACTACAACTCAATATGATGGAATACATCATAACGATAGAGCTAACGCTCATACAACCCCAAAATATCGATGCTCATTGGCATCACCCAAGCTGCGTACTGAATTTTCTGCTACACAGCAATACCAACTAAATTCGCAACCTAAAACAACCTTGCAGACAAATACTTCAGTCTTGTAAAGGTCGGTTTAGCTTGTCAATTTTTCAATTTCCTAAATCGTTTATCATAATCATTTTATTTTTCTACCTTTATGGTAGTTATTTAAAATTTTAGTAAACGCATGTCAGCTCAACATGGGAAACCTGAGCGGTTAATTATTTTGCGAAGTAATTAATGACGAATGAGTAAAATTTCCTAGGAAAATTTACTTATTTACCTTTTATCTACCAATCACTACAACCCACAATTCACAACCAACAACCCACAAGGGAACACTAATCCCTTTTGGATAATTGTGTTCTCTTTTTCTACCGTCTTGGAGGACACACTTATGGAACTTGCAATCATCGCTTTACTTGTAATACCAGCAATCATCATTCATAAAATTATCGTTCAACCACTTCTATGGGTAGTTGCGCGTTAATTTGAATCATGAAGCTAACACTAAGGCTTACCCGTTTGGGTAACCTTTTTGTTGGTAAGCGGTTAATTAACCCCACATACCAATAATACTCACGCTTTAATATAGTGCCTTTTTCACCGGAGGTACTATGAACCAAGAACAAAAGCGCGCCCATTGGGTATCAATTGTTGAACAACAAAAACAAAGCCAGCTATCCATTAAGCAATTCTGTACAGACAGCGGCATCAGTTATCAAACCTTCTACTATTGGTCTAAGCGGTTGCGCGTTCCTGACGCCATGCAAACCTTGCACCCCATCATTGTCGATGAACATGAATATACGCAAGCTCTGTCGGTGAACATTACCTTTACCAACGGTATTCGCGCTGAATTTCCTGCTACGCTGAGCCAAGCTCAAATTAGACATTGGGTTGCTGCATTGCTATGACACCGACCGGTAATGTGTACCTAGTATCAGGTGTCACCGACATGCGAAAGTCGATTGATGGATTATCATTAATCGTCGCAGATACGCTTGAGATGGACCCCTTTAGCCAGGCTTGGTTTATCTTTTGTAATCGACACCGCGATAAACTTAAAATCTTATTCTGGGATACTAACGGATTTTGGCTTTACTATCGTCGCCTCGAAAAAGGGCATTTTAAGTGGCCAGTGCCTAAATGTGATGGCGCAGTTCATATCAGCAAGCAGCAATTACATTGGCTATTATCGGGATTAACCTTAGATAATCCTAAGGCGCATCGACCCATATTTGGACTTGAAGTGTGACGGTGAATGTTGATCGCAAATTTCTACTTGAACGATCATTTTTCGCTGTCACACTAAGGATATTAAAAACCTTTTAAGACCTGAGCCACCTTGACTGACCTACCTGATGACGTAGCACAACTCAAAGCCATGTTGCTGCAACTGCAAGCAAAAGAGCGTGCACAAGCAGAAGAAATTGCTGAGCTTAAAACGACAGTTCAGCTGCTGATTGAGCAACTCAACTTAAGTAAGTCCAAGCGCTTTTCATCACAAAGTGAAAAGGTCGCCAAGGGCACGTTTAACGAAGCTGAGCAGCAACATGCGTTGCCCAAAGTAAACAAGACCAAGGCTAAAACAGGCAGAAAACCTTTACCTGAAGCGCTTGAGCGTGAAGTTTATCAGCACGAACTCAGCGCCCCTTGTTGTGAATGTTGCCAAACACCCCTTCATGAATGCGGAAAAGAAGTTAGTGAAGAGCTAAAAATCATTCCACAGAAAGTCAGCGTTATCCGTCATGAGCGTACCAAATACACGTGTCGTCAATGTGAAAAAACACAAGTCAGCAATAAAGTTATTACCGCCCCTAAGCCTGCGAGTATGTTGCCTAAAAGCATGGGCAGTGCTGAAACGTTTGCGGCAATCGTCACGGCTAAATATGTTGATGCATTACCGCTCTATCGCCAGGTTGATATTTTAAATCGCTCCGGTATTGAAATCAGCAGAGGCACACTCGCAAATTGGTGTGTACAACTAGGTGATAAAGTCCAAATTATCATCGATGCAATGAAAGCCAAACTCCTGAATGAAAAGCTGATTTGTGCCGATGAAACAACGGTACAAGTCCTTCGAGAAGAAGACAGACAAGCCGAAACTAAGTCGTACATGTGGGTTTACCGCAGTGGTGAATTTGCAGAAAACCCTGCGGTTATTTATGACTATCAACCGAGTCGTGCTGCCGCCTGTGTAAAGGATTTCCTAACGGGATACTCAGGCTACCTCCTGACCGATGGCTACAGTGCTTACAATACGCTTGAGCAGGTCACTCAAGCCGCTTGTATGGCACATGCCAGACGTAAATTTACCGATGCACAAAAAGCAACGCCATCCAAAAAAGCAGGTAAACCCGAAAAAGCATTGAGTTATATTGCCAAACTTTACGGTATAGAAAAACAGGCAAAAAACTTAACCTCCCAAGCGCGTCAACAGCTGAGAAAGCAACAAGCCGAACCTATCCTCAATGAGTTTTACGACTGGCTAAACAGCCAACATGTTTTACCTAAAGGGGCATTAGGTAAAGCCATTAGTTACACCTTAAATCAATGGCCCAAATTACTGACCTATCTTGAAGATGGGGATATCAGTATTGATAATAATGTCACTGAGCGAGATATCCGGCCATTTACCACAGGACGAAAGAATTGGATGTTCTCGACGTCGGTGGGTGGCGCTAAAGCCAGTGCGAACTTATATAGCCTGGTGATGACCTGCCGTGCCAATGATTTGAATCCCTACTACTATTTTCGTCATCTATTTACGGAATTACCTAAGCGTGCACCATTAGATGATATGACTGATTTGCTGCCGTGGAATGTTGATTTAGGTGAAGCAGAATAAGCTTCACCAGTTCATTGACCGCTTACTTTTGTTGGCCTCTTCAAATCTTCTTTGCGAGGAAGATTTGGTGAGGCCAACAAACTTAATAAGGGTGATTAGTATGGAAATTATTATCGTTTTAGCAATGTCAGTTCCTGCGTTGATTATCAACAAAATTATTGTTCGACCATTGTTATGGACAATAAGCAACTAATCACTTTTTAGTGGCGAAGAAATGTATTCTTCGGCGGAATATTTCGCGAGTGGCGGCGCTGTCGCCACTCAAAAAACTTGTCAAATCAAAGCCGATTACAGTAGTCGATTTCGGTTTGAAAGGTTCCTCAATCGTTTATCCCTAACTATCAATTTTTTAAGCCTTTTTTGGCTTTGAAATTAATTTTTATATAGACGCATGTCAGCTCAACATGGGAAACCTGAGCGGCTATTTATCAGCAATGAGAATAGTGACCGGCATCAACAGTATTAAAGCAATACCGTTGATGTGAGAGCCATTTGGCTAACTAACCCCCCCATAGGGCGACATTTTTCCCATTGGGGAAACGTGTCTTTTCTATGGGTAAAATTTCTTATATGGAAGGACACATTATTATGAACAATCAAAATCAATCAACTCGCCAAAACACCATAATCTTTACTGGCAATGTTTCACAAGTTAAACCCATTCAGGGCGGCGCATGTGCAATCTCATTGGCTTATAATGAAGGTTCTATGGTTAATGGCCAATGGGAAACTAAAGATACTTTGTTTCTCGAAGCTTATATTCCTGCAAAACTTAATTTTCAACCCAATATTGGTGACAAAATGACAGTTAGCGGGTTTATGGCTTCAAACAATTACCAAACTCAGAATGGTACAAAACGTTATGGTATGAAAATTGTTGTAAATGAAGTTGTTGAATATTCTGCAAAAACAGAACGCAACACTTCTAATCAGCCTAATAACCATAACAATGCACCGCAACAGCAACATGCTCCACAAGGACATTATGCTAATGCACCGCAACAGCAACATGCTCCACAAGGACATTATGCTAATGCACCGCAACAGCAACATGCTCCACAAGGACATTATGCTAATGCACCGCAACAGCAATATGCTCCACAAGGGCAATATGCTAATGCACCGCAACAGCGTGCGCCACAGTACCAACATAATTCTAGACCAAACAACTCTTTCCAAAGAGGTAATGGTTTTCAGAATTAATTAAACATCAACCCAACAGGGATATCGTCCCTGTTGGGTACGCATTAATCCGAGTATTATGATTACTGAAACAGTAAGTTATTGGATGCCTTTTATTTCGATTGGAATCGTCATTGTTGGAGGGTTATGTATGGGTATATACCATATTGCAACGTTCAATGATGAAAGATCGAAAGAGAAATCAAAAGACAATAACTAAATTTATGCTCAATCACCCTTGAGGACACACCCTCACGGGATGGTGTTCCTCAAAATTTGGAGAACACAATGAGTAACAAAACCCTATCTTCTCAAGCGGCATACTATCGTCGTCGCAAGCAGAAAATTTTAAAAAAACTTATACAAATTCGAGACTCAGATGTAGTTGATGAGAAGTTTCTTAAAACTTCACGCCGCCTATCTAGAACTGACTCAGAAATGAGTCAATTGATGAATTTATGTAAGTAAACCCCATTTAAATATTTACTACCCAAGCGGGAACATCACCCGCATGGGATTGGTGTTTCTCGCGTTCCTGGAGGACACATCAATGCGTAAATCTAAAATCAATCATCAGGTGCAACCGTTTTGGTCGCTACCTGAAACAATCCATCACACACTAGACAGAGACATTGTTGATTCGATTCGTCGAGGCAATGAGAAATGTTCTGCAATGATGATGATGGATCCTCACTTTGAACATAAGACTAATCAGTATCACATAGCGTGGACTCAAAACGACATTGATATGCTTTTAGAAGGCATGTTGATTCGAAGTTTAGAGATCCTTCGAAATGCTAATCCTGATAACGAGTTGTTTAAGGAAGAAATTATGTGGCAATCGACACCTCAGTTTGCTGAGGTATGTAGACATGCCGGATATAACCCTAGAATAATTCGTGAAGAAGTAAAAAACATCATGACTAAATACGGGAAGCAGGTTGAAGTTGACCAGCTTGATGAATTTGTGCATTGGTGTAATTTTTTTGGCGAAATGTTCAAAGAGAAAATAGGCGTTAAGGTTGTTAAGCAAGGTTTGATGAAGATACTTGTTGAGCATATCAACGGGGATTACGAACTTACTACTATCTTAAAGCAAATTGGCGAACTGATGGATGATCTCTATCTAGCAGGCGTCACAACAAGAGATGTTATGACTGAATATTTAGCAAACGCTATAAATTCATAATACATCACAAACTAATCACCCATTTGGGACACATCACTCCCAATGGGGTCGGTGTGTCCACTATCAGTCCTTGGAGGACACACTATGTCAGCTTTAGCAATTAACTCAACCACTGCAATTGATTATACCGAAATGGAAAAAGTACCTGCTCATGTGGTTTTTCCTGAGCTATTTGAACCATCTACGGTAATGATCCAACGTAGGAAGCACCGTCATTCTGATTGTATTGCATCTAATCCGATGTATATACCAGATATAGATGTAGGTAAGCTTGCTTTAGTATGGATTATGGCACCACATCAATTGTTAGCTCTAGGTTTGCAAGGACATACCGGCACCGGTAAAACGGAATTGGCTTTGTATTTAGCAGACAGATTAAATCTACCTATTTATATTGTGAAAATTCATGCTCGCATGAATCCACAAGATATTGAGGGTAGCTATGTATTAGACTCGGAAAACAACCAAACCATAACACGAAAAGAATATGGTCCAGCGGCAAAAGCCTACCGAAATGGTGGAATTTTGTTGATGGATGAATTCGATAAAGCCAGCGGTGAACTAACATCAGCAATGCATTTGCTGGTGGAAGGTAAGCCATGGCCGTTGGAAATGTTCAAGGAAACCATAATGAAGCACCCACAGTGTTTTATTATCGGTACAGCAAATACTTATGGCACTGGTCATGATGAACGTTACATTACATCTAACCAAATGGATCAAGCATTCCTAAGTCGCTTCATGTGGCTTGAGACGCAGTATCCAAACGTCATACAAGAGTCAAAAATTCTTGAAAAATTTGCTCCGAGATTACCTAGACACCTACGAAACGATATCATTAAGCTTGCAAATGCTTTTAGAGACGCAGCTCTTGGTCCGAATCGTGATGGTAATATCGATGATCCTATTCAATGTATATTTTCAACTCGAGTTATGATTGCTTGGGCGTATTACATCCAAACTTTTGGTGTTTTTCGCACATTAAAACAATCACTTGATGCTGTATTTCTTAAGTCAGTTAGTCGTGATGATGCTGAGATCGCAAATGATATTGTCACCAAAGTCTTTGGTGATGATATTAATAAACCGTTAAAAAGCCTGCTTGAAAAAAAGTAGTAAAACCTTCAATAAACGCATCCTTAGACACAATACCAAATGGTACTGTGTTTGAGGCGTTTAATATTTCATCAGAACATTGGGATGGCAGCTCAAAATGGGCCGCTATTTCTATTGATGGAATGTTTATTATTGAAGGTTCGGTAAACGAGGATCGCACGCTAAATGTTAATGGAATAGTTGAATCAAAATCCATCGGGTTAAGAAGCAGCTGTAGACATATCATATGTCAAACCATTGATGGAGAAAAAACGTTTGATTTTGCTCATTATCGTGCAAGTCAAATTACAGTAGAACACACAAAACTCAGTTTTTTGCTTTATACCCATGCATCAGGAAAAAAATGGGCAATTGCGGAAAACCATACCAAAGTAGTTGTTTTGTTTAAGAATGACCAAACTCAAGGGCGCTGGGTTCTTTATGAGAACGAACACATTGATTTGACGAATCAAGATGGAATATCTGAACGAATCAAAGTGATCAAAAGCAAACTTAATAAAGGTTATAATTTAGACGGACTTTGTACCTACGAAGGTATTATTAAACAATAACTTAAACCCCATAAGGGATACACTCTTCCCTTTGGGTAGATGTATCCCTTTTTTACGTCCTTGGAGGACAAAATTATGGCTACATCTACAAAATCAAACAATGCTGCAACAGCAACTACATCTGAGCTATGTTCGCGTTTAACTCAACTTGAGCAAGGAGTTTGTGTTGTTAACGTCATAACCATGGCGGCTTGTGGGGAGAAATCTCTACCTAAAGTAAAAGTAGAATTGGATGGAAAACTACAGGATTCAGACTCTATCAAAGGGTCAAAGATTCGCTGGTTTCCAAAAGAGCCACTTAACTTTACAAGCAAAACAAAACAAAGTATTTCAAGAGTTTTAAACTCATACGGAGTCCGTTGGGGAGATATGACAATCGTTCCTTTAGCACGATTGGAAGAACTTCAAAACGAGATTGCTTCAATTGAAGTTGATTGGGCAATTGCGTTAAAGGACATGCTCGACAATTACGATACGCTTGTCAGTGATTGGCAAATGTCTAACTTGGATGTTGCAGATATTATGCGACGTTACACGATGGACAAGCTAGAGTTTGGTGGCAGATTTAAAATGAAAATGTTACCACCGGTAGCATTTTCACCCTTGATCCAAGAAGGGGATAATGAATCTGCTGAAGAATTAGCTGATGATATTTTGAGTAATTTGTATGATGAAGTGGCAAAGATGGCGAGTGATATTTATGACAAATCATTCTTTGTAGCTGATGCAAACGGACGTAAAGTCGCAAGAACCAAAGCTAACAGAAGGATAAAAGACTCCTTTAAGCGCTTAATCCAAAAGCTAGAAGGGTTATCTTTTCTTGATAGTAATATCGAGAAGGTGGTATCTCAAACAAACGTGGTACTTGATTCAATGCCTTTAACTGGTTGGATTGAAGGTGCCAATTTGTCAAATTTAGCTAGATGGACCTTGGTAATGTCGAATCCCGATATGCTTCGTAATCATGCTTCTGATAGCTTTACATTAGAGGTTGAACCTGAAGTTATTGAAGATGATTTTGGCATTCTTGGGGAAACTGAATCTTCAAATTTAGATGAAGATTTGAGTGTTTTTGAGACTGAGTTCCAACAAGTCAATAGTCCTGAAGTAGTTACGGAAGTAGCCACGTCATTTGGAATTGATGATTTAAACCAAGAGCCCGACCAATTAGGTTTCGGTCTTGGATTTTAACCAACCCCATAGGGAGGACACATATCCCTATGGGATTTGTGTCCTCTAAACAAGAGTCTGGAGGACACAATGTCAAAATCTGACAAAACAAAACTTCTTAGGAAGTATAAAAATTTAAGCCGCGTGCTTACAGCACAAAGTAACATTGAAATAACTTTTAGTGGTACACAGGCTTATCACATCGCTGGGAAAATTAATCTGCCGGTTGGAGATTTTAGTGATGATGATTTTATCACTATGTCTATGGGTTTTTGTGATCATGAACTTGGCCATGAAAACTATACCGACAACAATTGGTACCAACTTGCAAGCAATAAAAGTTCGTATCTAAAAGATCTGCTTAACGCGCTTGATGATTTTCATCAAGAACGTAGATTGATGAATGATTTCCGTGGAACAACAATATCGTTAAGAAAGCTCGTTGAACTTTGTAAAGTAAAAGGGCTTTTTTGCGTATTACAAGACGATGCACCGTTGCCTGCTTATATCCAAGCCTGGGTATTATATAAAGCCAGAAGCCATTTAGGACAGCCTTTATCAGATTTTTTCAATGAAACTGATAAACAGGTGTTACTGAAGTTTGGTCAAGGTTTTTATGACAATATTCATTCTTTGCTTACCCCTCAAGTATTAGACAGCTTAGTAACAACAGAATATTGTTATGAAACTGCAGATAAGATATTTGAGTTGTTAGTGGAATGGTTAAAGGATAATCAGCAAAAGCCTGACGATAGCGAATCAGACGATAGCGAATCAGACGATAGCGATTCAGACGATAGCGACTCAGATGATAGCGATTCAGACGATAGCGATTCAGACGATAGCGACTCAGAAGATAGCAATTCAGACGATAGCGATTCAGACGATAGCGATTCAGACGATAGCGATTCAGACGATAGCGACTCAGAAGATAGCAATTCAGATGATAGCAATTCAGATGATAGCAATTCAGACGATAGCGATTCAGATGATAGCGACTCAGATGATAGCGACTCAGATGATAGCGACTCAGATGATAGCGACTCAGATGATAGCGACTCAGATGATAGCGACTCAGATGATAGCGACTCAGATGATAGCGACTCAGATGATAGCAGCCGTCAAGGTGGATCAAACGGTTCATCAAGCACTTCAAATCAACCTACTATGCAGCCAAGCCAAGAGGAAATCGATTCAATCATTCAGAAGTTAGATGAATATGAAGACGATTTTCATCAGAAATTAATTTCTGAAATTGAAAGCATGGCCGCTGACCATACAGAAGGAAATTTAATAAGCTTACCACTGTCTAACGAGAAAATTGATACTCCATTAAGTGCAAATTGTCTAATAGACAGTAACTTACGAGGTGTCATTTCAAAGTTAAAAAACCCACTAAAACGGCTATTCCATGACCAAAACTTTGTTAATCATTCTCTACACAATCGAGGTAAATCGATAAATTCTGGCCGTTTGGCTGGAGTTGCTATCGGTAATACTAAGGTGTTTGAATCACAGACGATACATCGTTCGCCCAATGCTGCTATAGCATTGTTGATCGATAAGTCTGGTTCAATGTCTGATAGAGATATGAGGATGGCTAACAATGTAGCATATGCGTTAAGCACTGCATTAGATGGTATTCATGGCGTGGAGTCATTGGTTGCTTATTATCCCGAAAGGTCATCGTATGAGGACAAAATGGCGATAGTAAAAGGATTTGAAGAAAAAAAGCCCATGGAATCTTTTAATATAAGTTCTTGCGGCGGAACACCAACTGCTGAAGCAATTCAATCTACAACAGCTATTTTAATGAGTCGTGCTGAACCAAGGAAATTACTATTTGTAGTGACCGACGGTGATCCTAACAGCGCTGGCGAGACTGTAGCTGCAATAGAGGATGCACAAGCATTAGGTATTAAAGTATTCGGTATAGGTATTCACAGAGAAGTACGCGGGTTCAGTAACACCGATTTTAAGGTGATCAATTCAATCAGCGAGCTTGTGAATGCATTAACTGTAGGACTTAAACACGCTTTCAAATAGCGTTAATTAATTCAATAACCCAAAGGGTACACATTCCCTTTGGGGAATAGTGTGCCAAATAATTGCCTTGGAGGGCACACTATGAACGTAATTATCAAAGAAAAAAGAGCGAGTGGTTTGAATGCTATTTATGCAATACGTAATGGCAAAAAGGTACTGATAGGGGCTACATGGGTAATGAAGCCGCTTCTAAATAGGTAAATCTGAGTGCGATCTAGTAATAGGTCGCCCTTTCTACTTGTTTGCGGAAACCACCAAAGTTTCTTCTAACAAGGGGGCTTTGGGGTTTCCGTAGGCAATATTTAGGAGAATTATCATGTACCAAGCCACTCACTCAAAAATAAAGAAAGTAAAAGCACTTGTTGACCAACAAGGCGGTTGGAGAAATATATTTGAACAATTTAGCGGTTTAAAAACGGCAATTGACAGATATCCAGCACAAACACCATGCCCTAAAACGGGTCAAGGCTCTACGGTGTTTCGTCTTGTAAATGGTTGGGAGCAAACAGGGCAAGCTTTTCACAATCACGTTGGAAAATTAACCGATGGACTTAATGTAATCGCATTTTACTGCAACTGCTCGATTAAAGAGGCTGCAGATGAAGTGTTAAGGATTACAGGCGGGGATTATAAAACTGTCAGCTATCGTGAAGTTTCAGCGCAATTAAACCGAGAACAAGTTCAACGTTCTGAATATTGTAATAAAGAGAAGAAAGAACAGCGATTAAGGGCATTACAGCGTGTGTATCAAGAAGCGATACCTGCTTACAAGTCTGAGATAGCGATGAATTACTTGAAAAGTCGAGGTCTGACGTTAACAAGTGAGGATGTTCGAAAATTTTCTTCGACATTAGGTTTCCACCCTGGACTTAAATATTACTGTTTAGAGAAGAAGGCGTTTATCGGTACCTTTCCAGCATTGCTTGGTATTTTCAAAAGCAAGGATGGGTCAAATTTAACAATCCATCGTATTTACCTTAAACCAGACGGAAGCGGTAAAGCTGAAGTAAGTAACCCTAAGAAATTAATGAGCCCGCCCGATTATATGGGAGGTGGCGCATTTCGACTTGGGGAGCCTATGCAGCTGATGTGTGGTGGTAAATACATAGGGGTGACTGAGGGCATAGAAACGGCTTTATCGCTTTTTAATGCAAACGGTTTACCTTGTTGGTCGTTATATAGTGACACTGTACTTGCTTTGTTCGAGCCAGAATCCGACATTACACATGTTGGAATTTGGGCCGATAGAGAACCAAGTGGCGCGGGACTATTATCAGCTCAGAAGTTGATGAAAAAACTAAGTGACAAAGGGCTTAAATGTCATATTTACTACCCGGAAACACTTAACACGGAAAAAGAAGATTGGCTGGATGTATTCAATACAAATCCATCGCTAATTAACGGCTATAAGGCCATATGAATGCTCTGTTGCACAGTCCCGAATGGGACTGTGTGGCTGGGTTATTCATCACAAAGGACATTGAGTAGGTGTGCTTTGTGATGAATAACCTTACTTAACTTAAGTGGAGATAATGACTATGGCTAACTATGAATACGTACAAGGGATCTTTGATTGTGCATCGAGTATTTTAACTATTGGGTCAAATAAAGCGTTCAAAATTGCTGAAGATTTATCAGTAATGGATAGCGATGAAAGATTGACTAAGTTAACGACTTGGGCTCGTCAGAGGTCTTTAATAACGGCTAATGGTGTTATAGCTGAAATTTGACTGTGAGAGGCGGTTAAGTAGACCGCCTCATAAACCTAAATTGATTTTTATTTTTGAGTCGATTTAGGTTTATGAGTTCCTCAATCGTTTATCCCTATCCATAACCTTTTTAAGCCTTTTTTGGCTTTGAATGTTATTGATATATAGACGCATGTCAGCTCAACATGGGAAACCCGAGCGGCTATTTATCAGCAATGAGAATAGTGACCGGCATTAACAGTATTAAAGCAATACCGTTGATGTGAGAGCCTATTGGCTAACTAACCCCACAGGGAGACATTCTTCCTATGGAGCGTGTCTTTCTTTATTCATTTGGAGGACACATGATAACCATTCATCCCAACACACTATTAAAAGATCTCAATGACACATTTAGCTTTAGCTGTAAAAGTGGATTTTGCGGTCAGTGTAAATCAACATTAATCAGTGGAAAGGTTTTGTTGACTCAGACTCCAATAGCAATATTGGCTGATGATGAGATTTTGCCTTGCTGCTGTAAATCTGTAACTACTTTGTTGATTAAAGCGTGAGGTCAGCATGGATAATATTATTATTGATAACGTGTTGATCGTGGCTCAGATTACAGCTCTTGGGAACATTCTAACTGCTGCGGTGCCGTCTTTAGTCACATATTTGTTAGGCCGTAAGGTCTTTAATCAAAGAAAGTTACAGGAAAAATTGAATATTGCTTTGACTGATCTTCAATACATGCTGATGGTAGAAGAATTACACTGCCGAGAGCATTTATCTGATGTTGGCCAAACCAAAAGACAAACTATCAGGAATTGCGTAAAAAATGAAAGCAATCTTTCCTGGAGTGGGAAGTTTACTTTGTCCCGTATAAATAAAGAGTTAACGAGAAATTGTTCATTAACGAACGGTAACAAGTTAACCAGACCATCTAGGTATTATTCTAGATATTAATAACCCCATTAGGGCATATCACCCTATTGGGTTGGTGTGTCCTTTACATTCGGAGAGACACACTATGAATAACAACCTAATACATCTAATCCCACTTCACATAAAAAGCCTTGATGCTCAATTGCGAGCATGTACCGGTGATGGTTTCGGCTATTCGTCATTTCATAACGAGGACGATGAAGCAAAACTAGAGCCCGCAGGCGTTTTGGTACACAAGTCTACAGGCCTTAAGTTTAAAGTTCCGCTACCAACCTATACGTTGGAACAGTATGAAAAGCAGCAGAGTATTGGTGTTTGGACCACTGAGCGTTACGACATTGAGGACTGGCATGATATCCGCCAAAAGTTCATGGGTAAAAGAACCATGATGCAAAGAGAAGTAGGTAAAACTCGGCTTTTAATTGAAGACATCCATTTTACTATTATTTAGTAAATCAACCTAACCCCACTAGGGCATATCACCCTATTGGGCTGGTGTGTCCTTTAAAAGTTTGGAGCGACACATTATGTTAGATGTAAAAACAATCATTTCAAAAATGCAGAAGATTTCTGAGGAAAAACAATGGCCGACAAGTAACGCCGATTCTTTAACTCATGATGAATTACTGCTAGAGAAAGATTTTGTAGAGCATCCAAATCGCGAATATATTTGGATATTACATGCTGATGGTACTTGTTTAATACCTCTGTACCAGGGCGTTGATCCTGTCTATGTCAAATATTGGCCGAACAACTATTACTATCATGTAGTAGAAGACAAGTTAAATTCAATACCAGAGTCAATGGCAGAAAGTTTGATCTGCGAGCCACCATTCAATATTGTCAGCTGCACGTCACTATCGGCATTGGTTGATAAAATGAATAGCTTGCTCAATGAACCTGCTTCACAGAATGTCATTTTTGATATTGAAAACCAAAGAACCACAGAAGCTTCTTGGTCGCAATGGAGAAATGCTTTTGAGTGTTGCGGAAATTCACTGATGGTTGAATTTATGGATAAAGTAAAGGAACACGCTGCAAAATTAACAAAGCTACGTTTAGTGGCTTAACAAACCTACCCAATGGGCACAATCTTCCCATTGGGAGTATTGTGCCTTCGACGTCTTTGGAGGACGCAATATGTTAACTCAATACCAAATCAACAAAGAAAATGAATATCAGCAGTTTAAATCTGAATTATTGACAGAATCAACATTACCTTGTGATTTTAAGGTTGGTGATTTTGTTACGTTCACGAATGAGTATGGTGTATTTTTTCGAAAACCCAAAAAAGTAATTGGCTTTGCCGGGCAATGTGATTTGCCTGATCGATTTATCTTTACCGAAAGTGATGCATATTGGTTTCCAAAAAAACCAGACCAGTTAAACAAGGTTGAAACAACCGATACAGGATGTTTAATTGTCCGTGAGGTAACTCAAAAATGTTTATATGGCTTTGAAATGGAATTACTCGAGGCTCACCCGAATTGGGCTAGATTAATTCAGGAGGACGACTTGCATTGCGTTTGGAGGAACAAAGATACGATGGAGCTGGTCACATATTGTGAAGGCGATGTCATTTGGGCAACTGCGTTAGATATGGATATGCTTTTCAGTGAATCTGCGAGGGTAATCATTTTCACCCTTGATAACATGTAAAAACATCACATAAATAGATTAACTACCCATAGGGAACACAATCCTTATGGGACTGTGTTCCTCAAATTTGGAGAACACAGATGAACAATCAAAAAATTCAAGAGTATTCAGCTTATTTAAACGATTTGCTTGCGGGCAAAATTACGGCTAGTGCCATCGTTGGGAAGGGTTATGTTAATCCCAAATCGGTAGCAAGTGCTTGGCTTCGCATGAACATACACAATATGACAAACCCAAAGTCTGTCATTGATTATGTTTGTGTCACGAAGTCAGGAAAAGCCTTTGCAACTGAAAATAAAGCGATGATGTCTAGTGTGTATAAGACATTACAAGCAGGTCAGTTTAAAGCAATAAACAATGCGAAAGTAGTAGATTTTGGTGTGATGACCGCTCCCGGTGGTGATGGCTTCATGATTTACGCATGTTTAAATTAATCAAATACTCAACATAGATTTATCACCTTACCCCAGCAGGGACACACCCTGTTGGGATGTGGTCTCTGCGAACGAATTGGAGAACACAAATAATGATAATTCCCACGCTATCAGAAAATGCTCATATGGCGCTGGCACAACTTGCTGGTGGTTCCCGCGTTACTCGTGTTCATACACAGTGGCAAAAAGGAAGTTCACTAACAAACGTCGTCACTTACGGGATTAAAGACAAGCATACAGTAATGCACATTTTACGAACAGGAAGAGAGTGTATTGCATATGAAGTTAAACATTTAGAGCGTTATTCATTGAGTGAAGCGATTCAGCAAGCTCGTGAAATTCTAGAAGAAATTTAATTTCGCTGTACAGATTTTAAATCAACAACAACCAAAAACATAGGCGGAAATCAGTGATTATTACTCGACCTATAAATCCTCGGGAACCCGATTTATTAATTGGGTTTGAATGCTTAGCGCTTATTATCCATGATTTAGATGGGAATGAAGTTGCTACAGTATCAGCCCCGAGCGGCCGGTGGACACATGATGAATTAGAGTCATTAGATCTCTATTCATACAGTCCATACGGCTGGGATGCTTACCTTGGTACAAATTGGGTAGGCAGCTCAGAAGTCTAAACCAAAAAATCCACGCTATGCGTGGATTTTTTTTGCTTTTTAGATGTGTCGAAAGGACATGTTAGTTAATTTGAAGTATAAACAGGTAATGAAGAGTCAGTGGAAATTCGATATTAACTCATTCTAATGGTGTAAAAATGATAGCTGAAGATGCGTTATGTCAAGTATGTGAGTTAAACGATTTACCTTTTACATTCAACGATATATTACAAAAAGGCGAGAGTGTAATTGAAAAACTCGAAAATGACATTCGGTATTTAGAAAATGATATTCTGAGTTTACTCTTAATTAAACTCAAAAAAGCTTTTGAAAAAGAGTTCGCTGAATTAGTTAAGATATACGCTAAGAATAAAAGATTTAATGAAAAAGTAAAGTCACGTTTGAAAGATGGGCAAACATTCCTACCGTGGGAAATAAGAATACATCTTGAACGAATGTGTGACGTACGAGTGTCAGATTGTATTGAACGGAGAATTTTAAAGAAAAAGTTTGTAACATCTTACCAAGAGGTCTTTAATCAATGGTTAATGCTCAAACAGATAGGCTTAAAAAGTAATGTTAAGTTAATAAAAATAAATTGTTCTTTTATGAGGTGTAAAACACTTACTTTCAGAATAAAAATTCGAGGAATACCATGTGATTTATTGGTTGACATCGACTTTGATGTGTCATTGTCAGCAATTTTACCAAACTCGATGTATGTATATTGGCCAGATAAGCGCTATTCCTTTGATGAAAAGCCAAATGATGATAACCATTTGCCACTCAAATACAGCTATTCCCAATTATCAGTAAGAGTTGACCTCTTTAAAGAGCAAATTGGAACGAACGCTACTGCTAATGTTGTTATACCAAATCTAGCTTTTTTAGGATTGATAGAAAATGATGGCTCAAAAAATGCGATATTCAAAGAAGTCAGAGATCTTTATCAGTCCCATGCTTGTGTTCGTGCGCTCATACTTAATCCTTATTGCATAGATAAAGAAGCCATTGAACAGTATTTAAATAGCCTGCAAATTAACATTTTACGCATCACTCAAGGCAATTTACTGGCGAAAATAATGTTTGATGAGCCAATAATCAACAAGATTTCAACCATGCACTATCTCCATAATTGTATGCTTTTTTACAATGAAAAGTCTTTGAATGATATGACAAGAAAAGATCAATTTAACATCCCAAAATTAAGACGGTCTTTTTTCAAAATCATGATTAAACAGAGAATTTTTTATACTAAGACACCAAAAACACACGTTCCATACTTGAAGGCAGTTCGAGATTTAATAGAGGTCGCAAGAGATAATGATTTTGCTATTTTAGAGTTAGTGGATCAGTCGATTCTTGCTGAAGTAGGGCGCAATGCCAAATTTATCGATTGGTATGAATATCAGTGCTACGAAAATCTGCACAACTACGAGAACGAACTGATATTACTTGCAGACGCAACAACTACCGATGAAGAACAAGTACCATTGACATCATATGAACCCTTTTTTACTGAATGCTCAAGTCATGATTGTTGCAGAACATCATTGAGAATTAAACACTCGGTTATTTCATCAATGAACCAATTGCTGGTTGGATTTCTGGTGATATAGTTAGGGCAATAGATAAAATTCATTTACAACAATCTTTGATAGCGACTCTAAAAAAGGAAACAGCATGATTGAAGCAACGGTAACTTGTGAAGTATGCCACGTTAAAACGGTGTTCAAATGCAAGAGCATAGATGATTTGAAGGGGGAAATTGCCGCTGATGCGATTCTAATGTACCCCTCTGGTTTTTATTGCACTACATGCACCTACGGCTCACCCGAAGAATTAGAAGAGCTATACAAGGACGCTTACTAAGACCGAAGCTATTGGTGATGGTTTGAGTTATGGATAGAACTTCTAATGAGGTACGGACAAAAGGTAAGACAAAATCGTGAAATAAGAGTAAAGAACGCGTTATTAGAGGTAAGTGCTTCAGGTTGGGGGAATGAAAGCGAGACAACAACCCCAGGCGCTGTAAATTCTTCCAGTGAGCGACGTTAATGTGTTTTTACCGCTAACAACTTATTTTCTATTCAAACATGACTTAAAAAGAAGTTATTTTATCAAGTTGCTGGAAATATAGAGGTTTTCCGCTCATGAACAAAACAATACTTGTGAAAGCTTACTTTAGTGAAATTAACTCAACACCTCGTCAGTCCATGCTTAAATCTGATCCTTGGGGAAACCCTAACGCACCGACAAATGAACCCAAAAACGCTGATTCAGAGGTAAAAGCAAACAAATGTATTGTTGACTCAGAAAGACTTCAAAGAGATTTGGATTTAGCAATAGCAATACTCAATGAGTCAGGTTATGAAGTGCAAAGTGTAGTTCCAATAATATCTGGAGCTTACAACTATCAATATCAAGACCAGGAGATATCGAGCTATGCAAGACCGTTTACTAAGACCGAAGCGATTAGCGATGGTGTGAGTTATGGTTATGGATATGGCTATTCATACACTGATAGCCTTATTGTCATAGCAAGAAAAGTAAGTTAAACCGTTTTCAGAGTCAAACTCGAAGTGACAAGCACCTTCAATTTATTGTTCTCCAAAACGAAGGTTTACACACTGATTAACTTATTGAGACTTGAATGATTGTTGCAGAACATCATTGAGAATTTAACACTCGGTTATTTCATCAATGAACCAATTGCTGGTTAGTGTCGGTGGGCATCTATTGTACCTGAACAAAATTGTTGTTAACTTTTCGGATTCGGCGCTTAAAAACCAAAAGCTTAGCAAGGCCCATTTTCCACATACAACTGAATAGTTAACAACTTAATTTAATTTAGAATCCTTGAGGAAAATGAGGCGGTTTAAGATATGAATGATCTCTCTATTGATTATGAAAAATATAAGAGTGTTTGGAGCGTGGGTTTCGTCAATGGGAGACATAGAACCCGCATAGCTGAGTATTTAGGGGCTGAGTTTATTCCAGTGCAAGTGAATAAATCAGAAGCAAATGCCTTAAAAAAACATTTGGGGATATAGATCAATGGCTTTAAATCTTGCGAAAGCTGAGAGTTTTTCCACCCCATTGATGGTTTCTGAGAGTTCAGACTTTCAAAAGCTATCAGGTGAAAACAGACTAAGAGCTTTAGCTAAGACCATTCCATCTCATGGTCATCATCAACTGCATTCAGTTACTCAAAGCTGTATATCAGCTACTATCCATGCCACTCAAGAATATTTATCACAGTTAATCGCGGGACTTTCACTTACAAATCCTAACTTGGGTAGGTTTTTGGTAGTGTCGTCTTCCGGATTGAATGCCATCAGCTGGCTTGAACGGACTAAAGACAGCCAGCATGGCTGGATACCCAATTTCCCTGTAAGTGGGTATATAACATTTGGTATGCTAAAGACGCCGCCAACATATGGTTTAGGCCCGCTTGAACCCGCAATAAAACTGTATGTCAATAGAAGTGACGATAACTGCGATGACTTCGCTGTAGATTTTTCCGTATCCAATGCAGACCATATGCGGTTTTTGAACATGCTTATTAAAGATTCTGGAGCCTTGTGGGAGCAATTCGAATCCCTATTTGGGGTTACGCCATCTACTCCTACTCCTCTACCAGAAGAAGTTGAGAGTGAATCAGGCACAGAGCTTAATTGTCGTGATTATTTGTCTGCTTTTATTAAACATGTTGTAGATAAAGCAGATGATGAAGATAGTTGCTTGGAAAGTTTCGATTTACAGTTCTTAGTAAAAACAACAAGTTCTCTTCATGGACCAATCGTGGCCGCGATAGCACTATTTGAGGCGTATTCGCTATATCTTCACAGCTCGCATGTAATTCGGCATGAGGTACGTCAATCGATGGTCATTGACATTCTTACAGCTGCGATTAATACGGGTATCACAACTAATTGCAATGAAAAATATGATTGAAGCAACGGTTCTAATGTACCCCTCTGGTTTCTATTGCTCTACATGCACCTACGGCTCACCCGAAGAATTAGAAGAGCTATACAAGGACGCTTACTAAGACCGAAGCTATTGGTGATGGTTTGAGTTATGGATATGGCTATTCATACACTGGTAGCCTTATTGTCATAGCAAGAAAAGTAAGTTAAACCGTTTTCAGAGTCAAACTCGAAGTGACAAGCACCTTCAATTTCTTCAACACTCCCTTATTAATTACGCGTTTTCCCGTTCAAAGTCCAAATCGGCACCTGAAACGAGAAAAACTGGTGACTTTGCTTGATATCATAAAGGTATTAAAAATCATAATTCACACATGAACTGAATATGAGATATTGAGACTTTTGTCTCTATTTAAATTGGAGGTAATGATGAAAGAACTGCACAAGGTAAGATTGGGATACGTTGATACTACATGGTTAAAATCTTTCGTTAAGGACATGCGCAAAGAAGCCAGACACATTAAAAATCAACCAACATTAGAAAAACTTAAAACCCAGTTTAGAACTATTGCATTTATAGCTCAATCACTAAGAATCACTAACAAAAGAATTCATACTTTGATTGATGCTTGGGAAGTCGGCTTAATGGCTTCATTAAATGACAATTATGAATATCCTCTGGTACTTCGCCAAGAAAGCTGTGAGCCGAACGTTGATAGAGAAGACTTGCTTTACCTATCCGTCTTGATTGACGAAAAAATAGGAAATTTTGAAGACAGAGCAAGTGTTTATTTTTTTACAGTTAAATTAATGAAAATGTACTGTGTACCTCCCTGTATGCCGCCAGGTTACGTCGTGAGGGATGCGATCTGTTTCAACCCAGGTGATATAGCAGATGTGTTACCTTTTTTTACTGAGCTATTAATCAGTGAAAAGCAAACAAATCTGATGCGGTTATTGGCAATGGCTGGTGTCGAAATGAATGATAGTCTATCTGTTGCTGATAAGGATGCGCTGTTTGAAAAGATCTCTAGTATGCAGCCTCATAATTTGTTAAACCTTTACTATTTGATTCTGTTTAACACTGAATTGAATGTAAACGGCGCAGTGAAAGATTTACTCATTGAGCAAGATTGGTTTATTACTGAGTTGATTTCGGATATCCGTGAAATGATCATTGAAATAACACCTGAAGAGAGAGCGAATGGCTTGCAGTTTCTTCACCGCGAATTTAATTGGAAAAACGAAGGCGAACTAATTGATTTTATGATATTTGTACGATTGTCATTTAATCTCTATTCCTTAGAAAAAGAAAAATCTCACTGGTTAAAAGAAATCGAATACATCAACGATGAACACGATGAAGTTAACAGTGAGCTCAATGAATTTTTATTAGAAACACTAAAAAGGGACTAAGAGATACCTCAACTTATAAATGAAGCATATTCGTTAAAAGAATAGCTACTGGAGTTGGTGAGCAAAAGTTAAAAGAGGTTACGATCAATGATAGAACTGTACGAATCAAAGTTGAAATTCGTTGATAACATGAAAGAGAGCGGACTCTTTAACGCGATAGAGCAAAGGATCATTAAACTATCTAAAGAATTAGTATCTTCATCGTTAAATCAGAATACTGAAGATTGCAGGGAAGAACAAAGCGTACATGAATTTGGCGACTTAAATCTTTTATGGTTTCAATATCAGAGCTATGATAATGAAGAATCAGTAACAATAATTTTAAATAGAGTTGATTTAATTGGTGAAATCAAATTAGACGTTACTGTGCAAAGACTGTCTGGCATTATTGATGGGCCTGCAAATGTTAAAACTAATATAGAAGTAAAGAATATCAACAACCCTTCTGTCACCGTAGTGAAACGTTCAGAAAACACTCACACTTCATTACAGCTAGAAGCTTTACTAAGCTATGCTCATGCACTAGAAGCGCAAGGGATAGTCTTTGAAGATGTGGGGTGGACAACCGTAAGGTTTGACGACTTTGGATCAATAGTTCTTGTATCTGAATTTCTTAAAAAAAACCAGCATTCATATATTGATGAATACGATATGCTAAATCTTTCTCGGTTTGTTGCAGATGATGTTTTCGACTTCGAACTTCCAGAACAAACTACATTCGAGGAAGCCATCAATTACCTAAATCCTTTTTATCACTACCTTAGCAATACCTACATGAGTTCACTAGATGGTTATATTTTCGGGGAGCGGGTAGCCCATTCGGTTTTGATGGAAACACTTCTATTGGCAAAAAAACCTGAACAATTACAGCTTTTAGCTCAGAGGCTAGTATACGGCCTGCGTGAAACAGGTGTGTTGGAGTTGAACGAAATTTTGGGGAAAGTAGAGTCTATCGTTCAAGAGTTGAGAGATCTGACTTGCGATGAAGAATTGGAGTCTGAGCACCAATTGCCGGTAGTGCAATTTATCGAAAATGTTAAGGTTGCTTTGAATGCTTACTATGATTAAAACGACTTCTTTTTGAAAGCATAAGGTCATAGGATAAAGCCAGTTTTTGGGGGGTAACATTGAATAAATTACAAGACGAATTGTTGCATCTTTTATTAGAGGATGGCCAAGATGATTTATATTCTGCTGTCGTTAACCAAACATCCAATAATCTCCCTTTAGGAAAGAAAGAACTTCTAATGAGGTACGGACAAAAGGTAAGACAAAATCGTGCAATAAGAGTAAAGAACGCGTTATTAGAGGTAAGTGCTTCAGGTTGGGGGAATGAAAGCGAGACAACAACCCCAGGCGCTGTAAATTCTTCCAGTGAGCGACGTTAATGTGT
>Ga0208031_1000069_pt1 | contig 45566 bp, 80 predicted proteins | sample MalvirAntarct_38_FD_184252 | JGI IMG/M metagenome (GOLD analysis project Ga0208031, IMG submission 184252) | Marine viral communities from the Global Malaspina Expedition - Malaspina viral metaG Antarct_38 (SPAdes) (version 2) | ecosystem: Environmental > Aquatic > Marine > Oceanic | place...
ATGCATATTCAATAGCATTATAAATCATAGTTTTCCTAGATTTCTCCCAAACTCTAAATTTAATATCTCTCATACTGCAAATATAAGACAAAAAAATAAGACTACCAAATTAATGATAGTCTTATTTTATCTGTGGAGTCGATGAGAATCGAACTCACCTCAAGAAAGGTGCAAACCTCCTTCGCCTTGCCTTGGTACATGCGACCCCAGACTTTCTAAATACTTTAAATTACGCTGATACTTTCCACGTTCAATTAAATTGTCCCATTCTTTCATCAAAGGTTCTGGTATCTCAATACCTCTACTTTTGAATTCTTCTACGAATTCTTTTTTTGTGAACGAACATTCAACAATTCCTTCGGTCCATTCCTTTACCCAAAGTCCCCAACCCTTCTTTCCAATGATAACACTTTTCAGTATATTTGGATGTCTGGACGTTGGAATCTTGTTCTTAAAACGACCATTATCAAACTCTCTAAACCCAAATTTACCGTCTGAACCGTTAACGTCAAAATCCACTTGAACAATACCACCGCAAAAGGTTATTAACCCACTTCGATAAACTTTCAGATAGAAATCAAACATCTTATTAAACTTTTCAGAATACTTCTTTAAGTTTCTATCATTACGTGAACCGACCCTCTTTTTAGAGGATTGAATTCTTTCTAATTTTGTATGGCTCCCAAGCGGTTCATATTTAAATATTTTGCAGTGCCTACGGGGTTCGAACCCGCCCACCCCTGAGTGACAGTCAAGGTGCTCTCCTACTGGCAAACACTATTTGTAGAATGTATGGGAGTTGAACCCACATTTTGCCCTCAACGGACACGTCCTTTCCAGTTAGACGAACACTCCAATCAATCAATAACATATGCAAATATTACCAATTGATTCTAAATAATCACATTGCATTGTGACATTTATAGTACTGATGATGGGATTCGAACCCACATTCCCCAGATTGAAAATCTAGTATCCTAGTCCTGTTAGACGACATCAGCATTTAAATTTTTTAGACATAATAGGATTCGAACCTATATCTTGCTCTGAGCTATCCTACCGTTAGACGATATACCCAAGGTAATTTAAAACCTTCAATTTGCAAAAATCGTAGTGATGATGGGACTCGAACCCACATCGTCCAGTGTGAAAAACTGGTGTACTATTCCGATTATACTACATCACCATTTTGGACAGAATCGTTATGCACAACGTCTATCGAGACTGATTATTTGACCTAAAACTTCACAGGTCAGGGATAATCAACACTTTGTGGAGGATATCGGAGTCGAACCGATGACCTTCTACGTGCAAGGCAGACGCTCTAGCCAGCTGAGCTAATCCCCCAAATAATAGTCTTTCCTATAAGTCATTAATTCTACGCTTCGGAACCGACAAGTTCCAACTATGTATTAATAACAGTCCTTCGTAGTCCCAGAGAGAATCGAACTCTCATTTACTGGTCGAAAACCAGTCGTCCTAGCCGTTAGACGATGGGACCATTAGTGGAGAGAACTGGGTTCGAACCAGTGCTCATGGGCTTTCTTACCCACTGCTCTACCTTAAGGTTTAATTAATACCCTCTGAGCTACCTCTCCATTGTTGCCCTCTATGTTCCTTCCAATTTCTGTTGTAATCCCTGTTGGTGTTACAACCTTTGTTAGGTGGACATAAAGTACATTTCAATTTCTTTATGGTTGATAACATTTTATACTCTCTATTATCATTTGAGTATTTCCATCTTTTAATTTTCATAATTTAGATGTGTGCATTAGAGCATCACCTAAATCGTGTTCCTTTCTTTGTTTTCATAGTCATCTTTTTTAGTTGAGAACGAAGGATTCGAACCTTTGACTTGCGCAAAACTTTCCAGTTTGTCTTTACCAATATAGTTATGAATTCACATAACATCTATCCCAATTGTGGTGCGAGGTGGATTCGAACCACCGACACGTAACGCTTCAAGCTACTGCTCTACCCCTGAGCTACCGCACCATTTAATTTTTTTGAACTAGATAGGAATCGAACCTATATTCTTGTCTCGACAGTTTTACCGTTAAACTACTTGCCCAAGGTAAATTAAAACCTAAGTTGCAACTTTGTGCGACCTTTCGGATTCGAACCGAAAACTTCTGGGCTTCAACCAGACGGAATACCATTGTTCCCAAGGTCACTTTGTTGAATTAACAGGACTGCAACCTGTATTTCCACCTGTCTAGGTGGCGTACTAGCATCTTATACTATAACCCAATTTGCAGCTACAACGGGAGTCGAACCCGCTACATTCTTTCGAAAACCTGAGTGACAGTCAGGCACACCAGCCGTTATGCGCTGTAGCTATTTGAGGGGTTTTATTCTTCTCCCTCAGAAGATAAGCCTAATGCCTCTTGAATGGCATCTAGTGTAGCATCGTATTTGATTCCATCTAATTGTTTCGGGCTTAAATAAACTCCTTTATGCCAATCAGTATGTGACTTTAAATGCTTCTTATATAACTCTTTAGCTTCTTTCATAATTCTCTTAATTGATTCCTCAACGCTTGAATTCTACTCTGATGCTTTCCGATATTCATTTCGGTACTCGCATCTTTCTTTGTTAAAGATATTCTTAATTCTTCTTCCATCTCATTTATCTTATTTGATAACTTCAATTTCTTTCTATCAATTTTTCCCATAACCATTTTCTTTTTTCCATTGCTCATGCAAGAAATTTACTTTAGAGTATGCTGAACCTTTTCCTTCGTGGATATCGTTAAACCCATTCTCTTTCGTTATAACAGATTCTTTAGGTGTTACAGAACCTCTATATTTGCTTCCGTAATCTCCAGTGAACTTTTTCGTTACTGGGTCGTAATCTCCCCAAGCACTATGTCCACTTCCTATCCATTCTATGTAATACTTCTTTCCTGTTTCTGGAAAGAACATTATCTCTCTTCCAGTTTCATCTCGATTAAGTAGGAAATCCTTAATCACTTGTACATTTATCCCATAACTTTAATTTTAATTAATAGCACTTATTTAGACTATTGCGGAATACAAGGGAGTCGAACCCTCAATCTCTTCCGTGACAGGGAAGCATGTTACCATCAACACCTCTATTCCATTTTACAATTATGTATTTCTTTATGACAATTACTACACACCAAAATACATTTTTTCAATTCAATTACTATCTTTCCCCAAGAACGATTTAATATTCTTGATGGGTCCAACTCTTTTTCTTTTGGGTCTAAATGATGAAATTCTAATGCTGCTAAACATTTTTTATATCCACATTCTTGACATTCACCACCTAAATAATCGACTGCTCTTTTCTTTTTTCTATTATAAATTTTTCTAACAGAATCAGCTCTACATTTAAGACATCTAAAGGACTTTTTATTTTTACCTTCTGAATATTCTTTATACAATGTTTCACCATGATTTTTACATTCTCTTATCTCTTCTTTCATTTGACCTACAATCCGTATTAAACAAAAAAAGACCCATCTTCCGATGAGTCTTGTCTTTTTTGTTTATGTTATTTTGATAACTTAACAATCATTTTTGACAATACTCATCCTACCCAAGCTAAAATCTGCCTCGGCTGCGAAAAAGTTGTTTTCAAATATGTTAATTAAATTTCTCATTATTTCTATTCTATTGTTACACTTCTAAAGTGTTGTTATTAATATATAGTGCAAATATACTAAATGTTTTAATACAAAGCAAGTTTTTTTACACTTTTTTTTGCTTTTTTTTTTAAATGCTTCTAAATGAACGTTTTGCGTTCCAAGAAATCCTTCTAGAATTTCCTAATAATCTTAACCTAGATACATTGTTGTTAACAGCGTCTCTACTAGAATTTACATTCCCGTTTGAATTACTTACTATGTTTTCTCTCATAATCTTCTTTTTTTTATCTTATTGTTATTGTTTTAATAAATATACGCAAAGATACTAAAAGAAACATAAAAAAACAAGTATATTTTCACTTTATCTAATAGTGAAATTACCTCTTCTTTCCTTATTAATATGATAAGAAACATCTTATAAATTTATTGATTTAATCGATATATTCCATAATGTTTGTCAATTCGATACTCATGATATCGACATCATCAAACGCAGAATACGAAAAACCTTCTAATTTACGTCTATCCATCATCACACTTGCCACATTATAAGGTACTCCTAATACATGTGATAGTTCTCGATAAAGGTTTGTTTTTAGAATTAACCTATCAATGGTTATATTCGAATCTAAAGTGATTAACTTATTACTTAAATCAGTTTGTGATAATTCACAAACTTTAACATCTTCTGGAACGATTAATATATAATCAATTTTTTCCAGTAATTCAGCTTGCACATCATGACCCCTTGAAAGGGCTTCTGATACATAATCTTTGAAATATTCTTTTATCAATACATCATTCATTATAATTGAACCTTCATTTTGACTAAAACCTAAAAGGAACGTCATTAAAAAGATTAATAATAGGGACGCTTTTTTCATAATATTTTAATTTATAATTGCAATTTAAGAATTTTTTCTAAGATAACCTAATGTTTTCCACTTTTTTTTTAATAATTGTACCCTAAATAACCCTCTGTCGTTAATATCGTTGTTTTCATCGACATACTCTGGGTAACGTTCCGCATAAAATTTCTTGATATCAGCTTTCTTACTCAATAAAATTTCAGCATCAGCTATAATTTTATTCAATGCGATGATTTTATCTAGTAACTCTTCGTTATAAGTGTCGATTAACGTTTGTTGTAATTTATCTCTAATAGGATAAACCTTCTCCAACGCAGTAACCAATTCCTCATGGCAAAGCTCATTAAAACTTCTTATGTCTTTCATATTAGTTGAATAATTCTCTCATTTCTTGTTCTAGAAATGACATTCTACCTCTTAGATATTTTAGTTCGGTATCATATGCTTCAGATACTGTATTAATACCAGCATTCTGTGATTGTAATTTTGATAATTTTCGTTGAACTGCGTCACCTTGTTTGGTTAAAAGTTCGTATTTTTCCGCTTTTTCTGCTTGTGTCATAGTAATAAATATTTTATAAAACCAATATAGTCATAAAATATCATAAATAAACACTTATTCAAAATAATACAATATTATGTTTTCGGATAATCTTTAACAATTCCTTCACCAAATTTGAAGAAACATATAGCTAATTGGTCGTAGTATTTAGCTGTCATATCAGAAATTTTATTAATTTCTTCTTCAGTGCAAAGTATTCTAACTGGTATCATTCTCTCTTTGAATAATTCTCCATTAAATTCCCATTGTCCTACGGCTGGTTTGAAGATTGTTAAACCATTGGATATACCTCTAACTTTAGAATCCCATACTCTATGGTATCTAGTTCTAAAAGGTTTACCTTCGTTGCTGATTGTTGGGACGAATATTTCCCACATGTATTTTGTTTCCATTTAAAAAAGATTTCTTCTGAAGTACCAAGGACCGCTATTTGGGTCAGGTGGTTCAATATGGTAAGTTACTGCGGTCAATTTATAGCCAAAGTCTTTATTGAATTCAACTACTTTCTTAACCTTTGCTCTATGCCCAGTATTTTTAACTGTAATGGAATCACCCACGGAAAGTTCAACTGGATTTGTTAGAACTGAGTATGCGTACTGTACCAACGGTCCATGTGAATAGAACGTGGTGACAATACACTCAATTTCTTCAGTTGCCTTATATAAGGCAACCCAGTGTATTTCTTCTTTATAATGTGAATAATTATTTTCCATTCCACAAAGATAAGAAAAATTATTGACATTACCAAATAGTGACCAAGGAGGGACTCGAACCCTCATGCTCGTAAGAGCGGCACCGTCTTAAGATGCTATGTCTACCAATTCCACCACAAAGCCATTTGTCCTCTTAGTCAGAATCGAACTGACGAAATCGTGGGTTCTAAAGCCACGCTGCATTCCAACGTACAGCATAAGAGGTTATTTAATTTTAATCGTAATATAATACATTTTAGCCACATAATCATGCTCCCACCTGGTAATATTCACACGTCTTTCCCAATCACGAGTTCTATATTTGGAGTCTTTCCAATCAGCTTCTTTTACTTCAAATGTGTGCGTTTTCATCATTTATAATATTTGTCCTCCTAGTGGGAATCGAACCCACGAAATAACGGTTTTTAAGACCGTTCTGCATTCCAACGTACAGCATAGGAGGATATTAGTGATGCTAGAGGGAGTCGAACCCACGACCTGTTGCTTGTAAAACAACCGCTCTGAACCAACTGAGCTATAGCACCATTTTAATCTAAATAAACACAATGGGACTCGAACCCATAAGCCTTAGCCAAAGCAACGCTTTTACCCATCAACCCGATAGCAAATCGGGGCTAGTATTTAAACGGTCAGTGCATCGAGTTTACCAATTCCTCCATACGCCTATTTAGATAATCAGACCACATCATAGGTTTCGAACCCTAATTATGACCTCACAATTGTTGTGGCGATAGTAGGACTCGAACCTACAAAGGTAATTACTCCCATCCTCTTCCGAGGACGTGTCTACCAATTCCACCATATCACCCAAGGTTTAAAGTTGCAACTTTAAACCCCTTGTAGCCCCAGACAGAATCGAACTGTCGCCCCTTGCATGTAACACAAGTACGCTCCCATTACGCCATGGGGCAATGTGATGATTCATTTACAGCCAATCATCAAGGCAACTACTTATCGATAAATAATGTGCAAGTTATCTTTAAAGGTAAACCTTGCGAAACCTAGTGAGGAAGAAGGGAGTCGAACCCTCACGCCTCTTACGAGGCAAGGGATTTTAAGTCCCTCGTGTCTACCAATTCCACCACAACCCCATGGTAAATTATTGTACATCTGGTAGGATTCGAACCTACGTTATACTATTCGCCCCCACCGTGTAAGGATGGTGCTCTTGACCCCTGAGCTACAGATGCATTTTGATGGTACTTAACTCCATCTAAGTGTTTGGTCTTTCATTGCTTTTCTAATGTATCTCATAAGCGTAATTGCTTTGTGAGTTCGATTGAAAATTGCATTCCCAATTTCTTGTCTATCTGACATGTCGATTGAAAATTCATATGATAAATCCCCGACTTTTACTTCATAAATTAAACAACTTGCTTCACAATACAAATACTTCGCTGTTGTTCCTTTCACTATTTCAGTGATTGTGTTTGGTACTTTATACATAATTTCTACTTTTTATTGAAGCGTCTATCGGATTCGAACCGATGTATGAACTTTTGCAGAGTCCCGCCTAGCCACTCGACCAAAACGCCATATTATTATTATTATTGAGTGCAAAGTCAGATTCGAACTGACGACTTTCAGGGTTGCAACCTTCTATCTTGGACCACTTGATTACTTGCACAAAAAAAAGCCCGATATTTCTATCGAGCTTTTTTGGTTAGTTAATTAATCTTTTTTCATGAATGAAAATGACTTCGTTTAACTCCATAGCTCGATGCATTGGTGACTAAGACCAACAGACATAAAGATAATAAAGATAATAAAGTTTTCATAATTTCCTATTTTTTTTATTTTAAGGGACAAGATAAAAATCTTCTCTCTTATTATATATAGTGCAAATATACTAAAAGTTTTAATATAAAGCAAGTTTTTTTTAATTTTTTTTAATTACTCTTGAATATTTATACAAGTATAACTACATCCTTGCCACCACATATGTTGAACCCAATAAGCATGACAACAAGAACCTGGAGGACAATTAGCTATATCACATACCCAATCACAACTAGGACCTCTAGTGTGCTCTGCAAAAGATATATCAGTAGTTTTAGAATCTATATCAATAACTGAAATATACCATTTCTTTAATGTTTCATGATATCTTGCTTCTGTTTCTCCTTCAATTAATTCATCTACATTTGAAATTAAATAACCTGTGTATTCTTTCCAAAGTTGATTTTCTTTAACATTAACTTCATAGCTCCAATTTTGAGAATCTAACATTCTTTTGACTTCAGCTTTAGCTTCGTCATATTTAGTGTTAGAAAAATTCATATCACTATTAGACTGAGAGGACTCTTGACCAATGTTTTCTTCTACTGAATGTTCTTGAAAACAAGGGTACATGTGGGCATTTCCACAATGGTCATAACACCAAAAATTAACATCTCCTTCTTCACATTCTTCACAACAAAGTACTCCAGGATGCTCACATTTAAAACCTTTATTAAACGTTGAGTTTTTTATTCGTTCTCCACGTAAAGATTCTTGTTTATCAGATAAATTAATTTCTAATAACCTAGCCAATGTAAAATCTAATTGTATGTAAATAGTTTCTTCAAAATCAAACATAAAAGCTTGTTCGGTTGAATCTAAAATCCATAAAGGGTTGTTTTCAGATGTCCAAGTTGTTGGACTATCCCCTATAACTAAATTCTTTATATCATCTTGATTTAAATCTTGTGTAGGTAGTTGTTCTATGTTTCTACATATTGCAATACAATAACCAAATCCCATAGTGACACTTTGATGCCAATAACCATAACAACAATCTCCTGGAGAACAATTTGCTTCTCCACATACCCAATCACAATTAGGTGCTCTATTATGTTGTTCAAATTCTAAATCAGATATTTCAGAGTCTATTGCAATTTGACCAATGTAAACTTTCTTAGTAGCCTCATGATATCTATATTCTGTTCCTTTATCAAGTTCGTCCTGATTAGCTATATGTAATGAAAATTCTTTCCAATACTGTTCTTGCTTTACATTAACTGTAAAATTCCAATCTTTAGAGTCTGCCATTTCTCTGAATTCGACTCTCGCCTCATTATATTGAGAACTAGAGAAGTCTATTTCAATGGTTTTGACATTTTCTTCAAGGTCTACAGTGTTGTTTACGCCACACGAGGGGGCTGGGCTACATCCTACTGCTAACAGTAGGGAAAAGCATAATAATAACATTACTTTTTTCATAAATTTGTTTTATAACCTATATAAGGTCTGTTTAATAATTATACACAAATATACTAAATGTTCTAATACAAAACAAGTTTTTTCACACTTTTTTTTTAAATTAATTTCTAAACCTCTAAGTATCAAGGTTATAATTTTTATAATTTACTAGAACCCCAACGCATTTTAGGTCGGACCTAGTGATTAAATCAATTTCATGTTCGTCATCATCGTAGTGAATGTCGAAACCTTCAAGGTGATGTACCTTATCTTCATGTCTGGTCATATGGATGTTATCTGAATGAATTCCTAAATCTTCAGCTAGTTCAAATAAATCTTTATTATGGTTGGGATTCACACCCATCCATTCCCATTTTCTACTTCTAGTTGTAGTGATATGAACATCATCACCAAACTTGATATGACGTATTGCCAATTCTTGTATTGTTGGTAATGTTAAGGTGCTATCAAAATCAAAACTTACTTTCATTGTAATGTGCTTCTATAAACTCTAATTTGAGTTAATAATTCATCTAATCTTTCAATATTCTCGTCTTTGATGGCTTTTTCAATTTTAGGTTTAAGGTTTAAAAGCATTGCTTTAAGGTCCTTATCCCAATCTCTCAATCTAACAGCTTCTTCAAAATCTTCCTCTTCAATAGCTTCAGCTAATAACTCATCATATGATTGTGGAAACACTTCCTCATAATCAATATCTTCTTGCTCAGGATAAGGGAATAACGGTCTAACCGCATATTGCCCTTGATTGTCAAATTCATTAATTTTAATTAAATTAATTCTATATATGACACCATCTGGTGTGTTCCATACCAATCTAGTTACAACCCACTCAGTTCCTTTTTCAGTTCTTACTTCATCAGCTTCACCTAATGATTCAAAATCGATTTCTTCAGGGTCAACATCTATTCCCCGTTCACCAAAAGGTTCTTTCTTATCTAAGAAAAATAAATTTAGTATATCATCTGGCGATGGAGTCTCTTTATTATTTAAGAATGCCTTTGCATCATTAAAATCTTCGTTATTCATATTTTCGTTTTATAGTAATAAATATCAACTTAAATGTTTTAAGTCTTATCTTCCTTCATATTGCCACATTACCGCATTACAGTAACTATGTACAGCACCTTCGGTCATACCAGTATCATGGTCATGTTGAAGATGTATTGGGTAACTAAGAAACTTAGGTGGAAATAAATCCAAATTAAGCTTCTTCTCCTTTATGTGTTCTGGTGCATTTTCATCCAAACTTCCATCACAATAGAAACACTTATTTTCTTGTTCCTTTACATATTGTTCTCTTACTTCACTACGTTGATACCATTCTAGTTCATCGTAAACTACGGGCAACTTCCATACCTTTTTTTCTTCTTCTGCGGGTTCCCAATTTTCCCACCAATTTATTTTATCCATTATATATTTTTTAATGTGTCAATATGTGCGGTATGATTGTATTTGTCATCTAAAGTATATAAATGACAAATACCTTGCCATTGCCAGCAAATATTCGTGGGTAACCTTTTCAATAAATAAGGTTTACTTTCTTCACCATTAGCAAACGTTTGAATTACTTTACCTATTTTTATTTTATCCATTATATTTTTCTTCGTGATGGTCTACCATTTCCCAAACATCCGAAAAGTGGTCTGAATAGTCAATTTTAACTTCGGACCGTTCTTCAGTTCCGTTTATGAGATGTTGCATTGCATGAAATCCCGCACAAGTCAACGATTTATTACCTCTTACAATCTCGTTTTGTCTATCTTCATCAGGGTGGTCCTCGTGTATCACACCTGTTTTGTGACATACAAAATCTGAATAAGGATTTTCAGCTTGATAGGCAAATTCTTCCGCTCTTTCTGGGTGTACAAATAATGTATTTTTTCTTGAATATGGGCATAAGCCACAACATTCTTTCATTGCTGTTTTTTCATTCATCATGTAATTGTTTATATTAACAATTTAAAGCTTTTCTAGCTTTTTTACTTATTTTATCTTGCTCAACAAATGGCATAAATTTACAGTTAGGGTTATCATTGTCAACCCAATTTACAATTTTTCTAGCTCTATCTCTATCCTCTTCAGTAATGATTATATAACCATCTTTATCTTTAGGTTTATCAGCAAATCTAGATTTAATTTCTTCCCAATTAGTATCTTTATTTACCTCACGCATTTTCAAAAAATGTTCTTTATATTCTGAACTATCTTCAGGTAGAGTTATACGCCCATCTTTGTCTTTTGGGCTATCAGCAATAAACTTTTGCCAATCATACTTTTCTTTAATTTTCATCGTGTAATTGTTTTAATATTTGTAACGCATTCTTAATTGTCACTTCATTATATGAATCTCTAACCAACCAGATACAATATCGACTAAATTCCTTCACTTCTAAGTCACTATCTTTCTTTCCTTGATACTTTCCACCTACAAAGTGTATTTCGTCTCTAAAACGTCTGAAAATGTCGCATTTGACTACTTTTCGTAACTTCTTAGTATGGTTTATGTCGGTCAAGGCTCCATCAACGATATCTTTGAAACCAATTAGGTACCTATCACCAAATTTTAGGTCTAAACAAGCTATAACCATTTGGTTTTCAATGTAAACTTCATCATCCACATCTTCACCATATTCATTAACCAAATCACCAAACACCAATTTTACTTTGACGTTAGTATTGTTAATAAACCCTTTAAAAGTTCCAAAAATTTTATTCATTATACAAATATACTCCTTTTTAATGGAATAACCAAGTTTAGTATTGACTTATTCAAAAATTTTACCTATATTTTCAGAAATTATGGATTATGGGAGTGGTATATTTATTAACCAATAACAACGAACAATTTAAGATAGGTATTACAAAATACAATGCAAAGAAAAGAATTAAATCTGGTTTACAAACTGGTAACGGTGACGTTATTGACGTTGTGGCTGAATTTGAATCTGTATACAACAATAAAATTGAACTTGCTATGCATAGACGCTATGGTACCAAAAGATTAAAAGGTGAATGGTTTAGTTTAAAAAAAGAAGACATCCAGAATTTTATTTCTGAATGTCAAACTTTACATGATGCCTTTAAACTCTTAGAAGAATCGGGTAATCCCTTTATTTAAATTCTCTTCCTTAACCACTTATAGAATTTTCGTTCTCTATCTGCTTCTCCATCATGACCAAATTCATCTTGCAATGCTCTTCGTTCATCGTAAGATTCAATCGATTCGTAATATTCCCTAGCTTGGTTAATTGTTTTCATATTTTAAAGTATTAGTTTAACTGATTAACTGATTCAAATTCTTCATAAATTTTATCAACTGTATTATCTAAAATAAACGTATCAAAATTAGCATATTCACGTTCATATATCCACATGATATCATGTTTAAACTTCTTAATAGATTCACCTAATTCTTTTCCTTCTAACCCATACTTTTCTTTAATTATCTTACCATTAAATTTAGTATTAATTAATTTCTTTCTAGCTGCTTTAAAATCGATTTCAGCTAAATGTAAATCAATGTTAGCTTCAGGAAACCCTTCTCTAATCATTTCAATAACATTTGCTTTACATTCAGCAACTACACTAGGATTATAATTTGGATGGTCAGGTTTACCTTCAATATATTCTAAGAATGACATATAAGATGCACGCTTGATATTTCTCTCACGATTTATCTTATTTAACTTATTTAATTGAAACATTTCGACATTGAATAATGAAGATGTCATTGCATACTCAAAGATATCTTCAAGTGTATCAAATCCCTTTTCCCATCTACTGTAATCTAAACCTAAAAACTCAAAGATTTTAGGATAGTCTTTACTAACCATTATAGTTGTCTTGGTATTAGCATCACTAAAGTGATTATACCAAAGACCTTCTTGACCATACTTAAACCCTATTGATTGAGCTAATCTACCGATGAAGTTGCCTAAATCGTTGAATGCTAAATAGTGATAGTTTGATATATAATCTTCTGATTTCACTAAGATGAAATCCACCTGAACCTCCTTGTAATCAAATGACCATGCATTTCCATTTTGGAAGATTTCAGTTGGTTTAAATTTATCTTCAATGAAAGCTCTAACTTCGTCTTTTGTACTTGGTCTTGCATGTTCTTTTACGATGATGTCAATATCACCAAAGGTTTCTTTTTTACTGAAATATAATGGCACTGCTGCCCTAGCAAACCTCTTTTCGATTACTTCAATTAATTCTTTACTTACCGTTTCGAATTCTATTCTACTATACCTTCGTGTAAAGGCTGTTTTTAATGCTCTTCCTCCCATTTTTATCTAATTCTTTTTAATTAAAACCATCAATCCAATTTCTCATTTGTGATTCACTCTCAAGGTGTCCACCCATTTTTAACATAATACCTAAGTTTATAGCACTATGTTCAGCTGTTTCAAGGTGGTTACCCATGTCAGACATAAAAGATGTCATAGCGTTATTTAAATCACCTCTATCAACGTATTCATTTGCTCGGTCTTTACACCATTGTAAATGTTCTGCTCTTGTATTGCTCATAATTTTGTTTTATTTTAAATTTTCGTTCTTCCAATCATCTAAATTAAAAGTAGCGTGTTTTGTATTTCTAAATGTATTATATACATCGTTAGTTAAATTAGATAATATAACATCTAATTCTTCTCTATTCCAATTATCTCTAGCTGGTTCAACGATAATTTCATTATTAGAGTTTAACTTAAGGGTAATTACATCACCCCTTGAACCATAACACTTTGGACAACCCATTTCTTTATGGTCATCGCAAACCATATCTGCAAGGCATAAATCATGTACACCATCACATCTACCACAACATCTATTAGTAACTTCATACTCAACCATCACTTCATCAATCCCACCTCGTCTGCAATATCCGTTAAGGAATGGAATAGGAAATGTAGGTAATTTACATTCTATATCACCCATAAACACTCTAGGTGTGGTAACTGTTACGGTAAGTTCAGAGTCTGTTGTTGCAATAATTTTCCTACAACTCGTACAACTGTTATCTTTATTCCAATTACCAATTGCTTGATTTAACTTCCAATTCATTACAGTGGTGTCTAATTCATCTAGACATAATGTTAAATCACCATCTTTTAACTTTTCATCAGATATAGCATATAAATGATACGTGGATTGAGCTTCATGTAATAATTTTTGTTCAAAATTTCTAGTTTCCCACATAAGACCTACCGTTGTCATATCTGGATGGTCAGCACACTTAAATATCACATTCTTTTCATCTGTTGTCGGTAATGCTATTATTTGTCTTAATCTATACATTATAATTTTTCTTTAGTCCACTCTTCTACAATGAGTGAAAATGTTTCTGCTTCTATATTACTTGTAAATTCAATGTTAACAGTCGAGTTTGTCCTTTCTACATATTCAAAACCTTTAAAAAGATTTTTAAGTTCTTTTAAACTATATATCTTCTCTTCAATCAAGTGTACTATTACTCCATTGTTAGGTGTTAGTTTGAGTGTTTCCCATCTAATTCTATTATCATAAATAGGTGTTCTATTATCTGTAGGAAATATCTTATCAATTCCTTTACTAGTAGTGTACATTAACTCATACTCCAACTCAACCTCATCAATACCACCTTGTTTTACATACTCTTTTACAAATGATTGTTGTATTTGTGGTAGTGATTGAGTTAATTTACATTCACTTACACACTCACATTTTACTTTTATACAGCTCTTCTCTATAGTCAGTTTCTTATCTGTTGTTGCTATGATTTTTCTACAACTACTTAATGAATGTTTACCTCCTTGTAAATAATAAGTTAAATTAGCATGTATCACTTTGTCTGCTTTATGTACTTCATCATTAAATAGATACCAATCACCTTCTTTAATCTCTTCATCTGATGTGAAATGTATGTGTAACTCTTTACCATTATCTAATTCTTTAGATAACATATGTACTTGTCTTAATCTATACATTAATATTTTGATTTTAATACCACCATTGGTATATTTTTTGCACCTTCAAACGCATTTTTAAAACCACCTGAAATTCGAAGGATTAGAATTTCAGATTTACTAACTAGGTTTCTATCTTTAAGTCGGTTACGAGAAGGTATAACACCTTCTTTTAAATTATCAACACCATGAAAATCAAGGTGTAATTCATTGACATATGTCACTTTAGCTTCTACTGTAAATTGATTACCTTTACCAAATACTCGCTTCTCATAAAGTTCCTTAAGATAATCATCGTGTCTATCAAAAGCATTGTCTGTTACTTCGTTATTCATATTAACCCATTTTTGATAAAGGTCTTAACCTTTTGAAATTATAATTCAATACTTGCCATGTTTTCACAAGTTTATTTCGTTCAGAAAACCTCAACGTTTTCTTGTTGGTGTTTATAACTCTAAACCCACTGTGCTGACATTTTTCAAGGAAATTAAACCTTATCCAAAATTCAGCATCCATTACGCAAGCGTAAAACACTTTGTTTTTATAAAACTTCACCAACCTACTTTTTTAGTATTATTTTTAGCGTCCAATAACATATTATCCAACTCAGTTGAAATGTTATTCTTATTAAGGTTATTTATTTCGTTTCGCTCCATATTTTCTCTAATCATTGCTGAACGTTCAATTCGTTTTATACGATTTTTTTTGGTTACATATTTAATAATTTGTAATATTACAAATTGTAAAATCAGACCAAGGCTAATAACCCCCAATATATGCTCAAAACGTATTTCCATAATTATTCTATTTCATCTATTAATTTTCCTTCCACTAAGTAATTATATAATGCACTAACCCTTAGCATATATTTGTTATGATATGTTGTGCCACCATAGTAATCACCATCAGAAAAATCCTCCACATAAACACATTCGTTCATAATCTTTTTATATTGTAGGAAGCTAATTGTTGGACATATCTCTTCTAATAAATCGTCTAAAACGCTCATACCTTCTGGTGTTGAATCGCTTGGTACTGTGCCAGTGTTTTCCCAACAATCATTCCATGTACCACCTGTACACCAACTATCACCTTGAAATTCACCATCTTCATTTAAAACAATGTTATACTTCGTAGCAAATAATCTATAAGCCTCAGCTTTAACAACGTCATGTCTTTCAATACTGAATTCAATACTAGGTAATTGACTTTTTAACCAGAATACATTATCAAAATCATCAATTACTCCATTTTCAATGGTTATAGCTGAATTAATTTCTCTTCTATATAAATCATTCCAAAGGGAATACTCTCTATTAGGTCTCCAATAATGGATAATAACTTCTTTAATTGCAATCTTATTTTCATTGATTAAGACTTCTAAAGCTTTCAAAACGTCAGCTTCAGTTAAGAATAAACCATCTATTATTGTTTCATCACTACCACCACCAACTCTATTTCTTAAAACCTCTTCCATAGAATTATCATTATGGTGTGAATTTCTTAAATAATAATCAACCTCAATAGTAGGAATGTAACCCCTTCTATTTTTTTTTGGATAATCTTTACTCCAAGTAGTTTTACCACTTGCGGGTAATCCAACTGTTATATGTAATTTTTTTATTTGACCTCTCATTATTTGCTGTAATATAAGTTTTTTACTGTAATTGTTAAAACTGGGTCTCCAAAATTACCACCCATCTTTGCATGGAATCCAAATCCATTACTACCATCACCAGTATATTCATCTGGAATATCATTTGGGTCAACGGACTTCATACAATTATAAATGAAATCAAAAGCATTAGTTCTGTCTAATAAAAACGGTAATGGCGCACCACCAAATTTATCAACTCCGTAATCACCTTCCCAGAACCTTAATACGTTCTTAGTGATTTTAAAATGAGTCAAAGGTCTGACCTTATCTTCATGGTTATGTTGGCTGATAACAATCGGTATGATTGACCTTAATGTGTCCTCTGAATCAGAAGTAATCTCACCACTCATTAAAATTGGCTTTCCTGTACTTAAAAAATCTCTCATAATTGTTTTATATTATTTTCGTGTAACTTTCTAAAGAAATTAAAAACATTAATTCTAGTAGAATCAGTACCACTCATTTTTATTAATTTTTTGTAAAACTTATCTTGTTTTAAGACTTCTACATAATCATTGAAATCATATGTTGAATCGTCTCCAGAAACTCTTCTCCAAGATAAAAACATAACATAACCATTTACGAAGTTATAATAATTATTAAATGGTGCTGATAAATAATCATTTATAGATACTATCTCTCTAAAATCATTCACCACATTTTTATGTGAAAATAATTTAATTATGTCTTTAAATTTATAATTCCAATAACATGCAATTTTCTTTTCTTCTTTAAAATAGTAATCTAATACATTAAAATCAGACCTACTTCTTGTTCTTGTCAGATAATTACCACCATCATATATATCTATTCCAAATTTTTTGTTCATAAATAATCTAAAACCTCTATCTAAAAAATCATGTGTATCAAATCCATGAATACCTTTTTTAGATAATTTCCACATATTAAGTCTAAACATAATTGACAATAATTTATGGTCTGAACAAGCATCAATAATTATTTTAATATAAACTGTCGGGTCAACATCTAACTCACCATAATCAGTAAACAATCTATTATACCCATCTAATAAGTAAAATTCATCACCCTCATTATAAGCATAGAAATAGTTACTAACCACACCTGATAATTTCATTTCAACTAGATTTGAATTATCATTATACTGATAATCAGCTCTAGTATCAAATGATTTTATTGTGAAATCACTATACCAACTCTTTGCTAGAATTTTAAGTTCAGATAGTTTTATAGCGTGTAATGTATAATTAACACCTAAAATATCATCATAACCTGTATCAACTTTTCTCATAGTTTGTATTGATTTCTACAAAGATACAAAAAAAATCCTTAACTACAAAGTAATTAAGGATTTTATTTCATTTTTTAGATATTCTATTCGTACTCAATCAAATATGCTATAGTACATTGTTTACCATCGTAGATGATAAACTCATCATTTCTTAAATCGGCACCACCATGAGCAAATACACTTTCATAACCTTCTTTGTCCATAACCGCTTTGGATAACGAATAACATGAACTCGTATGATTTGTGATGTCTTTTTGCTTACCGTGATAAACATCATATAAAGCTAGAAACCCTTTGTTTGCGCCACCGCCAGTCCAATATGAACCTCTTGCTGAACTATAACCTAATGATTTTTGTGCTTTATTTGCGAAGTAAATTCCATCACCAAACATTGAACCAGTATGTACTGCTCCCGAAGGTCTAATCATAAGACCAGTTTGAACGATATTAAACCAGTTCTCGTTTCTTGAACCATGCCAAAATAGTTTTCTGTCCTTGAATCTTTTCTTACCGTAGTGCTTATCGAAAATCGCTTGGGTTTTCTTATTAACACACTTATAAATCTTTCTATGTCTGTCCTTGGTACTTCCCATTAGTTTTTCAACCAATGCTATTTGTTTTGGGTCAGTCTCAATTGAAACCTCTAATCCCATTTGCTCTAAAAGAGTAATTTGACTAGGTGTGTCAGTAGCATCATCGTCATCCGAAACAACACTAGCTTTTTGTTGGTTAAGTAATTTTACCTGACCAGCCATTGTATCTAACGTATCTTGCTCGTTTGCTAAGAAGTTCTTTATTTTTGATACATCATTAACATCATCTTCTGTGTCAATTAAATAATCACGTACATCATCCATTTTTCTTGGAATGATAGTATAAAGCTTGATTAATAGGTTATTAACACCCTTAAAATCTTTAAGACCTTTCTTAACTAACTTCCCAGCTTCGGTTAAGATGTCTTGTGCTGCATCAACTTGTGCTTCAGTTACAGAATCTTGTGTAACCTTATAGTTTTTTTGAATCGATTTGTTGGCGAATGCCATTAACTCATCAAATAATTTCTTAACCGCACTATCCTTAATATCGGTAGTTGTACTTGCGGTTGAACCTGAAGATGGGTCTGTAGTAACTGTTGTTGAAATCATGTCAGTAACATCTGTATACCCTTTTCTAGGGTTAACCTTACTTTTCAGAACTTTATCCCACTCATGGCTTTGCTTAAATACTGTGACCATGTTTTTACCTACACGACCATATTCACATTTAATTTGCCCATCGGATTGCTCTTCCATGATATAGACCTTGTTACTTTGCGCAGTTAATCCATTGTCAACTGACACATGGATTAACTTTGCATATCTTAAACCGTTCTCTTTAGTTATCATATTACTTTTAGCTTTAGTTTTATCGTTGGCACAAATATAAAACAAATATTTGACACTACCAAACTTACAGACCTAATTCTTTCGAAATAGCTTCTAATTCCATTTGCTGTTTAAGCTCAGGACTTATTAATTTATTCAATCTATTCTCGATTGCCTCTAACTTTTTCTTCTCTTTAGTTATATTGATTTTGGTTGCCATAACTTTAAAATCAGCTGACCAATCCTCATGTGAAAATCCTAACCAAGTAAATGGTTCTTCATAATCTAGTGTCTGTGCAGCAACGGCATATGACTGATATTTTTGATTTAAGAACGCTTGAATCTTTACCAAATCACCAACGTCACTGATTACTCTAATATTTTTTCTATTAGAACCACCATCTTCATCATAACTAAATGATGAGTTTGTTAACCAGATTGGTTTTTCAGCTAATTCAATAGCTTTCCTTTTTTCTTGAGCAGCATCAATTAATTTTTGTACTACCACATCTTGTTTTTTTGTTTTTGCCATGTTTATAAATTTTTGTAACTTTCTATTTTAAAATTATGTCCAGATTCAGTTTCCATTTTCACTTCATACCAATTTAATCCTTCTAATTGTTCTTTTGTGTAATACTCTTTAGTTTCAGTACGTCCCCAACTACTTGTTGGTTCTTGAGTTTCCTTATTCAACTTTAACGTTGGTATCAATGTTCGTGATTCACCATGGTAATCTTTTTCAATAATAGTATTATCATCTTTCATCTCATAGTGATTATCAAAATCTAACGTATAACCCAATTTGTTCTTATAATCAAAATAAACGTCATTAAGTCTGGTTGATACCATTACACCGTGGATATCTAAATAAAATTCACCGCCATATGAAGATGCTTTTTTAACATTAAATTTTTTCTTGAATGCTTTCATTCCAACTGGTGGTGAAGCTTCTTTTGTTGCCAAAAACTCATCTAACATTTCAGCATAATTATCAATTGGTCCTTCAGTACCTAACTTGGCTAACTTACCCATTGAATTAAGTGGTGCGAACTTTCTATCGTTATAATAGTCACAATTAACTCTCTCTGGGTCTAAGAAAATGTGCTTCTTTTTACCTACAATTTTATATTCAACATCTTTACGTGCATTTCTACTGTAGTTATACTCATAGTTGTTCTTTGATGAATAATGCACAAATCTACCCATGTAAATCAATTCAGTGTCTTGTTTGGTAATGTATGTCGCACCAATAACAAGGTCTCTAGCACTCACTTTTTGAGCTTGTAAAGTACTAAACTCGACTGACTGCTTATACTCTAAACAATCGGTTGGTAATAACACTAAGTCTTTACCTTGCCAAGCATAAACGAACTTACCGTCAATTGCCTTTCCTTTAGCTGAAGTATATTCTTGAAGAATAAATAATAGGTTATCTATCGGGATTTCAATTTCATGTCCTCTTGGGTCATAAATTCTAATTTTTGATTGACGAGAATCCCATCCACGTCCACCACCGCTAATACCTTTATTTAAAATAAAACCATCTGTTGGTTCATTCTGAAATAGATTAGCTGGGATAGCTTGGTCTCTCCAACCTTGCCAAGAACCTTCTTTTCTTAACACCCCTTTATCATCTGTGTAGATTACATACCCTAACGCATCAGTATATGTGTCACCTCTTTTTTGATACCCGACAGAAATGGTCTTAGGTATATACAATTTGTTGTTCATATTTTTCTTATTTAATGTAATTATACTACATTAAACCAAGAAATACAAGTTTTTTGGCATAAAAATACCCCCAAATTTGGGGGTATTTTTTGTGATACTGAGGTAACCAGCCTCTCCAATGTTATGCGGTAGTTTTAATATCACAATTTTTAATTTATTAATCCTTTTGATAATAGGTCCACAATATATCTTGAATGGTCCTCGTTTAATCTAACGATTCTCTCCATGTTAGGCTGTGGGTTTAACTCAATATCCTTTGCATTTCTAGCAACGCCAAATGTCATGTGTAGACCAAAATACGGTCTATCTAGACCCACTTCAGCTCTAATCGCTTGTAATTCCTTCCTACTTTCTTCTGGAACAACTAACCACCAACTAATACCATCTGACCTAACATCAACATCTAATTCAATGTCAACATACTTACCGTTCCATTTTTTCTTAACGATATCCCATTTCTTGACATTATCACCCATATCTCTATGACTATCGTTGATAAATGTAACGTGGGCTTGTCTAATGGGTTCACCTAAAATTAAATTATAACGTTTCTTTACGAACCACCTATAATATTTCTTAATATCCCCAGTAAATTCAACCATAGCTACCTTCTTCCACTCAGCTTGCTTCCTATGTTTGGAAGTAATGTCTGGTGGGTCAAATACTATTTTACCTTTTATCTTTATTGTTGTTTTCACAATGCAAATATACATAAAATTATTCTAAAATCAAACTATTCGTCATTAATAACCCAATTTAACATTGAAATTGCATTTCTTTTACAGTTTATTATTTCTTGTATTGAAGCAACTGCTAGAGTGAAAACACTTTCATTCTGTTTCCTCTGTAAATCATTAACTTCATCCATTAATGTTAGGATTTTAACATCTATTTCTTCTTTTGTTTTCATATTTTTTATTATTAAATGTGAGGGGATTGGATGTTCACATATTTCACATTCTGTATTATATACCCAACTAATCTCATTATCGTAGCCTTCACCACAGTTATCGCAACATCCTCTATTCATTATTCCCAACTTATTTTTGTAATTTCTTTTCTAAGAACTTCTACCCAATCCTTCTAATTCACCGTTAGAACGAACCCAATATTTATATTTACCTATTTCCAAAAGGTATCTTACCTTTTTCATAGGTTCATATCGTACACGCTTTTCAATATCATCAATTATTTCAGTTCTCCATTCTCCCTCTGGTTCTTTTACCAGAGGGAATGTGAATTCTTCTTCATTTAAAACTACACCCGATGGGTCATATTTTTTAATTACCCCTTTCATATTTATTTTTATTTTAAGGTACTAAAGAAGTGTCTTTAACTTCAAATGTAATACGCTCTAACATAGATTCCACTTGAAACTGATTATAGCCTTTTAATGACTTCATAATCTCTTTTTCAGTATTAACTATTCTAGTCCAAAGCTCTTTTTGCTCTGCATTTGCTTGTAATTGCTCGTCTACTTGTTCGTCTTTTTTCATATTCGTTTGTTTTTTACATGTGCAGTCTCTTGTATTACCTGGACTATGTTCAGTCCAACCATCACCACCACATTTTTTACATTTTTTCATTATATTAAATCGGATATTTCACCGTTATCATCAAATACTAGTAATTGACGTTTACCGTTCTCATGCACCAATGCGTGAGCATAAGCGTGAGTACTAACACCTTTTCTAGTGTAATATTGGTGAAGCTTACCTGTAAGCCCCACAGACGTTACACCATCCATTATAATTGGGCTATGGTTATGTCCATGTATCATTTTGAAGTTAAGACGCTTATATTGCGTTATAGCACCTCTAGAGCCATTGGTTCCATGGTCACCATGCATTGCACAGTTGAAACCTTTAATAGTTAAGTGGTCACCATACTTCAAATACCTGATGTTCTTATTTTTCTTCTTATACTTCTTTTTTAGAAGATATCCGAAGATATTACCATAATCTTCTAAATCAACAGTTTGTTGAATAGTAGCGTATTCTAGGTATGCCGCTGAATTATGTAAGTCAGATTTCCAATTCATATCAGTAATATGTCTATCTAAAAACTCATCGTGATTAGATTGAACAATATTAACTTCATTACCACCACATTCTTTTAATACTTGTTTTGGGAAATCCAACGCTTCGTCCACTTCTTCTTTAATCAAGAATTTGTTCTTAAGTATTTTTTGTCTCAGAACGAACACATCTTTCCTTTCGTGTGGGTTAAATCTACCACCATCTAGTAAATCATGCAATACGTGAATTTTTGGTTTAAATATCTTACATAACTTTTTGGTTTTCTTATAAATATTTTCATCCATAACCTCTTTATGAATATCACCCCATATAATAGCTTCCGTATGTGTAATCATTGTAACACCTTCTGGAGTTACTTTATAACATAAATCGATGAATTCACCATCATCAGTCACATATATATTTCTAGGGATATGACATGTACCATCCTTTTTCTTTTCGATAATACTAAAACCATATGAATGGTGAGCAGCGGCAGTATCACCAGCTTTACTTGTTGAATAATTCTTTCTAGTAATAACCCCAGTTGTACTCATTGTTCTTAATGGAGTATTTCTAAGTCTTGCTATTGTTTTGAAATGAATTCTAGGTGAACCCAATATTAAGTGAGACCCTTCAGCTTTTGTTTCATATCCAGTTAATGGCATTTTAGCCGTTGGTGTAATATGTGTATCAGCTGCAATTTTAACATCACCGAAATCAATGGTGTTATAGTAAATCTTATCCTTAACTTCATCAACCCACCACATATCCTTTTTCTTACTTTGGTCCTCCGTTGGAGTTGTTGGGTTACGGTATCTAATTGGAATAAATCCAATATTAGCTACTTTACCTAAATCGCTACCAATGAAACTTTCATACATCATCATTGAAGCCAATTGTTTTCTATTGATAGGAGTTTCATTTTGTACCCCTGTCACCATAAAAACTTCAGTATCGATAGGTAAGTTCCTATCACGAGCTTCAAGTAATTGTGGTGGTAATTTAGAAGACAATTTCTGTAATTCCATTTTATCTAACCACCATTTTCTAATGGTTCTACCTTCAACCCCGAATTTATCACCTAAGATTTCCATTTTCTCTTTATGAGTCAAATCTTCGTCATAATAGGTCATTCTAATATAATCCTTATGCTCGTCAGTTAAATCTTTAAATTTAATTTGTTTGTTTTTCTTTCCCATGTTTATGCTAATCGTTTATCACTTAGGAAGCCACGTAGAAATTCGTTTTTAGACCCACCTATTTTAGTTACCCACGAATCATATTGCCTCGCATTGTTACTTGACCAAACTACCATTTCGTCAGGTGTCTCACCTAGATAAGGTGATGGTTCAAAATTTGGGTAAAGTTTTTTATTGAATACTCTTTCATCTACCAAAAATGTGATAGCTGATAACATTGAGTTTAGGTCAGGTTCGTAAAAAGCTGACACTTTTATATTATTAGCTTTTAAGTCAGCTAAATGTTGTTGCATAGTACCAACGTACATAGTTTCTTTGAAGCCTTGCTTAACCAAATGTCCTTCATTGGAAGTACCACCATTTAAAAGTATGTTTGTTTTCCATTCTCTTCTAAAAATATCATAAAGCTCATTATTAGTTCCCCACTCAAGACTATAATGGTCATTTGCGTGGTTAAATTGGATACCTTGTTGTATCGGTGAAAGGTTATATGGTACTAAGCCATACATCCTTAATTCTAAATACTTTTCAGGTTTTCTTGGTGTTGAATTCTCTTTATAATTACCATCTTTAAGATAGTCTTTAAATTCAGCCAATGATATTTCTTCCAACATGAAATCATCTTCATTTGCTGAACCACTTTCTAATGGTCGTATATTATTCAATAAACACCATTCGTATAACGTATGATATTGCTCCATTACTTAGAAAAGTTTCTTGTATCGTTTATGAATAGGTCTTGGTTATTATCCATCCAATTCTTTATTAGAGATTGTAAGTTTAATTGTAATGGAAATCCACCCATATAAACAACTCCCGCAATCACTTCTATTTCTTGTCCCTTTTGGAAGGTCAAGTCATCTATAACTGTTGCATCTTTTTTAAGTCTGAAGACTCCGTTTTGTATCATTTGTTTTTTATTTGTTACAATATAACTACAAATAATCGGAATAAACAAGTTTTTTGGCATAAAAAAACCCACTATATAGTGGGTTTCTCATTTATACCTTGTTATACTCGGCAAAAAACATCTCTCGGACCCTTTTTGAGACGTGTTTGTTCACATCTTTTGGTTCAAGGTTATTATCATCTAAAGTATCCTTCTCTTCAGCCATAATATCTGTTACAACCCATCTAATGATATCACCCATCTTTTTGATGTCTACCAAATCTCTATCTGGAAACACAATCCCCATACCTTGCTCAAATCGATTTTCAGTGACTGCAAAATCAACAAACTCATGAATAGAGTTTAATTTTTCAGTATCAACCTTAGCAAGTGTCTTAACTTTTGAAACACTATGCTTTTCACCCTTTACCTTAAATCGGTAATCGTGACCGTTCACTTGGGCAACCCAAACAACACCTTCACCAATACCTTCAAAACCGAAGTGTTTGGCTACTGGACATAACTCTTCAACAGCTATTGTTATTTCACTTAATTCATTTTGAACTAAATCTGGTCGATTGAAATCAATCTCAATTTCGTAACATAAGAAATCTTCAATGTTGTAGATTCTATGGTCGTGATTTTGTAAGTAATTAGATGGTAAATGGTAAGGTTCTGAACCATCTTCTGGTACAACCTTAACATCAAAGATGAAAAACGCTTTTTCAATTTGGGCTATTGCAACACCTTTTTGAATATTACCTCCAGCCCACTCTCCAAAGACGAATACTGCGTCATTAGGTTTAAGGTCACGATTGTTATATCTAACATGTTCAATCAATTCATTAAACGCTTGTTTATGGTCCTCAACATATCTAGCTGAACCCATATTATCCTGTTCTGGGGTGATAATATTACCCCTAGATTGTACCCAAAGACCATCTTCTTCGGTATGTCCAAGACCCATGTTGGTACCATGTAATTTTACAGTACCTTTGAATATTATTGTTGGTGACGTTATGTTATGGTCGTATACAGGGTCTCCATTTTCATCTTTACCTGTATAAGAGCTTCTTAATTGAGCTTCTTTAACCACTTGTCTAAATTGCCCTATCTTCGGGAATGCACTATGCTTTTTCATTCTCTTTTATTTTATTATAATCCATATTTTACCAAGTTATTTTAGTATAGTCAGGGTCACGTTGGTCATGTCCAGCAATGAACTCAAGTTTAAAACCACGTCCTCTTAAGATATCTTTAACTTTATCATGCATATATCCAGCAGCTGTAGCAGACTCGTTATCATGTTTTATTGCGTATTCTATGGCAGTTAAAGCTTTTGTTAATTGCTCAGTTACCTTCTCGCTCAATATTTCAGCACTTTCTTTTCTAGCCCATTCAGCGTTTACAGTTGGTTTTATATTATCTCCTAATGCCATTACGTTATAATTTGTTTCAGACCTTTAGCCATATCTTCAACTTCTTGTGCAGTTATTAACGAATCACAAGTCATTTTATCATCTCTCAACTCAACTACTGAAGGGTGAAGTGTTGACCACTCACCTTTTGAGTTTTGTGATAAACCACTACATCTAATCTCTACGATTGTACCCATTAATTCATCAGCTCTCTCAGTAATGTCTTTCATCATCGCTTCAGTCATTCCAGCTGGATTGGTTTTAAGTGTACCACAAGACGTTTCTAAGTTAATCGTTGAGTATACATGTTCATTCTTTGAACCTACTTCACCGAACTCAAATCCGATAACTCTAAGGTCAATACTCATATCCAACTTCATCTTAACTTGCCATGTTGGTTTACCATCTTTCCAAGTCGCTGTAGGTGCTTTAAGAATAGTTCCTTCTTCACCTCTTAACAACATTTCTTGAAAGTGTGCCATTGCTTCAGCAAATGAATATACTTTCTTACGCTCTACGATTGCAACTCTAGTACAATTCTTTAGAGGTGTTCTATTGTAAAGGAAATCTAATCTATCTCTATACTCGATATCTGATTTCTTATCGAAATAGTTTTCTAGAGTGATTGAATCCCATACTGTATATCGGATTTTAGCAACCGCATCTTTGTAACTACCACGCTTTTTCTCAAAAGCAATTAATTTCTTAGCGGTGTCTTTATCATTTCTATCACCCGCTTTACCTCTACCTTCTATATCAACTATTGAAGATATGATTCCGTTAGATGTATATCTATCCATTCCTACCATCGTCAACTCACCATTCAATACTCCATCAGGGAATGTTGATAATTCCTTAATCAATATTGAATCGGCTGGAATGAAGGTTTTTAAACCTTGTCTTGATTCTAATTCAACCTCACCATTTTGGATGATTGCGTTAGCATATCTACCATCCATTTTAACATCACTGTAAGCATAACCAAATTTCGTGAAGATAGCTCTCGCTAATTTCTCACTATATGATTTAGCACCTTGATAAGGAGTTTTCTCAATCAAGTTAGGGATGATTTTATTAATATAAGTCACACCCAAGCCAATCTTAGGGTCTTTATCAATTATTCTATCAATGATGAAAGCATCATCGGCTGATACGCTCTCTAAAACCATTTTTAAATGTTTGATAGCATCATGTCCTGTAACACGTCTACTTGAAATCTCTTTCAATTGATTCAAAGCCCATTCTAATGAAGCTGGAACCATACCTGTTAATGGTGTGAAACTTGGAATTTGCGAGATAAAGAATTTAATTCTTTTAGATTTTATTTGATATAAAACCTCTTGAAGAACATCGTTGTCCTTGTACTTGCGCAACACTTCCATTTTGGCATTGTCACCGCTAGTTTCGCTAATTTCGTCAAATATTGTTTTAATAGTCATATTTCTTTTTTAATTATTACTATGCAAATATAGGTAATATATTCGAGTTAACCTAATTATTTATTAATTTAGTTATATATTTTGGTAATTTATTAAGTCTTTCTTTTGTTATTTCTTTATAATCATAACCATCTACCTTAGTATCCATATAGTTTAATAACCATAGAAATGGTGGTTCTTGCCATTTATTTACAAATTTACCATTCTCCAATAATTGGTTTATGTTAAACTTTATGGCTTCTCGACAATCGTGATGACCGCTCCATATGGTAATTAAAGATTTAGATTCAACATATTCATCAACTTTAACACACCAAATATTAAAATTTTCACGATATTCATTATACTCTTGAGCATCCCATATTGGTTCAATTGACCTTAATTCTTCTGGTAATATATGTGGGGTAAAATCTTCGTTAAATAATGAGGAATATGAACTATTTTTTTTATCACCATTCCCAATAAAACCACCAGTGCTAGTACAACCGAACTCACGCTCAGCGTTAGGTGACCAATTATAATAAAAATTACCACCATTCACATTAGGCGGTGGAACTTCATTTCCACTCCTAGCCCAACTACCGTCATCACCCCACGTATGAGTATCAAAAACTAATAATATGGAATGTTCCTTATTCCACATAATATGAAGTCTTTCTTCTATTCCATCACCATTTATAAACGGTTCAATCAACTCAGATTCAAACCCAATTGATTGAACTATTTTTAAATAATTTTCTTCTGTGTTTGAAAAAGTACTATCTCCGAGTGATTCTAGTAATTCTTTTTTAATTTGCCCATTTTGCACATGTTTCATGAATCCTAAAGATTCAGTCATTTTATCTACTTTGTATGACTTACCAGTAATTTTTTCAGCTTCGTGTAATCCGTCAAAATTTAACACTTCTCTAATTTTTTTATTTTTCATGCTCTTAATTTTATTAATAATTCGTCAAAAATATCGAAGTAATCTCTAGAATCAAAAACCTCTGGGTTTATAGCCATGAAATCTTTGTACATTTCATTACATTCTTGAAAGTTTACTATCTTTTGATGTTCTTTTAATTGCAACCCAAAGTGTAATATCCTTAATGAGTGGAACATACTCTTGATTGCTCGGTCTTTATTACCGCTTTTAGATTGCATACTGGATAAGTGACGACTGTCAGACGCTTTTTTAATTATAGCCTTAACCATTGCCTTTTCATTCCAACTACCAATTCCAAATTTCCATTTATCTAAAATAACTTGCGAAGGGTCTAAAGATAAACATTCTAAAGCACCTATCTCGTAATTATTGATTGCATCTTTGAAACCACCTCTAGAGTATAACACACCTTGAATGGTCCAATCTTCATTAGAAATTGCATTATCCCTAAACGCACCGCTAGGTAACATAGCACCTTTCATTACTATGATAAAATCATGGTCAGATTCAGCTGTCGCAGTACCATACACTTGACTTCCGTAAGGGTATATTGCAATAACGTCACCAGTAACGCCCAATTCTTTTAATATTTCATCTTCTTTCATAATTTTTATATCTGGAGTATAACGATTCTTTAACACCTTGAGGTGTATAGGTGTTTTACCATCCCAAGGTGTTCTAGTTATTTTCATTATACTAATTCAAGTTCTTTAACCCCTACTAAAGTTCTTAAGTGAACCCACATAGGTTGTACTTGTGGGTCTTCAACTTTATACACCCACTTTTGGAATTCTGTGAATTCTTTTTTGTACATATCAACTTTACCACCCATTTCAATGTTGGCGATTCTATCAGCCACTTTAAGTGTGCAACCTTGTACATTCTGAGACGTTTTAGGTAAGGTCTTACGCTTTTTCTCAGCTCTATCTCTACCTAATTCATCTGTAACAGAATAAACTATTTCAGCTACCACAAATCCAAAATGTCTTTTGATGTCTTTGTATGATAAGTTACCATCTTCAGGTGAGTCATGTAAATAAGCTGCACATAACATCACAGGGTCAGTGATATGGAAACGCTTTAAAACGTCTACTACATCATCTAAGTGCTTTTCGTATGGGAATATCCCATCATAATCTTGAGTTCCGTGAGCCTTAATTGCCACCAATCTCGCTTCTCTTACGTGTTTTTCTGTTAAAATCATATTATATCTCCTTTTTTAATTTCTTCACTTCTATCTAATAATACCAACTCTTTTTCAATAGCTTCTCTAATTTCTTCTTTGGTCTTTCTTTCAGACTCAATACTATATTTAAACTTGAATACGTAATCAGTGTTTTCAATTTCAATGATATCACCATGGAACCAATATTTCGTAACCTTCTTCGTTGGTTTTAAGAAAAAGTGTGTTTCATAGCATTGAGATGCTCCATAATCACCACAATCAAAAGTCCTAAGCTTATAATATAGTGTCCTACCGTTTATCTCTAATTTTTTCATAATTCTTCATCATTTTTAATAAATTCTCTAAATTCATCTTCCAACTCTTGTTCGATAATAAAATCCCACAAACGACCTTCATAATATCTTGTAACTTCTAATGAGTTTGTGTTTATACTTCCAGCCATGATTTTATTTTAGATTACAAATATACATAAAAAAAATGGAACCCGCAAGGATTCCATTAATTATTTATAAAAAGGTGTGAACGAATAACATATATCTGAATTAAAATACCACATTCAGAACGTATTTCTTGTTACCCTACTCTCGGTATTGGTATCGCCTCATCACACCTTTTATTTTGTGAACATCTCATATAAGTTCTTATCTGAGTAATCCATTATAAAATCTTTAACAGATTCTGTTTTCCTATCTTTCAAGGCAAAGAACAGTCCTGAAAAGGTTTTAATGTTATGGTTATCTATAACTTCAAATACTTTCATCGCAAATTTCTTTTGCTCTGGTTTGGTGATGTTTTTTGGTTTGAATGGTATTAATTCATCCCAAACATTTTCAAGTGTCGCAACCAACTCATCGTACTTTAATTTTAATTCATTGATTTCTTCCAATCTTTCTGGAAACGTAGCACCATACTCATCTACTTCATTTGACTTAACAATTGTTAAGATGTGGTGAAGTCCAGTTTTAGCTTTCAAGTGATGAGCCGCAACATAAGCTGGGTTCTTTAACTTGATTCTATTGAAGTCATCATCACATACAACATAACCTTCTTCTGTAAATGGCATACCTTCAAATGTTGCCATCAAATGACCAGCATTTGACGCATTCATATCGTATGCTTGAACTACAGGTAACCCATACACTAATTTTGAAGCTTTTTTAAATGTCCAATAATCAATCTCACTTAATGTTTCTACATTTCTAACACCTAATAAAGCCACTGATGATACACCATGAGGTTTAACAACTATATTATAAGGTGTCATTAACTCAAATGAATATGTATACCCTTTTGGTAAATATTCCAAATTAAATTTTTCGTAAGTATTTAATACGTCCCAAAATAAAGCAGCAAATGTGGTATTTGGCTTATCATTTACTTCACCTTCACCTTCAGCCATACCAGAAGTACCAGCACACCATTTTTCAGCTACCCAATCCCAATATAATTGAATCAATGAACCATCACACTTCTCGAATATGTATGCTGAACCCCAATCAATCTTAGAGGCGTGACCTTCCGCTGAATTAAAGAACTTTCTGAATGCTAATGACATAACCTTCCAAGTGTCTTTCTCAAGTATAAGACCTCTACAGTCTTGTACCTCAGATAGTGACATATCAGAATCTATTTGGTCATACTTTAAAAGTACTTTATAACCATAATCCTTAGCTTTCAATTTGAAAGTCTTAACTGCATCGTCTAAACCATGCTCTTTTATATATGTTACTATTGATAATTCCATAATTTCTTATTTTTATTCGTCTTCATCGTCACCTTTAAAATCGTTATCGATAAAGCTCATTAAATTCATACTAGCTAATTGAACCTTATCTAGTTCATTTCTTAACTTTTTAGTTCTTTCTTCGTTTCTTTCAAGTGATAGTGTTAACCTTTTCGCTGAGTCCAATAGGTCCTTAGACATTGCTTTAAAGTCTACCATTTGGTAATCGTCATCAAATGATTTGTAATCATCAGGAAAATCATCATTATAACCACCCTCCAACTCACCAGTGTCAACAAACTGTGTTAGAGTTGGCATCAAATCATGTAACATCTCTTGTGTTAAATGCATTCGAGTTGTAAACATAACTTCTTTAGGAACTTCAAATTTAGTCCACCCATTTTGTCCTGTTGGGTTAAGACCCAACTTTATAGCATCAGATACCATTATAATAGGGTTAGCGTCTTGGACACCAAACCATATTTTTGGCTCCATTGCTGAAGATGATTTTTGTACTGAACATTTAGCACCATATGAATCTATAAATTCGCTGTAATCGAAACCTCTATGTGTTTTTTTCATTATATTTTATTTAAATAAATCATTACTTCTTCCCAACCTTTAAATTTTTCGGACCCAAAGTGAATTAACTCACCTTCGAAGAGATTTTGACCATTTCCTGATGTGTTATCATCAATCAAATAATCTCCTTTACTTAGACCCTTATTAGGGCTTATGATTAATTTTCTAACCATTTCCATCCCAAAGTGCTTCTCAATCCACATTCTCTTCTCAGTATAACATAATGGGTTCAACACACTTGGTGCTGTAAGGATATAAACATCAAACACCTTCGAGTCCATTAATTGTCTAACTGCGAAAGTGGCATCTTTCATTGGTTCTAAGTTTGTAAAGAACCCATATTCCGATTGTGGAAATTGATTCTGTGGGTTTTTCGCAGTCGCCTTTTTATGAGCACCGTAAAAATCACATAGAACACCGTCCATGTCAATATATAATATTTTTTTCATATTGCAAATATAACAATAATATTTCAATTAACCAAATAATTACGAATAAAAAAAGTCCCAATTAAGGAACTTTTTAATGTTAATGGATTAAAATCCAATCTAGATTATCAACATAGACCTTTTTAGGACAGTCTACAATTCTATGTGCAGCCCATAATTCACCATCTATTATTAGTTCAGTGTAATCACATTCACACCCTTCAAAAGGGTCAGGAACAGGGTTAAGTATTCCACAAGAGGTTATTAATAGTGATACTATTAAAATTAGTGTATATTTCATACTGCATGGTCTTTACAATTTCCTCCCCACATCTCTGTAGGAATTTTATTACATGTGTCACATCTAGATATTTGACTTTCTTTACCAAATATCTTTGCCATTAATCTATTTATTGGATAGATTAACATTACATCTTCTGGTGATTTATAATATTGTGCTTTCATTATAGAATCTCTTTAATTTCTGTTGGAATCTTTGGTTGAAATAATTGCCATTTAGAATCTCTATTATATCTTATAATGGCACAATTATCTTCGATGTTAGCCAGCTTACTATAAGTCTCATTAGTTAATTCATTGATTTTGTCAACCAACTTAATAATAGTTTTATGGGATTTAAATTCAGGATAAGCTAACATTACTCTCATATCTGATTTGTCCTCAAGAAAGTCTTTAAAAAACTTCATTTCCATATCAGGGAACTTTTCAGCCAAATAAGTTTTAAATTCTGTAAGTAAACCATCTGTCTTTACTTTATGGTTTATTAATTTTTTCATTGACGATTTTAAATTCTCAAGCCTATATGCTTGTTCACTATATAACATGAAGCCTTGTATTGTTGATGAAATAAACCAAATTAATCCGATACACATGGAAACAATTCCAGCAACTTGTAATTCTTGAAATGAGGTGTTATATCCCGCTAAACCTAACAGTATTAAAAATACCGTAATAATAATATTAAACATAATTTTTCTTTTTTATTAATTAGTAATCTATGACTCGTCCTTCGAATCATTCTTAATATCTACTCTTTGTCTTCCAAAATACCTACCATCACTCCAAAGTTCAACCTTAGAACCTTCCACTTTACGTATTTCTAGTTTATCGATAGTTTTATCACGTATCAATTCCTCAATATTTTTCATTAAATTTTTCATATTGTTACATTATAATTTATCGTACACGCCTCTTCATGAAACGGAACTTCTAATTTATTTATCATTTTCTCAATAATATTTTCTGGAACCTTGAAGTCTCTATTGTGGTTTTGACTAAATAAGGTCTTATAAGGAACCTCAATATATTCAATCACCACTTTACCACCATAATCTTCAAATAGGGATATCCACTTACCACGATTGTCTCTAGTGATATTGGTTCCATTGTATACAAAGTCTTTCTTTTGTCTCATAAGAACTTTACAACGTTCTTTACCTTCTTGAACGACTCTACCATTACCCTTTTTATCGGTTGGTTTAATTTTCATTTCACGTCTTATTTCATCCAATGAAACCATTGGTAGGTCACCAAGGTTTTCATTGATAAATCTATCTTTACCGCTACCAGCGATTCCAGACATCATATAAACTGTAAATTTAGTTTCATCAAATGGCTCGTAATCTATATAACCACCTTTGTTAAGATAATAATATCGACCTAATTCTGATTTGAATTGAGCTTCTTGGTAATAACATCCCATACCTTTGCAAGACTCTTCAAATATTTCAATATCTAAAAACAAATTTTCTTTATCTGGGCAATGTCTTCCCATTACATCTGCTTTGGCTATCATTGCCATCATTGCTGGTGCAACTCTTAATGAAATTGCAGCAAGTGTTTGATGATAACTATCTTTACCCATAGCCCATAATGGAGTCCCATGATAGCGAACTAACGCACATATTTGTTCTCGTGTACCGAATGGTACGTTTAAATCCTTGTATAATACTATTCTAGCTGTTTTCTCACCTCTTTGGGCGTGTCTTGGTGCAACTACGCACATTCTACCATTTCGTTCCTCTGTAGTTGTTGTAGAGCGTTTTTCAATGTCATGCATAAGACATGCAGTGACCATAACATGTTTGAAATATGTTCCTAGAGCTTCAAACTCAGGTAAACTTAATAATGCTTCGACTACCATCTTGGTATGAATCTGTACATTTCCTTCAGCGTGCCATATCTTATCTTGGGGTACATCAGCCATATCTCTGAACCAGTCAAAGTTATTCTCAATACCGTCCCAATCAACACCTGTATCTTCATTGTAATATGGAAATGTCCAATCTAAGTTCATTATTTCTATTATTTATGTTGCAAATATACAACTTTTATTTGATTATACCAAATTTTATTTTTCTTGTTGAATTCTCTCGTAAACTACTCTCTTTTTTATCTTTAGTTCTAAGTAGTTTACCATGTAATTTTTTATAACGTTTACCGTAATAAATGATTTGGGGTTCACCACGCATCATATCGTAATCTATTCTATCAACTTTAATGATTCCAGTTACGTTACGTATAAAGTCACCTACTTTGAATTTGGCGTTATTTAATACATATTGCAATCTACGTTCACGTACATTATTCATGTATTCATCATCTAAATTTTTCTGGTCGTATCCCATATTAAAGATGTCTAAGATTACCAAATGTTTCTAAATCACAGTATGAGTATAGAAACTCTAATTCGTGAAGTAAAGTATAAGCCCCTTTGGTTGAATCCTTAGCCATTAATGCATCGACTTCATCAATTAAAGCGTTATGCTCACTATAGCTTTTTAAATTTCTTTGGTTCGAAGTATTCTGGTCAGTCATCACTTTTCTAGCTTCAGGCGATGGGCACACTTTAATAATGTCTTTATCGATGATAACTAAATCTGTTGGAACATCCCACTTTGTAAATTGTGAATATGCGCCTTCATGATTGGCTTTGATGTAATTATACGCCACATCATTTAAATCACCAACCTTTTTTATTAAGAAATGTTGGTCACCATGTTTTTCTTTGATAACTAATACCTTTGGAATCCAATCAGTTTTAGGTTCTGGAAATTCAGAATCGTTTTCTTCGATAGTTTCAAATACAGCTTTTGCTTGTTCACGACAGCTAGTATGAAATATACGTCTATGTGATTTTAAATTCTCACCCTTGTCAACTATTTGATACCCGAAGCCCTTTGGACCACCAGTAATGTAGTAGCGTTTTAATGTTGAATATCTTGCCATTACTTTTTTAATTGAATTCGCATTCCGAATGGAGATGTGGATTGTGCCATGAATTTATTACCGTAACAGTCAACATAGTTGTTAACCATTCTTCCGTTTACAATATCCAAAAAATTACTATTTACAAATTGCATTGATAGTTTACTGTTGATTTTTCTTATTAAAATTTTTAAAAACATAATTTCTATTTTTTAATTATTAACACTACCAAATATTTTTAAATATTTATCACTATTCCAAATATTTAACCTCTGAAATAGGGATATTTTCTACTATACCCATCCACGTTAACACATCGACCTTATCATCACCTAGATAAATCACAGTTCCTTTAGTTGATGTGTCATCAATATAAAATTGACATTTATCACCTCTTTCCAATTTTTTCATAATTTATTACTTTTTTCAATTGCTAATTCCTTTGATGAGCCAATTAGTTTATATAAATCATCTGGATGAAGGTTTTCATTCCATTCTTCACCCTCACTAATATGAAACAATTCTACTTTAAAATGACAATCTTTTTTACAAACGGTAATACCGTTCTCAAGAACATAACCACCGTTAGGCATTTCATTTCTATCAGTAATATGATGTGCGTCCATATTATTTCCCCAAATAGATTCACCGCATACCATACACTTACCATCTCTTTTGAATACAGCACTCTTAAATTTAGCTCTAACTAATACTTTCTTTTTCATAATTGTTCTAATATAGCATCTACTACCATATACGCTTCATTTAAATTGGTGGTATCCACCGTATAATCAGAATTATCCAACTTATACTCTGGTGATAATTGATTATCTAACCGTAATTTAACTTGTTCTTCAGTAAAACCATCTCTACTCTTAATACGTTCTATAATCTCATTCGCATCTGCATCGGTACATATTATTTTATCAAATCTATCGACAATACCTATTTCAAATATTATAGCAGACTCGTAAAAGACTAAAGATTTATCTTTTTTAAATTCATTGAAATGTGTTTCCAAGGGTCCTTTAAATATAGAGGATATCTTCTTTAATTTATCCTTATCATTAAACACAATATCGGCAATGTATTGTCTATTGTAAACACAGACATCATCACGAGTTATAAAAGTTTCTTCACCAAATTCAGCTATTAAATCTTCTTTCAAAGGGCTTGTATAGACTAAATTTTTAGCTGCGTCATCTGAATAATAAACGTCATGTCCAAGACTCTCAATATATCTACATATAGTTGATTTCCCTGAACCTATTCCACCTGTTACACCTATTAATTTCATACTAAAACATTTAATAGTGGTAAGTGATAGTCACCACCTCGATTATATGAATCTAATTGTCTAATGGCAGAGCTACTAATATGTTCAAACTCTCTACCACAAAAAATTGACACAACTTTTACGTCAGGCATTTGGTCCTCAAGATATCTATATTGAGTTAATTCATATTGTAAGTCAGTTGGGTTCCTAAGACCCCTAATAACAACCACATCTTCATCAAATCGTTCTTTAATGAAATCAGTTAACAAACCACTATAATTCATTATATCACTATCCAATTTTGGCATTGGATATGCGTTATTATTCTTACTTGGATTTTGACCTCTACAAATAATTACTTTACCAAATATGGCTTCCGCTTTTTTACGAATGTCCTCATGTCCTCGATGATAAGGGTTAAAACTACCTGGATATATTGCTACCATATTACTTCTTTTTATGTTCATTCATTAATGCGGCTCGTTTCCAATTCCTAGTCCAATGCTCGTCAGTACTCACATGGTCTTTACGAACATACTTGAATATATTTTCATGTTGCACTTCAACATCAAATTCATCGAAATTTCTAGTTACAATACCTTCCATACTACATAGTTTACCCACACCATTCTTTGGTAATACTTGGTATGAACTAAACTTACTAGGTAGTCCCGCTTGAGTTACTATGTGGTATTCGATGTTCGCTTTTGTTAAACCCTTAACTTCATTAACGCCCATTTCTGGTACGGTTGGGAAATCAAATATACTTGCATACCATTTAACTTCTTCCCAACTAAGCCACTTATCTAATACCCTAACACCGAACAAATAAAAGTGTTCCTTTATATTTGGGTAGTGTATTGAATGAATAGCATATATATCTTCACCAAACAATTCAATATTACCTTCTTTAAGGTCATTCTTTATCATATCATACTTGGGTTTCAAGTGTGTTGCCCAAGGATTTGTAGTTGGTGCCGCATGACTTCTGGCGAATATACCAACCCCATTCATACATCTATTTTCACCATCTAATTTCTCAGTGTGGACAATCTTCGTCATCCTTGAAATATGGTCATACCAATCCCTATTGATTCTATCATCAGACGTGGTGCCTGGTGAGAAATCATAGTGGTACGTTCTTCCATATTTTCTACTTATACTCATTTTATTTTTCTTTATATGTTGTGTTTAATACATGTGTTACTCTATTTTTAAGAATAGTTGGCATGCAATTCTCACACTTATAAACTAACCAAGATTTATCACCCGTTTTTTGAATGGTAATAAACATATCATTAGGGATTTCAAATGTTTCAGTTTCAATTACACCGCTAGTTCGTAACATTTCAACTGTTATTGAATTTGTTGGTGTTACATTGTTTGTTTCAACACTAACACTTTTTTTTGGTGTACCACAAACACAAGAGTACATTAATACCATTGTTAATCCGATAATTACTAATTTTAATACGTTTTTCATAATTTTAATTTTTGTAACCTTTACTTGCCCACCAATCTATTGAATCTTGGTCAGTCATAATATAAAGGTCATCGTTACACTTCATTTTTAAAACCATTTGGTTATATACCGCATATGCCGTTAAACATACTTCCATACACATACCAACTTTATTAGATAAATATTTTAAATATTCTAACGCCAACTCAGGTAATTCATTCATTGGAGTTCTTAACATTTCACCAGCTTCTTCTACTGCGTCTTTTTCTTTCATAATTCTCTTGATGTTAAATGCCACATTTCACAATATTCACATTGGTAAGTGTTTAACCAGTCAGCCATTTCAATTCCCTTAGCTTTAAGTTCATCTATACTAACTAGAGCCATTCCTTCGCTCTCATACTCTCTTTTCCCCTTACATTCTTCCATTACTTACACCATTGGATTTGTTTGTGACAATTAGGGCAAGTTAAGTGTCCATAGCTGTCAGACCCACCACCATAATCTCCAATGGTTCTATAAACCACTTCATTTTCGAAATATCCAATTTCTGCGCCACATTCACTATGTGTCATGGTTTTTTCTTGTGCGGGGTCAATTCTAATCACTCTTGCCATATCTTCTCATTTAGATTACAAATATACATAAAAAAAAGGTGATAAACAAATTATCACCTTCTTTTTTTATTTAGTCTCTTTTTCGAGCCATAAGAAATCATGACTTACCTTCGTATCATATATGGCGAACTCAGTGATAACCTTATCGAATATTATATCATTTTCAGTTAAAACATCTTTCATTCGGTCCAAGTCCCAAATAAACTCATCATATGTACCCTCATATTTTCTAAGGGTTACCATGTTAACAAATTTACCATCTTCTAATTTCTTGAAGAAATTTCTTGATAAATGTGCATTACAATTCTTTGCAATGTAGGTTAAATCTCCCTTTTCTTCAGGAGATATAATACAACCAACATGTGCCTCAAAATAACAATCATTTGGCATTACATCACCGTCTTCACTTGGTGCTGCTGGGTGCCATGGAACTGTCTCTATCTTGGACCTAACCACTATAAAACCAGCATTGATTAAACCTCTTGATATGCGGTCACATTCCTGAAGAGAGGATGCGTTGTTACCAATGTGTTTTGATGATGTCATTGCATCTTTCATAACAAATTTACCATCATGTTCCAAGTCTAATATGATTGGTTTAACTTCCAATTCTTTACATGTTTGTTTGAATAGACTTAATTGTGCCCAATTAAATTCTTCTAAAGCACCTTCCATCCATTCTGAACTATTAGGGTCTATTTCCTGACCTAACTCCACTGTTATGTGAATCTCATAAGGTAGTGGGTAATCAACCTTTGCTTCTTTCGCTTGAAGTCCTTGCCACTTCTCAGCTTTATGTTGCATCATATTTTCAATGTCCTCGTGAGTATAACCCAATTCATAAGGTATAGAAATAGCCGATAGAATTGTATCTACAGCTTCTTCAAGAATCCTATTCTTAGCTATAAACCTATGTGTAGTTCCAGCTGCATTATCATAAGGTAAAATGACCGAAGCCAATTCACCACATTCCTCAGAAACCTTTAAGGCTTTTTGTGAAAGTGTTTTCTTGTCTGATAATGACAACATCTTAATGTAATCTAAAACTTGTTTATTCATCTTATAATTCTTTAGTTATTTTCATTTGTTGAGCTAATACCCAAGTACCACCTTGAGATTCTGGTCTTGTAAAGTATTCGAAATCTCTCACCTCTACTTCAACCCAAACTCTATTATTAAGGTTCCCTTTGGTACTCAAATGCGGGGCTTCGGGTTGTAATAGGCAGTGCCAACCTTTTCTATCTGCAAAACCCTTGGTTGAATGGAATTCTGCGTCCATCCACTCACCAATTGGTGTTCGGCTTTTCTTGTTAATGAATAATGGTGATAATGTACCATCTTTCATTTTCCTTATCAATTTGAAGGCTTTTATTGTTTCTCCATCCATGCTACAATACTTTTAAATAATTTATTAATATCGGCATGGTAAAACCCTACGCTATTTAAACAACCACATTCAATGATATAATAATCACCATCAGATGTTGATGCAATATCCATTGCAAAATTCTCGTGAGGTTTGTAAATATCAATACACTCTCTAGCAAATTTCAACATACCTTCTGGTGCATCGTCTCTAGACTTAGATAAGTTGAAATTATCTCTATATCTTGAAGATGTGATAATTTCACCACCCACAATAAATAAACGCCATTCTTTGACTATATTATACGCTGGACCCGCATATATTTTAGTGTTTTCTGTAACACCACCTTCATATTGTATCATTCTCTGGAACATCTGGTGAATTTCATATTCAGTACCTACTTGACCATCAAATGACTTACTATCAGCATCTGGTCTAACGAAAATATTTGCGTCTGGGTCAATACCTTTATCATCAAGAAATTCAGCTACGGTCATAAACATACCACCATCGTTAAGCATACGCTCACCCCATTGTTTGATGTAGTTTTCAATTGAATACTTATCCTCATCATAAAACAGCCCAATGGGTTCATTCAACTGAGTATATATGTTATACATAAGAGTTGTTGAACCGTAATATAGGTTTTTTCGATTATATGTGAATTCTGGAATGTCTTCTGAAAATGGTACAACTCTAATCTCTTGAACTTGTGCGCCAGCTTCTAAACACGCTTGCTGAACTTGACCTAAATCGTTTTCAGATATTAGGTTGTTCTGCATTACTAATCTAATCATCTTGTAATTGCTTTTTATTCTGTTTACCCATTTTATACTTTGTGAAGGAGTATCTATCTTTTCTAGTTCTCCATTCAAAAGAACTTCTAAACATAACATTAACAGACTCTAATCCCATTTTATCAATTAATTCTTTGGCTTGTATATCTGAAATTTCCGTTCTACAACGACCATTGAAAGAATCCTTTCTACTATATTTAATAAGAGTCCATTTACCACCATCACTTCTCCATTCGTTAAGAGTCCATCTAATGTCCCAATCTTCGATTACTCCTTCAACATCAATAATGTTTGCACCAGTATCTTTAAAATCTTCAATATATTTTTTAAAACTCATAAGTATTATTTAAAATTGATTTCTAAACTCTCTAAACTTTTCTTAACAAGGGAATTCCAATATCCGAATTTACCATCAACAGCTTCTTGCATTTTACCCCATTTTACTTTATGTGGTTCTTTCTCTTCATCATAATTAATGTCACCTGAGTATTCAGCTATAAAGGTATAACCCATACGACCTTTACGGTGCATTGCGAATATCATAGTTAAATTTTTAACATCTAACCCAGTTTCTTCCTTCGTTTCTCTAATAGCAGCTTCCTCATAAGTCTCACCTTCATCTACCTTTCCACCTGGTAATCCAAAATCCTTATGGTCGTCTTTCCGACTAACCAAACACACTTTACCTTTTTTATTTATGATAACCACTTGTGCGTGATTTTTCTCGTTACCTTTTAATTCTAAGTCTTTTTTCTTATATTTCATATTATCTTGGTCTTTTACTTTGTGCGATTGCATCATTCCATCTCTCACATAATTCATCATCCATTTTATTTGAATATATCTTTATTAGTTGTTCACTAGTAAATCTCTCTAATGAGCGATTTATATAAAAATGTGATGGTCCTGTAGGTGTGTAATCTGGAAAACTTTCAGTTTGATAATGTTTCAAATCTAAACGAACAATCCAATCTAAAAACTCTTCTGTATTTATCATAATGCAAATATACAATTAATTTCTGATATAAACAAAAAAAACCCTAAATTAATTTAGGGTTCTTATTTTAAGCTTTAATGTCAGTGACAGTTCCATATAATTTAAGTGGGTAACCTAAATCAACACTTCCCCAATCAGTTATCTTATTCGACATAAATGGTTTCCACCTTCAGCAACGTTAACCGCTACTGTAATGTGTGGTATATCATTAGCAGTTGGGTAACCTTCCACTTTAACCGCAAGTGCCATATCACTGGAACCTAACGCAGTAACAGTTAATTCTACTTCTTTACCTAACTCTCTTATGTCTTCAATACCTTTACCAAAAACAATTGTCATGTGATGAGCAAATATTTTCCAACCATCAGGTAAATTAGAACCAAAATGTTGTATTAGGTTTGTCATAGATTTGTCATCTAAAACAACCGCAGAATATAAAATCTTTTCAGTTCTTTTGTACATATCCTTAGATTCAAGTATTTTTTTAACTGTTAATGGACCAACACCTCTATGAGATGACATCATTTTTTTAATTGTCGCTAATGGCACATTGTGAGTGTTTCTTTCTGCCAATACTTCAGCAGTACATCCACCATACCCAACATCAACTACTTTGATATTAGCTTCACTGAACCCCATCTCTAAAGCAGCTTTAACATACTTTTTAGGTTCATTCGCCTTGATGTTTGTGTTATCCACAATTACTGGTGAAATACCTTCATACATTGCTGATTTAGCGTTAATGAAGTTTTGGTGATGAACTCTTGAATGAGCAGACCAATCACCAGACTCAACCATTGCTGCGAAGTGTTTAGCATAAGCACCATCACCACGCATTTCAATAAGTGTATCAGTTGAGTGAACAACACCTTCACCGATTAACTTATTTACTTCAGTTGATTTCCCAGAACCAGGTACACCTCTCATTATCACTAACTCTTGGTCTGGTCTTGTTATTGTTATATTTAAAACGTTTTTTTCCATAATCCCTTCTCTTAATTTCTCTTGAATTCCCTTTTTTCTCATTTCTCTACTTCTATCTTTACCGTACATGGTCATATAGTTATGGTCATGACAATACATTGGTGAAAGGGAAGTTACACCTTGAACAGCATACTTTATTGTCGTGTTAAAGTCTGGTTCACTAAGAACCACCTTACCACATTCAGAACAAAGAATTTCTAATGTTCCGTTATTGTTATTGAATACTGCTTTTTCTATCATATTAATAAATATATAGAATTAGTTTAAAAATAACTATTCATTATTTCCATAAATCCACCATCAGCAAATCTTCCAATTAACATTGAATAGATTAAGTACATTAAACCAAATACATAATGGAATATTGCCCATAATACTGATTTGTTAAAATACCAACTTATCATTACTGATAAGATGTTGATAGCCAAAAATATTGGACTTTTAAAATAATGTTTTACAATTACCGTACTACCACCTGTTTTTACTTTACTCATTATATCTATTTTTTAGTTTTTTCCAAAGATTTTCCGTTTCACCATGAAACTGTCTTCCTATTTCTCTCATTCTTCTTACACACATAAGTGCGTATGTTCTAGCATCCATACCATATGAACCAATTGCCCACATATCATTTACTTCAACTAACCAAGTACCACCATTTGCCGTAACTCCTACATCTAACGTATAAGCACAATTAGCTGTAGTGTATATATCTATCATATCTTCAATGACCAACGGATTTGGAAACACTTTATAGTCACCAGCATAAAATTGGATACCTTTAAGTTCTTCTTCATGCACAAAACATCTATATTCAGAAACAAATTCAATCACACCACTCTTTAGTATCGGTGTATCAACAGTTACATCATAATAATCCTTAATATTATATACTTGTTCAATATATTTAATCACCTCACCAGTAAATAACTTAACACCATCAGCTGGTTTTATAAAACAAGGGAAATCCGCTTTAGACAATTCTCCTATTACAGTTCTTTCAATCTCTCGATTAAAATACGCAGATAATTCTTCAGGGTAACCTAAATATTTGGGTACCTCAATCCCACAAGCTTTAAAAAACACACTTGTAGCTTCAACACTACCAATAATAACATCCTTGGAGATATCCAATGGGTAACACATAAGCGTATTTTCCATATCATCACCATCAAACGGTATTATTTCAAAATCTAACGCTTTTAGTCGTTCTTTAGATATATAAACGAAATCATCTAACCATTCGCCACCAATTTTTTCTAAATAAGCTTTATTTGTTCTCATAACATTATTTATTTGCAAATATACTAAAAATAAATCACTTAATCATAATAATTCGTAAAAATCTCATAAACATAAAGAAACTAATTATAAATAACCCTATAGATTCTGCAAGAAATAGATTTATAAACCCTAGAAAATATACTGAAAGTGCTACGATAACTATTGAAGATAAAATTAGTTTGAACTGCTTTGATATTATTGTAGAATAATATGTCATAACAAAGGAATTACCCAGAAAAAATATGATAGCAAAAGCATTATGTGTAAATCTCCATTCTTCTGATGGGAATATCACCACACAAATAAGACAAATACCAAGTACTATATTATATCTTCTAAATTTATAAACTACACCATCTATTATATATAACATACCACACGTACTTAGCAGTATGATATACATATACCAAATATCAGAATATGCGTAATCACTTATACTACCTAACATTTTGTCTTGAAAGATGAATAAAATAATAGGTGTCAAAAAGAATAAAAGTGATAAAAGTAGTTCTATTTTTAATAGATTTTTAATATGCATTGGTATAAGTTTCATTGTTGGCAATTATACATAAAAAAAAGGGAACCAACAAGTGATTCCCTTAAATTTTTGATATTTTTCCTACAAGATTTTCAACCACCCCTACGTGATGATGTTTTTTTTCTTTTTGTAGTTCCACTTTGATTAGTACTAGGTCTTGTACTAGGTCTTGTACTAGGTTTAGTGTTCGTGGGTCTAGAATTCGTTTTAGTTCGTCTAGGAGTCTTATTTACCCTATTAGGGATATAATTCACGTTATTTTCACCTCTATTATTA
>Ga0208031_1000075_pt1 | contig 42183 bp, 37 predicted proteins | sample MalvirAntarct_38_FD_184252 | JGI IMG/M metagenome (GOLD analysis project Ga0208031, IMG submission 184252) | Marine viral communities from the Global Malaspina Expedition - Malaspina viral metaG Antarct_38 (SPAdes) (version 2) | ecosystem: Environmental > Aquatic > Marine > Oceanic | place...
ACTCAACTAATTCAACTTCTTTGCCTAATAGTTTAAGTGCAGTGTACATATAATGGCTTTCACCCACTGGCACGTTAGTATCGGCATTGCCATGGATCAGCAATAGCGGCGTGGTGATCTTGTCGGCATGGTATAACGGACTGTGCTCAACGTAGAGCTCAGGGTTATTCCACGGAAAACTACCACGGCTGGCGACACCAGAATAGCCATAACCCCACCAGCCATGTCCCCAATAAGATGATAAATTACTGATCCCAGCATGCGACATTGACGCGGCAAAAATATCCGTTTTGGTGGCTAAATACAGAGTCATAAAGCCACCGTACGATGCGCCCATATTCCCCACGCGTTTAGGGTCGACATAGCTATGCGCCTTTAAAAACCCTTTAGTGCCTTCAATAATGTCATCTGCGCTGTATTTGCCCCATGCATTCACATGACGGCCGCTGAATGCTTGACCATAACCAGTGGCGCCATTAGGTTGCAGCACGTACACCACATACCCTTCGGCCGCCCATAAATTAAATGGCCAACGCCCAGTAAAGTGGCGTCCAACCGGAGAAGTCCCGCCATAGTAATACACTAATGCAGGGTATTTTTTACTAGCATCAAAGTCTGCGGGTAAATACACTCGACCATCAATATTGTGACCATGCTGATTAGTGAAATCAAAATCTTCAATCTCGCCCAAACGGGTATTGGCATAGTTTAGCTGTTGACTATCAAACAACATCTGTTTGCGACTTGAGTTCAAGGTCATTTTATAGGCTTTTTGGGGCACGGTAGCAGACGTGCCTGCAACAACTATGGTTGGGCTTGATTGATCAATGGCGACACTAAAGCTGTCGACCATATCCACGCCGCTATCTATTTTAGTAAAACGGCGGTTACTTTTATCAAATAGATACAGAGGTGCGCGATCGCCTTCAGTTACCGTCAATATCAGATCATCATTTTCAAGCTTAGTCATACTGCCAATCGCAGGATCAAAGTCTTTACTTAACGCACTGACATTACCGTTAGCATCACGCCAATATAATTGCCCATCATAATCATTCACTTCAATGCTGGGATCTTGTATTCCTGTGCCGTCCATAAAACGCGGCCCAGCAGTGATATACATACCATCATCGGCATATATCGCACCGTTAAAGCTTCGGTATTCACCTATCACAGTTTCTGTTAAGTCATTTAAGCTCAACTCTATCAGTTGGGTTAATGAATGCGCAGGCTCAGAATAATCAACCGGAGATCGTGTCAATAGCACTGTATTCTTATCAAGATTACTGTCTACAAAGTCTGTGCTGATTGGGTTATCGGTTAACTGGCGAATAAAACCGGAAGCCACATCTAATTGATATATTTGGCTATTATCACGCCAATAACTCCAGCGATCTTCTAATGCACGAAAGCGTTTTGAGGTCGCTTTTTCATCGGCCTTAAACGGTTTTTGCCAACTAAATAACAGGCTGTCGCCGTACCACTGCAAACCCGACACATTATCAATATCAGTGGCGGCAACATTAATGGTTAAATCTGCCACATTGAGTAATTGAATTTGTTTATTGGCCACAAAGGCTAACTGTTTACTGTCGTTCGACCACACTGCGCTGCTTGGGCGATTATCTTGCCAGCGATACATCACACTGTTGTCCGATAATTTGCGTAACTCGGTCACTTGAATAGCCGAGTCACCCTGGCTAGCTTGATATTCAATGGTCGATTGCAGTAAGTACTTACCATTTGGGGATAAGGTTAAGCCACTGATAACTTTTGAGTCGAACAATTGCTGCGCAGACACCCGCTGTGATTTTTGGGCCGAAAAGTCGAGGGTATCAACCTCACTTTTACCCTGCCAATCAAGGCTAAATGGCACACCTTGCGTTTGGCCATCGGCCAACACCAGCAACTGATAGTCAGCATTAGCCAGCTCAAGTTCGACTTTATCAGCAGATTTAAGCAACTGCCCATTCAAATACACTTGCGGATTTTCAAGCCCTTTGACGGTTAACGTACCTTGGGTAAATCGCTGAGTCGATAGCGGCAGCTTATAGGCTAACCAACCTTCACCTTCAATCTTTGCTGAGGCTGCTTGCCAAGTGAGTTGTTGATTAAATACTTGAACCTTTTTTGCCTGGGTTAGTCCAGACTTAGCAACTAAGTTAGCGACTAGGTTAGCTCGTAGCGCATCTGCATGAGCACTTTTTGATAATGGCGTAGCCGACGGTTGGTTAACTGGGCCTAAGCGTTGAATGTATTTGGCATCTATATCTGCCCCGTGAGCCATGCCAGATAGAGCAATGGCTAAACTGGTACATAGCAGTGTAAACACTTTCATGAAACGTCCTTTTTGTCGTTTTTTACTCTTAATTTTAAGTTGATTTTATTATTAATTTTCATGTAAAAAAATTCAATCGCTACTTTCTATAATCCTTAAGATAAACAACCTTGTTTGCCCCTAGATTTACCTCACGTGGCTTGATAGCGTGTCGCCAAAAATCAATAAAATCCTTTTTAGGACAAAGTGCAACTTTCGCCCTTTGGAATTACGGGGAGATTCCCCCCGTAAGTACGTTGAACCCTACTTACCTTTCAAGAAGCCGATGTACATCATTCAAGTGTGCTTGCACGCTGCGATCACCATGAAGATTAGCACTGGGGTTAACGATATTACCATACCATTCAACCGCCATCTAAACGTCAAGTTTTCTATGCCCTTGTGATGAGCGAGATATTAGAAACGGGTTTTTAGCTGAGACTCAAATGTATTTAATAAATCATTCGGATCGCTTTTTTGGCGCGGGAAACATCAGGAAAACCCACTCTTGTAGTCCATCACTAATATATATTTTTACACTTAATGGTCACACAATTGACCACCCACTGCCATTAAAACCCATCATGTTCACTTATCAGTAGGAAACACAGACTCAACAATAAAATCTGCAATGGCTTTGTGGGGAGCGAACTCGACACAGGAAAACATTTCTCCTTTACAAGTGACAATGAAAGAATCAACTGCCGCTTTGGTGCAATTAAACACGAACCTTCATTTTTTCCTATTCACTCCGCTATGAATGAATGTTGCCACCTCCTTATGAGTTGTCGACCCAATCCAGTGCGTTTCATTATATTCTCCACATAGCGAATGGTAAGGATAAGAGGAAAACAAAAAAATACGTAAAAGACTATAAAATCATAAACTTATAACAATAGATTGGATCAATTTTACAGTTCTTCCTCCATAAAACCTATCTTTATGATTTTGCTATACTTTTCACCTCTCTTTAAAATCACTAAGACTGAAAACTGCCATGAAACTGGCCGTTGAGACACAATTGTCTGAGGTTGAATATTGATAGAATTCAACATTACAATCATCAATACAGGCTGTTTTAGCACAACGAGCCTTCTCCCTGTACTCCAAACCATTTTTAACCGTTTAACGATACAAAATTCAGCGAAATTCACATGACTCCTCACATTAAGACACATCTACCACTACTTTTATCGCCTTTCATAACACTGATTTAGTCCAGCCCACCTCGTCTGCTTAAAACCCAAAACATGTGAAATCGCGCAGGATTTTGTTTCATCACTGTTCATGATGTTAAACATTGATCACAGATCGTGAATGCTTTTATTGCACCTTTTTTAAAACTTACTTACCTTAAACAAATGTTTGGTATACAAACAAATGTTTGCCCAATAAATCCAATGGATAGTGAGATCACTCATATGACTGAACGCGAGTTAAAAATCTTAGCATTACTCAAGCAAGACCCCTTAATGCCGCAACAAGATATGGCCGATAAGTTAAGCATGAGCCGATCCGCTGTCGCCGGACATATTATGAATTTAACCAATAAAGGCATCATTCGCGGTAAAGGCTATATTTTGGCCGAAGCGCCTTATGTAGTTGTGATTGGTGGAGCCAATATGGATATACTAGGTCGACCTGCGGGTGAACTTAGGGTGGGCGATTCTAATCCCGGTAGTGTCAGCTGCTCTCCAGGCGGTGTTGGACGCAACATTGCCGAAAACTTGGCTCGATTAGGCACAGATACTCGCTTGACCACGGCCGTAGGAAAAGATACCTACGGGCAAGAAATCATCGAGCATTGTCAGCGCGCAGGCATCGATATGAAGCACACTCTGCAATTGCCTGATAGCGTCACATCAACCTACTTGTCAGTGCTCAATGGTGAAAGCGATATGCACGTAGCCATTAACGATATGGCGATATTAGAGCGCCTGAGTGTCGATGTGCTCAAGTCTCAACAAGCTATACTACAACGGGCTAATGTGATTATTGTCGATGCTAATTTATCCCAAACTTCATTAGCTTATATTCTGAGTAACTACGCAGAGATTCCGCTGTTCGTCGACCCAGTTTCTTGTGCTAAAGCAATTAAATTAAAGCCCTATCTCAATGCCATTCATACCCTCAAGCCCAACCTCAAAGAAGCCGAGCAACTCTCAGGGATCACAATTACAGATCACGACCAACTGCCGGAGTTAGCCAATTGGTTCCATGCTCAAGGGGTTGAACGGATATTTCTAAGCCTTGGTGTTGAAGGCGTATTTTTCAGCGATAAGCAGGAACAAGCCCTGCTCCCCGCTATTCCTGTTTCTATGATTAATGCTAATGGGGCCGGCGATGCTTTTCTAGCCGGACTAGCCCATGGTTTTATTCAAGATTGGTCAACTCGGAAATCGACCGAGTTTGCAATGGCCGCTGCGGTGGTAGCCTTATCCGACATCGCAACGATTAACCCCAATATGTCTGAAATATCAGTCAATCGAGTTATCAAGGAGTCATTATGTTAACCCACTATCTAGATATCAACCCTGAAGTAAAAGCTGCATTGGATGCCAAGCAACCAGTAGTGGCATTAGAATCAACAATTATTTCTCACGGTATGCCTTATCCACAAAATGTAGAAACAGCGCTAAAGGTTGAACAAATCATTCGTGATAATGGTGCAGTACCGGCAACCATCGCGATCCTCAATGGACGTCTAAAAGTAGGGATGACCCATGAAGAGATTGAGTATTTAGGTAAGGCAGGTCAAGCGGTGATTAAAACTAGCCGTCGTGATATTCCGTTTATAGTGGCACAAAAAGCGGATGGCGCAACCACCGTCGCATCGACCATGATTTTGGCCGCAATGGCTGGTATTAAGGTGTTTGCCACTGGTGGTATTGGTGGTGTACATCGTGGTGCACAGCAAACATTTGATATCTCAGCAGACTTACAAGAATTGGCTAATACTAACGTGGCAGTCGTATGTGCTGGAGCCAAATCGATTTTAGATATTGGCTTAACCTTAGAATACTTAGAAACCCAAGGCGTCCCGGTGATCGGCTATCAAACAGATATGTTACCCGCCTTTTACACACGAGAAAGCGATTTTTGTGTCGACTATCGTCTCGATAAACCTAAGCAGATCGCCGCCACGATGAAGGCTAAATGGCAAATGGGATTAAAAGGCGGCATGGTTATTGCGAATCCGATCCCAGAGCAATATGCTCTAGATAAAACAATGATCGACCAAGTGATTAAAGATGCCGTTGCCGAAATGAATGAAAAAGGTATCTCGGGTAAAGCTTCAACGCCTTTCTTACTGTCAAAAGTGGCAGAAAAAACAACAGGGAGCAGTTTAGCAGCCAATATAGAGTTGGTGTTTAATAATGCCAAGCTGGCGTCAAAGATTGCCTGTGAGTTCTGTCAATAATCCTTGCTCGCTGAGTCATCACAATAAAAGAGTGCACAATTCACTCATGCCGCTCACTTAAGGTGATCGGCATTTTTATTTTCTGACATAACGTCATACAGGAGATGTTGTGACTCTGATGAACTTATTACAGCTTATAATAAGCTCAGTTGAAAGTCGGGCACTTAGGTAACAAAAAATACTGGAGTCGTTTAACTCATGATTGAGTAACCAACATATGCAATCAACACGACTCTGAATAAGACAATACCACAAACATAAGTCCATTAAGTACGTAGAATAAACGTCATAATCTATTTATGGTGTTGAGTTTAGAAGCTTCATTTTAATGAAAAAAACAATCAAGTCAGTGTCATTGATCAAAGGGATTGACCTAGCAATATCCCTGTGCAATCAAAGCGGTGATCATTTCCAGGTTGAATAATACAATTCTGTGAAATAACCTCACCTGCCGTCGGATAATGCTCCGATATACAGCAATATTATCGACACAGATGATACTAAGGATTTTTAATCGTCATTATTTAAGAGCCTGTAAATAATTTTGTGTAACTGCTTTTCAATCAGTACCCTATTAGGGTCAATGGAAGGTAGCACATGAATAAACAAGAATTAGAAGCTTTCGCTAAACAAGCAGCCAAAGGCATAAAGTCTGAAGCAGACCTAAATGATTTCAGGGCAATGTTAACTAAAGTTACCGTTGAAGCAGCATTAAATGCTGAACTTGAACATCATTTAGGTTATCAAAAAAATGAGAAAGAATAGGTGTCGCCTATCCGACAGTGGTTAACATCACTTTAGATCATGCTTAAAATGACGATGTCACTACGGGATGAAAAACACATTTTAAATGGGTATACCTAATCATGAACAAAAAGCCGATACCTAAGGACACGTTAAGAAGTAACATAGCAAATGCTCCAGACTTAGGTGCTTGCGAGGGGTTAATGTTCGATAATATTTTTGAAATAGTAGATAAAGATAAAGCGATTTTTCTCAAAAAAAGCTCAGATCTGTGTATTGGTGTCAGAGATATTTTGACTGCATGCCAGATCTCGAATGCTGCCGAGCATAAGCTAGCCTTGAAGCGAATTGAACAATTATGGAATGCAAAACCTGATACAGGACTGGGAAATGAACTAGATAATTTAGTTGACATTGTTTGCCAGTATGAAGAGCAGTTATTGAGCTAGAGGTGAGGACACCAGATCTGGCACTTAGCTCTCTTTAACTACCCCTTTGGCGTGCACTCGCTTCTCATAAGCTTTTCTGTATTTGTTCAGTTACATCATTCATATTTGATACGCCTTGATATATCACAAATCAACTAATATATATCAAACCACATCAAGAAAGGCGAAGTGACTCAACATTGATATGTTAAAATACATCATCAACTCACCAATCGTTTTTTCGACTCAAAGAACAACTTAATTGACGTCTAATATCGAAAGCAACTACTGCATGGTGAAGTTGGCGAGTTTATGAAGAGAGTTGTTCTAGATATTTCGCAGAAGTCTGACTTTTCAGTTGAAGAGATCGAAATAGATAGGGATCACATACATATTCTTTTGAGGATATCGCCAAGATATGCTGTTGGGCAGCATGTTAGAAGAATTAAGCAGCAAACCAACAGATAAATTGGAGTAGATATCCGAACTAAAATTGACGCGTACTTAATGTTGTACATCTTTGCGTTTTGAATTAAACTGTACCTATTGAAGTACGTGTCGAGGTGTTTATGAGTGTTTACAGCTTTACCGAAGTAAGAAGTAATTTTAAATCTGTTTGTGATCGTGTCATCGATGACTGTGAGCATGTGGTGATCCACCGTAGAGATGCTGAAAATGTCATCATGTTTTCTGAGTCAGAGTTCAATAGTTGGAAAGAAACTCTGTATTTACTTTCAAATCCAGTCAATGCAAAGCACTTGTTAGATTCAATAAAACAGGTTGAAGATGGTAAGCTACAAGAGCGTGAGTTATTGGATTAATGAACATTCTTTTTTCAGACAATGCTTGGAATGACTACCTTTATTGGCAGCAGCAAGACAAAAAAACACTGAAACGCATAAATACACTCATCAAAGATTGTAGAAGAACACCTTTCGAGGGGAGCGGGAAACCTGAACGGTTAAAAGAGAATCTTTCCGGCTATTGGTCTAGACGGATCTCTAATGAGCATAGATTGGTTTATAAAGCGACTCAAGATACCTTAACCATTGTAGCCTTACGTTATCATTATACGAATAGTTGATGTTAAACACAAAATAAACTGACTAAGTCCATTTAGTAATAGCTCCAGAATCAAGTCTACAATTATGACATGTTTAAGTGTCATCCGTGATGACTAGAGGCGTATTGTGAAAAAGGCTGAGGCAATTAAAAAGCTCATAGAATATGACAAGCGTGGCCGCTATGTTTTTACTAGTTCAGATCTGGCCAAAATCTTTCATCAAGATAATGAGCGAGCATTGCGGGCGGGAATTAAACGTTTGCAAGACGATGGCTTACTCACTCGAATCATTAATGGTGTGTACTTATACAATTTAGCGCAGTCGAAAGGGATCAATACGTTGGAGCAAATTGCTAAAACTATTCGACGTGGAGAATATAACTACATTAGCTTGGAATCTGCACTTTCTGATTTTGGTGTTATTTCGCAAATTCCAGTAGATCGGTTAACTGTTATGACAACGGGACGTTCCGGTGAATTCAAAACACCTTTAGGTACTATTGAATTTACGCATACGAAACGAGATCCGATGGACATTCTAGAGAATACCAGTTTAGTTGGTAGACCACTTAGGTTAGCGACGAAACAAACTGCATACAGAGACTTAAAACGAGTTGGCCGAAATACACATTTAGTAAGCAAGGAAGGACTATATGAGAATTGATCAAGAAAATTTCGCTCAATTGGTGAATAAAGCAATGCAGGTTGAACATGTATCTCACATGCGATCTGTGATAGAGAAAGAGCTCTTACATTACGACATTTTATCAGACGCGCCGTAAAACCCCGTCCTTCAGGTCGGGGATGTAAGGCACTGGCAGCGTAGCTGGCACGGTTTTGACTCTAGTGCGGCGTTTGTTGCTGCTCAATGTATCGGCGAATCACGTCGATAGGTGCGCCACCGCAACTGCCCGCAAAATAGCTGGGAGACCACAGTGCGCCGCCCCACAATTTTTTCGTGATGGACGGATATTTTTTCTTGCGAATCATGCGGCTGGAAACGCCCTTTAGACTATTCACGAGTGCCGATACCGCTATTTTCGGTGGGTAATTAACGAGTAAGTGAACGTGGTCGTCTTCGCCATCGAATTCAATCAATTCAGCTCCAAAATCCGCGCATACAGCTGCAAAGATGGGTTTAAGCTCATCGAGTATTTCCTTGGTGAATACTTCGCGCCGATACTGAGTCACAAAGACCAAGTGAACGTGCATATTGAATACACAATGTCTACCGTGTCGAATATCGTTGTTTGTTTGCATAGGCCAAACTATACTTTGGCTATGGAACGACTACAAGCCTTCAAATTCGAGCTACAGCCCAACGGCGAGCAAGTGCGCAATATGCGTCGCTTTGCAGGTACGTGTCGGTTCGTCTATAACAAGGCGTTGGCGTTGCAGAAAGATAACCACGAAACGGGAAATAAGTTCATAGGCTATGTGCCAATGGCGGCGGATCTGCCGAAGTGGAAGCGCGAAGCGGGCTTCGACTGGATTAAGAATTCCCCCTCGCAAGCGCTGCAACATGCGCTCAAGGATTTAGAAAAAGCCTTCAAGGGATTTTTTGAAAAGCGCACGGATTTTCCGCGTTTCAAAAAGAAAGGCAGTGGCGATAGTTTTCGCTATCCAGAACCCAAGCAAATCAAATTAGACCAAGCCAATAACCGTATTTTCCTGCCCAAGCTGGGGTGGCTAAAATACCGTAAAAGCAGAGATGTATTGGGCGAAGTGCGTAACGCCACGGTAAGTCAATCAGGTGGCAAGTGGTTTGTGTCGATTCAAACACGGCGCGATGTTGAGATTGTGCCAGTGGCTACAAGCGCCATAGGTATTGATGTGGGCATTGCGCGTTTTGCGGCAATGAATGACGGTAGCTATATTGAGCCGAAAAACAGCTTCAAAACGCAGATGCAGCGGCTGGCTAAATATCAGCGGCGCATGAGCAAGAAAGTGAAGTTCAGTGCCAATTGGAAAAAGGCCAAGGCCAAGGTCACACAAATACACGTCGATATCGGCAATGTTCGTAAGGATTTTCTGCATAAGCACACACATACCCTCAGCAAAAACCACGCGCTGGTATGTGTAGAAGACTTGCAGATTAAGAATATGTCGAAATCATCAAAAGGTACGGCGGAAAAGCATGGCAAGAAAGTAGCGCAAAAATCGGGCTTAAACCGCGCCATTCTCGACCAAGGCTGGGGTGAGTTTAGGCGACAACTGGAATACAAAACCGCTTGGAATGGCGGCGTTTTGCTCGCCGTGCCTGCGCAATACACCAGCCAAACTTGCCCTTGCTGTGGCCATGTATCAAAGGATAATCGCAAAACCCAAGCGCAATTTTTGTGTGTAGATTGTAACTACGAAAATAACGCCGATGTTGTCGGCGCTATCAATATATTAGAGCGCGGGCAGCGCTTGTTAGCCTGTGGAGAAACGGCAGCTTTAGGCCGCTCTGTGAAGCAGGAACCCATCGAAGCGACTAAGCTGAAAACTGCTTAGCGCCGTAGGAATCCCCTTCCTTTCCGCGTAGCGGCAAAATCCTTTTGGGGATTTTGAGGTGGGGGAGGATGTCAATTGCGTTAGAGAAAGGTGGGCTTCTAGACAAACTAACTTTTCAAGGTGGCACTTCGTTACGACTGTGTTATGGGGGCAATCGTTTTAGCGAAGATCTGGACTTTGCTGGCGGGAAAAATTTCAGCTCAGCAATGTTAGCAGACATGAAATATTGTATAGAAAAGTACATTGGCGAGCGATACGGGCTTGAAGTGACTGTAAAAGAGCCAAAGGAGCTAAAGCAAGATCCTAAGTATGCGGAATTGAGCATTGATAAGTGGCAAATAACGGTAGTGACTTCTCCTGAGAGAAAAGACCTACCAAAACAAAAGATTAAAGTAGAAGTGGCAAACATTCCAGCCTATACGAAAGAACCACAACCTCTTCAAATAAACTATGATTTATTGCCTGATGGATACAGTGATACGCTAATTTTGACGAAGAGCTTGGATGAAGTCATGGCGGATAAGATCATTTCTTTACCTGCCACTACGAGATATGTCCGTCACCGAGATATATGGGATTTAGCGTGGTTACAGCAGCAAGGCGCGATACTCAATATGGACTTAGTGAAAAACAAGGTGTCAGATTATAAACTTGAGCAATTCGACAAAATGCTGGAAAACTTTCTCGAACGACTTCCTGATATGGTGTCTAGTGAAGCGTTTATTGCAGAAATGAAACGTTTCTTACCAACAGATGTATTTGCTAGAACCCTGGCTCAGGATAAATTTCAAGTCTACTTGCGAAATACGTTGGCGAAACTGTTTAAAACTGTGAGTGACGAATTACTAGGCAAAGTCACTACTACTGAATTTAGAATGTAAAAAGTGGATGAGCTAACTGGATTTTCAGTGAATTACCCCGCGACTTCGCTTCGCTCTGATCACGGGGTTTTCTCTACCGATTAGATAAAAGTGTCTTTTACTCAAGAGGACTATCAAACATTGAATAAAGAGTAACATGCATGAAACAGATCCAACAAGCACTTTTATGCGCAGAAAAATGTAAAATATCACACTTTTCTGCGCATAAAAGTGTAAAGTGAGTTATGATATAGGTCGTTAACGACCTTAATTGGCGAGAAATAACAATGCAACGCAACTTACTCAACGCCCTAATAGCATGGAAAAAACAACCTGTGCGCAAGCCACTATTGATTGATGGCGCAAGACAAACGGGTAAAACCTATCTGCTGCAAGAGTTGTTTGGTAACACCTTTGCCAACATCCTGCGTATCGACTTTCTTGAAAATCCCGCCTACAAAGAAGCGTTCGATGGCTCACTGTCACCTGACGAGCTACTGATGAACATTGAGCTGTTGACCAATCAGGCGTTCAACCCAGAAACCGATCTGCTGATATTAGATGAAATTGGCGAATGTGAACGTGCCGTTACCTCACTAAAGTATTTTGCTGAAAAAGCACCGTCCTATTTTGTCGCGGCTAGCGGCTCGAACATTGGTTTGCTCAACACCTTCCCTGTGGGCAAGGTAGAACAATACAATTTACGACCACTGACCTTCCAAGAATTTATTTACGCATCAAGCGAGCAAGCACTGATCAAAGCCTTTGATAGTCAAGCAAGCACACCGGCAGTGCACACTAAATTGATGGATAAACTAACAGACTATTTTTTTACCGGTGGTATGCCGGAAGCCGTTTCTGCTTGGTATCAGTTTAAGGATTCAAGCATTTTAGAGCGTGTTGAAAAAGTCACTAAAATTCATGCCGATTTAGTTGAAGGCTATCGCCGAGATTTTGGTAAGTATGCGGGCAAGGTCGATGCCACACTGATTGAATCTGTGTTTAATAGTATTCCAGCTCAGTTATCAATTGGGAGCGATGAGTCCGTTAAACGCTTTAAATTTAAACATGTGCATGAACGTAAATCTCGTTATAGCGATTTTGAAACCGCAATTCATTGGCTTAACTGTTGCCGCTTAGCCTTGCCAAACTACCCTATTGAAGGATTGCCGAAATCACCTCTGGCGGCCTATAAAAAAGTAAATATGGTTAAACTGTTTATGTTTGATGTGGGTCTGCTCAATCATATGCTGGGCAGCAGTTATAAAGAGATTAAGCAACAAAACTACGAATACAAAGGCTATGTGGCAGAAAACTTTGTACAACAAGAGCTCACTGCCATTGGCGTTGACCCAAGTTATTCATGGAATGACGCCCGCGCCGAAATCGAATTTATTTTGGCAACCGATGAAGGAAATATCATCCCTGTTGAAGTCAAAAGTGGCAAACGTACAAGAGCAAAATCGTTGGCATCCTACGTTGAAAAATGTACTCCAAGTAAAACCTTTAAGTTAACTGGCACACAAGGCTCATCAGCGTTAGAACAAACCAATATCGTGATGCCCTTGTATTTCACCCAGTATTTACCACAGAGATGGTAAAAGAGCGTTGCCTAGAATCACGAGGTCTACACAAAGTTACTTTATAGGTGACAATCTGTAGACCTTGATGCCTGCCATTCGACACTTATAACGACCATATTAAAGTTTGATAAAAATTTATGTCATCATCAACGGTAACAACCCAAAACTTTGATAATTTATCAGACGCGCCGTAAAACCCCGTCCTTCAGGTCGGGGATGTAAGGCACTGGCAGCGTAGCTGGCACGGTTTTGACTTTAGTGCGGCGTTTGTTGCTGCTCAATGTATCGGCGAATCACTTTCCGCGTAGCGGCAAAATCCTTTTGGGGATTTTGAGGTGGGGGAGGATGTCAATAACTCATTGGTTAAAAAGTCTTTCTATCGTTTTCATTGGTAGAAACATGCGAATGCGTCCATTATGTTCACACAATACTTCAAAGCCAAATTTTGTATAGAATGCCTGTGCTGGATCAGTGAGACAGTCCACGACAATAGCATAAGCCCTCATATGGTGGTTAACTTCCCAAAGGTACTTCAGAGCACGGATTAAACTGACTTTTCCTAGCCCAGAGCCGTGAAATTCCTTATGCACAGCTAACTGAGCTAAAAGAAACACTGGAATTGGGTATCGAGGAAGTTTCTTTGCTAGTTGCTCTGGTAAGGTTTCTCGATTGATTGAGCTAGGCGCAACACTGTAAAATGCACATATTGCAAACTTCTGATTAAGCAATGGCTGAGCACTAGGGAGAATCATTGTTCGACTAATACCTGCTTCCATATGCTTTGCTGCTTGAGTTTTGATAAATGTATTTAGCTCTTGCTCACCACAGTCGAATGAATTGCGGTCGTGATATGATTTACTAAGTTCTACGAACTCTTTACCCCAACTCACTTGATACCGCTCTCATCTGTGAATTTTGCAGCATTCAACAAAGCTTGATTTGGCGATTTTGCTTTGTTACAAGCAGCCATAAATGCGTCAAAGACACTATCTTGAACCACGATACCTTCGTGCTTCTCAATTACGTTTGTTGCATCTTCGTCCATAAGCCTAACTACATATTCAGTTAAACTTTTCAGACCAAGCAATGCTGATGCCTTTTCTGCTTTCGCTTTTATCTCTTCATCAAGACGGATATCTAAACGTGCTGTTGCCATAACTCCTCCAGTGTACGGACGTATTCCGTAACGAAAGAGATTATAGTTCAAACATTGAACACATTCAACTTGTACGGAAAGATTACGGATTGTGAACTACCCACCGACGCACTTCGTGTCGATCAATGGGCTTCTGCAATCTAGTTTTTAAAGACTAGGTGCTTTTTTTTCTCAGTTCCCACACCAAACTTTGATTACTCAAAGATTTTCATTTTAGAAGGTGATTTCTACTGAGATTTGGGCAACGCCCTAACTAATATCCCATTAGCTATTAACTCTTTTTCACCAGTATTTGCTACGGATTTAGCGGCCGCTAAATCTCTGCATTGCACCAACCCGCATTTTTCACACTCGAACTCTCTGATACCTAGACCAAATTTATATAACTCACCAGCATGCAGAGTAAGCAAAGGGTCAATTTGCAAACAATAAGGTGATGTTAAAAAGGCTTTGTCATAGGCAAAGCTAAATACACCGCCTCGACCTAGATCGCTATAGGCCAATTGACCTATTAATAACGGCTTTTCGATGGGATGCCAGTCAGCATACACCCCTACCCGTTCTCTGCTCATTTTGAACCTTCCAGAAGTTTGATGTTTTGGAGTTTGATGCCTAATTCGTCATGCGCTGCCATTTCAGAGAAGTTGCTCTCCATGCCCATCACGGCCATAATTTTCAAATAAGTACCAATCGCCACACCAGGATCACCAGCAAATACCTTGTTCACCGTTTTATGGTCAAACCCAGTTCGCTCGCAGAGCATTTTTTTGGTCAACCCCCGTCGCTTCAACGCAAGCAACAAATCTTCACCAAAGAGAGTGAGAATTTTGAGCTGCTTTGGAAACAGCACACTGTGTAAGTCTCGCCTTGCCATAAAATCACCCAGAATAGGACTAAATTCTCATTTAAAAAAAGATAATAGGAATATAATTCAACTATTATGAATTAGCAAATTGAAGCACAGAACATTATGGGACTGTATTCCCACATTTAAGAAAATAATAGGAATTTAGTCCTATTAAAAAGTGAATGCGGCGATATAGGGCAGATAACAGATTGGCGTCATTTACCACACTCGTTAATGGTTACGTCACGCGCCAAGTCATTAATCTTGTCACCTTTTTAGCAGCGTTTTACGACTATTGTTATTTAAATGTCCCTTTAAATGCACAAATTGAGATAAACAGGTGTGGTGCGTTAGACGTGTATGGACACAACCTCTTTTGCAAGTAAAATATCAATAAAAATGAAGGAATGACTGCTCACGTGTATTCGGTTTCTTTAATGATGCTACTTTGCATCGAACCTCAATGGCTTAATCCGCACACTAGATCCCAATCGCTTACACGAGCTGTTAACTCTTCGTCTAGCAAGAGTTTTTCTAGTGATGATTTAACCTTATTTCCATCTCTTTTTACTTTGCAATTTTAAAAGGGTATATCTTACTCTTCCAACTTAAATCAAACGTTTTTTAAACGCCTAAGTTTCAATCCATTAAATTCTATTATCCGGCAGCTAATGCGTCTTTATATTCAACATTATTAGTAACTAAAGCCCATGAAATTCGAGCAAGTTTGTTTGCCAGGGCAACAATAGCAATGTTGGGATGCTTTTTTTCACTGAGCTTCTTTATCCATAAACTTAAAGGGTCAGTTTTATCTTTAATATAACGAAGAGCAGCCCGTGCACCATGAACAAGTAGTTTCCGTAAATAACCATTGCCACGATTGCTGATGTTAAAAAATACTATGATAGAACCGCTTTTTCCACAATGTGATTAGGTAATCTTCGTTGTATTAGACTTTTTAAAATCAACAAGGTGTAATGCCATTTCATTCAGAGAAGCCAACAATTGGTTCGGGGGATGCTATCAATTTACTCTCCACGACAAGCTCAATGACAATCTATAAGTGCATCCACATCAATTTAAATTCATCATCCCAATAAATTTATCTTTCGCCAAAATATGAATAAAAATCACCTAAATCGTTTATTACACAATAAAAAACAACATTTTTGTTGTGTAATATTATGAATAGTAAAGGATTTATTAATAAAGATTAATATTATATCTATTGCAACCACCAAAAATAACTGTACAAATAGACAGTGGTAAAAATAGAAAGTTAATTTAGTCAGTATCATTTGATATACGCAGACGAAACCTGTCAGAAATTACTATCTACACAGGGCATTTTCACTAAAACAGAAGAGGCACTCGTTACAACATTCCTGAGCAAACGAGTACAGCAGATATGAAAACAAAACAGCGCTTGATTAACAGTTTTACCCTCGAGTATCATCCTTTAGTCGCACGTTTACTCCGCGAGGAGATAACTGTGCAGTCCCCCCCCTGCGTGATTGACCATCTTCATGAGCACGAAATACAGATCTTACTGAAAACAATAACTCTGCATGTAATACCAACAACTCCAGCGCACTATCTACTTTTAACGCCCGAACCACTGTTTGCACTACTGCGGCAACATCCCAGTGCTCAATCACAAAAAGTCAGCCTATGTGAGTACCAACATTCAGCAAATAACATCGAGCAAACAATCACCACATTAATGCTCACGCTCCCAGCATTGCAATACAAGTACCAATCTTCAACCCTAAAAACGCTGGCTTGTAGACTCAATATTGCTAAATCCAACACAGTGCTACCAACCAATCTTATTCCAAAGAAAAGTCAATTAGCACTATTTTCAGGGGTATCTCCATCGGCAATACGATCAGACACCAAGAAACTAGCAATCAATGACGACAATGGTAAAGCATGAGTAAACTAAGTGCTATCAAACGTAAAGCGCGTCAACGAAACAGCGGCGGCGTTAATCCTGAGCCAATGAGCGTAGCATTAACACTTCTTACCGCACTGCATCGATTAAAACCGCGCATACAATCTACCGCTAGCAAAAAGATCAGCTCGTACGATCGACATCTGTTTTATTTTGTCTATCTGTGGCTCACTGGCAAGCTTGTGAATTGCCGAGCTACTGACGATATCCCCACGATAGACATCCTGACAGGCAGTGAACCATGTAGAGCCAATGCACTACGACGAGTGCGTATGAATAATATTTCTTGGGTCGAGTATGCATTGGCACACGACACACAAGATGGCATTAAATGGCAGTGGCAGCCTCTACCAAACGGGCTAAATGCTTACTTTAGTCATGCGTTAACTCAGTCTACCGAACATTGGGAGCTCTCGAGTCAGGAAGAAGAAACTTTCATTTGCTGGTTGAATACAAAATGGCGTACGCCAACCTCGTTATTAGGACGTTACCGCATACGCCGTGATGGACTTTTTAGCTACTTCAAAACGTTAGCCAATCTTGATAGTGGCCTATCGACACTCAGTAAACGTTTATTGCTCGGTGAAGAAGGATTGCATCATCACTCTGCCAGTGCATATCAATCCCAAGACAGCGAACAACTACGTTACGAAATCTTTCACGCACAAACACGATATCTAGATAGATTACGTCAAGTACTGATGGATCCGAAGCTCGAACCGATGCTCAATGTACCGCTTCCTATCACGGCAAATGAGCGTTCGCTGCTACATAAAAATGACCCGCTCCCCGAGCATTTACTCGTAGCTGGCCGAATTGCAGCGTTTCACCTCGATCTCACTAAGGCAACCAAAACCTATGTCAAAATGCCAGCACTTGTTATTGGCTCACAGCGCATGTTAGAAGTTGACAATGTCCGGAATTTTTTCCGTCATTTACATCAACAAGGACGACAACTGACTCTCCAGCAGAACACCACAACTAGCTTACGTGAGTTAGTCAATTTTCGTGCTAATGAACTCGCATTACTGTTCATCGTATTAACAGGTGTTCGCCCGACGCATGCGATTACGCTTGAACAGGCTTACTGCTTTAACTTTCAACACGCTATTGTTAGCGACAAAGGACGCTGGCGTACCGTAAGGTTACCTGACTACCTGCAGCAAGCAATACTGCGATTTGAACAACTCAAACACCAACTCAACCAATTTTTCCCAAAGCATACACCCTCTGCATTGTTGTGGTTTCAGATCAATGAAGTGGGTGAGCCGCAGCCTCTCACAGCAAGAACACTGCGTTACTTTCTGAAGCAATATTGGTCTGAATGCATCCCAAATGTTCAGGTTGTGCCATACCAGCTTCGGCACTTTTTTGCTCAGCATGCGAGAGCGGCACTCGATCCAGTGTTATCCACCCAAGATGTAGATCAACTAATGGGACATTCCTCTTTTGGTGAGCACCTTGGCAGTGCGATGCATTTCCCAGCTTCGCAGAAAAAGCTCACCAAACACCTGAATGGCATTAGTCATTTTTTACAGCTAGCGCCGATCACGGAGGAGTAGTGAGATGCTCAGTTACAGTACAATACAGCGTCACCATGAGGATTTGGGACTGGCAATAGAAAATCGCACAGATATAGAATGGATATGTCTGCACATAGATAAATGCGCCCAACAACGTCAACTCAGTGAAGTCAATCTCAAGCAAATAAATTATGCCATAAGCAACATTCCAACAGGCCGACAACGTCGACTTAAGCGAGCACGAGATCAAGTATTACAATATCTTTATGATGTCTGTGATTGGACCCTACCTCCAAAACAAGAGACGCGGTGTCAAGACAGTGCACTCAAGTGGATGCGTGAAATACAAGTCTTCAATGACAATGCTGGCACATTACTACGAGGCTACCATCAGCAACGCCAGCGCTTTATTGCCAAGCCAAAGAGTGAATCTAAGAGTGAGTTAGCTTGGTTACTACTCGTGCTCTACATTGATGTCGCTCCTCTGCCGTTAAGCTACTGGCAAGCGGTTCTCAGTAGTGCTGATCCAATAGAATTTTTTGAAGGTCAATATACCCTAAAGGTGCCGCATCCAACGTCTATCGCCGCATTTGCTAACGACGCCCAACCAAGCTTTACCCGGTTACCACTGCCGCTGTTTGCTTATCAGCTATTACAACAATATATGCTGCAGCAAACTCAGCCGCCAACGAAAAATGCCCTTTTAAAAGCATTAAATACTATGTTATCAGCGCAGCCTTATTATCTAGCTCCGCGCTCAGCGGCGAAGTGGCAGCGCACGTTTCAGTCATTGTGGCACCATCATTATCAAGTACCGGCCGAACTGTTGCGCGATATTTCAGATCCTCAACGCCATGTCGCGACGTTACCTGAACATTTCAGCCCAACTTTGCCACTCGCAATCAAAAAATCACTCTATCAACCTATTGTATTTGCTCGACAAGAAAACCAAGATGGCATTAAATCAAACTCGGGCAAGCCTTATTGGCAGCACAAAGAGTTAATCAAGTATTACCGCCGTAAAAAAAACGCGTCCGCAACAGTGCCGCTAGCGCCCAGTTGGACTCAAGATAACATCCTGCCTAAGCTGCTGTTTCATTTCTGTGAGTCACTATTTATTGAGGGCGGAATTAAACGTGACAACCTACCAGCAGATACTGTCGACCGCTACAGCAACTTTTACAAAAACCTTGCTCCTTTATCATATCAAGCGGCCTGCGAGCCCGAAAAATTAGCACAATGGGCACAGCAAGCATTTGAAACCCTTGATGAGAAAGACTCACAAGCGTGGCATTTCTACCAATTTTTACGCAGTGTGTCACAGCAACCATTAACTGATCACTTAGATTTGAGTCAATTTGAGAAGCCTAGTTTACCTGCACGAGTTGATCCCTTTAGGCTAAGTGTTTCTCAGTTACACCTAGTGATCGAACACTTACTATCGACCAGCAATGGCCACGCTCTGCAACGACTGTTTTCCAGTGTCGCTGCCTTACTCGGATTCTATGGGGCTTTACGTCGGGGTGAGGTATTACGCCTTCGAGTGGGGGATATTCGTCAGGTCGTCAATCAGAATAACCATTTTCAGCTTACCATCACAAGAACAAATGAAGGTCGCACCAAAAACCGACAAACACGTCATGTGTATATTGTCATGCCTGAAGTGGCAGCAAAGCTTGTGCGCATAGTCATTAAAATCCATGCAGAGAGTGATCACGCACAACCGCTATTGGCATTATGTGGTGAATCCATTGCTTCACGCGCAAGTCATTATTTATATCCAGTGACACAGGTGCTTAAAGGGATGTTCGGCCCTCATGTACGCTTCCATCATTTACGTCATTCAGGTATTGAGCTCACTTATCTGCAAGGGTTGCATTTGGCATATGAGCGAGAAGACAACCATTTAGCCACTTTGCTCGATGACAAAGCCATGCAAACAATGCTGAATAAACAGAATTGCTTAGCACGCTTTAGTTTTTGGCTAGAGGGGCGTGATTTTAGTGACATAAACGACAGCTTGCTTTTTGATGTGATTAGCGCTCAATTTGGCCACGCTCACTATGCAACCACTCGACGTCATTACTTGCATGGACTTGAGAGGATCATCCCGCTGTTTAAGCCACACAAGCGTCACTATAGCCGTGATGAGTTGCGCTTCCTTTTAGATATGCCCACCGGCTCAAATGATATCTCCAGGGTACTTGCTGAACTTAGCCCTCAATATGCCGCATTGCCTGAACAAGCAAAAAAATGTTACCGCCCCTACTATAGCGAGGCGGAATTACTAAATAAAATCGCACCCAAACAACCTGTTTCTAAGCTTAAACAGCAATGGGATGAAAATGAATGGTTGAAAATTTGGACTGCTAACGCACCGAGACAATGGCACAACGGACAAGTATTTCATCTTATAAATGGTCAAGCAATGCGCAAGTTAACAACTGGAGAGCTTACAATGAGGTCCCTGAGCCAAGCGTGGATGCTATTGGGGCAACACCAAGGGTTAGTGTTGGATAAAAAGCAATGCACCGCGATGAAGCACTTAGGCGGAGCAACGATTGCTGAGGCGTTCATAAGTGAAAACTCAGCAAGACCGGATGAGCCAGGCAAGCTAGATATTGTATTTAATTGCCCCTGCAACCAACAAACACTTAAAGCATTTCAGAGCTTATGTCATCAAGGGTTTCTCAAATCATTCAATGCAAAATTGACTTTAGTACAAAATCGAAAAAGCCTAAACAGTCATAAGCTTGAATTGGTCAAAAGCCACTTTGCTCGCAAGCAAGACACTGTGTTGCATGACGTTATACCTGTTGGTGACACCAGCCTTAACATCACATTGCACACACCATTTTCAGCCGCAATATTCAAGCGCCCACTTGCTCAGTATTTTGCTGATTTATTAACTACCACCACTTAAAAGGTTCTCACAATGCCAAAACTTGAATTTCATGCTGACCGTAAACAAAGCATTCACCATCTGGTTAACGCTATTAGCGATAAAGATCTTATTCCTTATGTCACCGTGGTGATAGAGAACCGAGAAGTCGGCTATTTAATTGGTGGTCAGAGCGACTTTCCCAGCATGATTAAATTGCCCCTTAGCAGCGATTGGGGACTCAAAAAAGGTCAATGGTCATTATGTGCAAGTAGCTTCGGTACATGGTGGCTGGCTGAACTAAAGAACACTTTAGACGAAACCCCAATCATCATCGAAGTTGAGTATGGTAAACAGCAAAAGTTACCGATACTCAATGGCCTGATGGCACAAGTATCTCGTCTATATATTCAAGCTAAACCGCCAATCAAGGAGCATCTTGCCTTTCTTGAACAGCATAAAAACCAAGCTTACCAATCATTACCTACTGATTCAGCCAGAGTGATCCTTGAAGTCGCAAAGTCTAATCAACCGTTTGATGTGTTTGAGCTCAGTAAAGATCAACAAAAAGTCCGCATTGAGCGTGACAACAACATTCAGACCTGTGCGCTACCAGAGAATATGGAAGTAACACATGGCATATTGCTCAACAAAGAAAGCGTGGTACAACTTGAAAGGATCTGCCATAACACTGATGCAGAGCAGATCCAGTATTATCTTGATGATGAGCGAGCGATATTTAGTGATGGTCACAGCGTGAGCTCAAGCTCGTTAGCATCACTGCGTGAATATCGATTGAAAAAAGAAACAGCGTATCGCACCGAGGTTAAAATTATCATCAACATTTTTGATTTTAAGGAAGATCTCAAAAAATATTTGTCGATTACGCCGCTCAAAAAAGCCAATCAAGCCCTACTCTATATCGATAAAGACTATGTCATGCTTGCCAGCTTAGTTGAAGAGACCGGTAGTAACCGTTTTATTCGCACAAAACACATAGAATGTCACAAGCCCTCGTTATACAGCATCAATCTGAGTCAACTAAGTCGTGTGCAAATAAAAGATATTACCAGTGCAGAACAAATGAAAATCGCGGTATTAATTAATGATCAAGGTGAGCTAAAGCTGGGATTTTATAACGACAGAGATAATACCAATCCTTACGAAAGCATCACTGATATCGAATATGCATCACCCAAAATGGAACTGGTACTTCAGTCAAAATCCAAGCTAGAAATCATGCTAAAACAACAAAATGCTAGAGGGGATGTACATAGCCAAGATGATTTGTTTGGTTTTGAGAATATTTGATTATATGGTCGAGGGCGAACTTCGATATCAATTCTGGCTACCTTTGACCACTTCATAACAGAAAAACTGGAACTTCAGTCAAGCGTAAGTCTCAAGGTTGCGGTGTTTTTCAACGTTTTTGCTATATCAAGTTCATATTAGTTGTTCCATATGCACTGTACGGCTAAACGGTGTCGATGTGATAAAGCCATTGTCGGTGCAAAATTATTTGTATCGGCGTTCACATCCATCTGCACTAGTGCTTGAAACTATCTTGAAAAAAAAGATTTCATCAGTTAGCACCATTAACAGTGCTGGCAAGTGCCGATACGATCTTAATAATACTACAATTAATACTGGACAAATACACAGTGCTAGGTATATAACTGGGACTGGTTAACTAATAAGCTAAAACATCAGCCTATTGGGAAACACGCTGTGGTGATTAACTTGCACGATGTGTAAGTTGAGTTACCCTAAAAAAGCAGTTGGGAGAGAGTGGCGGCAACCACTCCCCCCCGTACCGGCTGCACCGAACTTTAATCCAGACCCAGCCGATGGCTAAATTCTAACGAATTCCATCAGGTAGGGACAGATCTATTTGATGGAGGCCTCTTATGGCTCAAATTCGCATTCGCCCCAATGGGCGTATTCAGTTCGACATACATCTTTATGGCTGCCGTTTTCGTGAAGGCACCAAATTGATGGCTACCCCCAAAAACCTTGCAAACGCCAAAGCCACACTCAAAAAAATGAGCGCCGAAATTGACTTAGGCAGTTTTCAATACCGCGACTATTTTCCTAACAGTAAAAAAGTGGCTCTGTTTGAGCAACTGCAACGCGCAGCCCACCCCGACCGCCAATACCCTTTCTTTGATAACTTTGCCAACCAATGGTTTGAACGCAAAAAAGCAACATGGAAAAACAGTTACCAAGCCACTATACGGGCGGCATTAGATAAATACCTTATCCCAGAATTTGGTAATACCTTAGTCAATGAAATCACCTTGTCACAAGTGGATTACTTTCGTCAGGCATTAAAAGAAGGCGAGAAAAAAGACGGTTCACGCTTATTGTCTAATCGTCGAATTAACTTTTTACTCTGGCCTCTGGTTGCCATCGTGAGTTTGGCCGCTGAAGAATGTAAGTTTGAATATCCACTAAGACGCTATAAATCGCTCAAGGAAGAAAAGGCGGAATCCCATCCCATGACCATTGATGAGGTGCGTAAGTTTTTGGCTAAAGCACCGCTAAAGTGGAAGGATTATTTTATTATCCGATTTTGGACAGGCATGCGCAGTTGTGAGGTGCATGGTTTGGAATGGGAGCATATCGATTTTGACCACAAATTAATCCGAATTCGTCAAAATTGGGTCAATGGTGAAGTGTGTGATGTAAAAACACCAAAATCGCGCCGCGAACTTAAAATGTGCGATACCGTCTTTGATGCTTTTAAACGTATTCAAGCCGTTAAAACAGGGCGTTCTAACTTCGTGTTTATCGCGCCAACAGGCTTACCACCTTCAACGCATTTTATTAGCCGTAAATTGTGGTTTCCCACCTTAAAATCGGCGGGTCTAAAACCACGTCGACCTTATGAAACTCGCCATACCGCTGCTGTGCTTCATATCGCTGCTCACGAAAACCCACTCTACATTTCACAAATGCTCGGTCATAGCGATACACGATTATTATTTGAAGTCTACGCTCCCTATGTCGCTAACGCTTCACGTCTCGATGGCAGTGCATTTGACTCATTGATGAAAAGCGAGGGACTGGGCTAAAAAACCTTAGCCACTATCGATGCTGTTAAAGGTCGATAGTGGCTTGGATTAAGACCCCATAATAATAGATGAAGTGAGTATGCCAAACGCTGAAAACGTCATCGATTACATCTCGACAAACAAAATCTAATCCAAAAAGCCTTCAAACATTCCATAATTCATCATGTCGTTAAATTGCTGCTGATGAGCACGCTCTGTTAATTCTTTACGCATGGCTTGGACAGTCGTGACGTTGCTTATCTTAGCTAATAACTCTTCGGCTTCAATCATCAGCGTAGTGCCATAGCTTTCCAATACTCTGGCACGCGAGTCCTTGCTACCACCACCAAAGCGACGCCACAGTTCCGATTTAAGGTCATTGCCATGTTGCAAAAATTGATGTGCTTCGTTTAACGCCGCTATCTTGGCATGCAACGCGGCCTCAACTCGCTTGATCATGGCACCATCGACCTTCAGCTTATACTCAGGTAAATGCTCTTGCGCCATCATCAACAACGCTAGGGCGTCTTTATCTTTTTTAGCCTGGGAGAGTTGCTGCATTAAGTCCTTCTTTAAGGCTTTTTGCGCAGGATCTTGCTCCTTATCGGGGTGAAATTGATTGGCAAGTTGACGGTACAGTTTAGTCATCGCTCTATTTTCAAATAGCGCTAAGCTCATCGTCTGTTCAGGCCCACCGTTTTCGAATGAAAAGTCATCACCCATATTACCCCTGGAGGGCTCATCCCACTCACCTTCATCCTCACCTTCATCTTGTGCTTCAGCCTTATGTCTTTGGCTGAGCATTTCGTCAATATAAGATTGAAAGTCTTCAGGATTGTGGATCATGTCAGTCAGCTCATCATCACTTAAAGGTAACCACTCACCAAACATTTCAAACAGATCTTCCCGTAGAGTCTCAAGTTCATGATCACTAACAGTTTGCTTTGGCATAGTAGATTGAAAATCAATCAATAACGATGTAAAAAGCTCACGCAAATCAGTCGTGCCAATGGGATTAAATGGGTTGGCCTCAAGTATAGTGAGCTCCTCTTCAATCCAACCATAAAGTTCAACCCTTTGGTTACCCTTAATCGTTTTGCGTGGCACAAAAGATAATAAATGTCGGACCCATTGCTCCGTAGCAGCACACACAACATGCTCTTTTGACTCGATTAGCGGTTTAAACTCTTCATAAAAACCATCTAATTTTGCGCGATAGCGTTGATTACGCGCTTGTTTTTTCTCGACGTCTTGCCACAATTTGTCGAGCTTTTGCCACTGTTTGTTAGATTTGTTGAGCTCAGAATTATCGATAATGGTCATTAATGTCATGCAGAGTACCGTATTGAAGATTTTTTGATTTCAGTGAATGTATTATCAAGAATGATGCCGTTTTCATCAACCTTTGGCACTAGTTTTTTGGTGACTAAATGTATAGGGCGCTGTGCTTGTCACCGCTTGCTTTCACCTTCCCCTTAGCAGCGAAGCGTTCAACGACTGAAGGTCCTAGAAACTCGCAAGCTCGCCTGAGGACGGACTTAGTCCTTCTAGAACCTAGGTTCTAGAAGAGAAGCAACCTAGCAGGACGAAGTCCACCCTAGTACTTAGAAGTGAAGCGCCCAGCTATATTCCTACAAATCATCATCCCGGTAATGCTTTTGCGCCAGAACCGTCAGTTGCGCTTTCATAACCGATGATTTCACCCTGTAAAAACTTATCTCTGGGTAAGACTAATAACTCCAGTCCAACCCCCCTTAGGGCTTTGCCTAAAACTAAAGCGCTAGCTTTCGATTTATCTCCCTCAATCTCAGATAATGTCTTCCTTGTAATGCCGACCATTTTGGCATATTGCTCTTGATTTGCGAATAGCATTTCAGTACGCAACCTCTGCAAAGCCTTACCCGTTGTGATCTGACTGGTAATAAGCTCAATGCAAATACTTTTCATAAGCTCATCTTTGACAGAGCTCGGCAATTTTTGACGCTTTGCAGCAAGTGGTAGTCGGCCATGACGATTATCTTGGGCTAACATTTTGGCCTTTTCTGTCATAGTAGTTTCCAGGTTTTGAATTTCTGCTCTAAATGTTCATACCCCATACTTGGGAAAGAGAGAATAGACTGGGGAACACCTCGGTTTCCCAGCCTTTGCTTGAGTTCAACTAATTCTATTGCTGTTTGAGCCAATGCATCTAAAAGCTCTTTTGGTTCAATAAGATCTGCAAGACTATTGGCGATTTTAACAAAGTCATATTGCCCACCTAATTCAAGTCCTCCCCCCCATATAAAAGTCCTTGATATCACTTCTGGATCGGCTTTCATGGGGGCAAAGTCGTAAATAGGCGCAAGGGATACACGGTTGTTCTGCTTGATGAATGACGTATTACGACCGTGATTATCGGAATTACCAAAAGCAATATTAAGCAAGTCCCTGAGAACCCACTCGATAACAAACGCTGCTATTCCATTCTCTGCATCGAGAAACGTTGTTGTTTCACTGTTATCGCTTTTTAAAGTAAACACTTCTATTAAAGCGCGGATCACCTCGCCATGCTCCATCATAGTAGCAGGAGCAATATCTAACACAGAGTAAACTGACTCCATACCAAGCAGTTGCTGTTTATTGCCTATTGTTGCAACATCAAACCTTGGCAACCAAAGTGATGGACCTCGCTCGCTCTCTATCAAGCGCATTTCATCAGTGGGTATAGTATCGAAACCAAGAGCTTTAATTTCGTGATAGAAGTGAAACTCAGCCCTTAAAATATCGTGGTCGATACTTGCGCTTCCTCTTGGAAATTTGACTAAGTATCGGGTGTCTAGATTGCTTGGATTATCCTGAAAGGTATCGATCCACACTCTGTCATATGGATCACAACGAAGAAGTAATTTAGGCGCCGCACCACCGGCACCAGACGCACCGCCGGCAGCAGCTCCATTGGCCTGTGCGTATTCGATAAAGTCGACTTCAAACCTACAGACATCCTCAACGCTAAACGTTACCGGTATTGGGTTAGCCATAGTGGCAGGTACCGACTCTTTCACCCTGATATTGCCTATCGGTGCGATAGTACCTTGAGATAACAGGATAAAATCCCTGGTAAGCTTATCTTCATCGAGCAAGCGCAGTGTTCGTAGCCAGTATTTACGACTTGAGCCTGCGGGAATAATGTCATCTAAAAAACGAAACCAGTTTTTATTATTTCGATAAGGCATGGTGTCGTTTGGCAAAGTGACGCAGGCTGCGGTTTCTGCAAAATCATTATAGTGTGCAAATACATGATCTGTTTCATAGTCCAGTCGACAAAAGCTTGAATTAAGGTGTTCTGCAAACTCGATAGTCGCAACATCATGCCACTCAAAAGCGTAGTTAATTTGAATCGTAATTGCTTTCGACATTATGCATCCATTTCGGTTCAATAAAGAGTGTAAAACCAACTTATTGAAACAATATTAGCACATAAAATAGCTATTACACTATTTATTGACACGATTTAGGTTCAAAAAATCAAGCGCCAGTTTGTGACTACAGAACGCCCTAAGTAAAAGAGCGAGATCCTAGGAAATCCTACTCGCCAGAGGACAAACTTCATCTGCTAGGCATTTTCCTTTGTTTAATTTATCAGCGTAGCGGCCTATCAGGCAACTAAATGTTATATAACAAATGTAACCGAACGGTTTAGAGGCTAAAGATCTTTACTACTCACCATTATCGTTTTCCATTTTTTCAGAGATAGCTATCGCTTCTCTGGCTGAATAAATTGCTTCTTTAGGATTAACTTGGTGATTTTATGGTGACCTAGCTTAAATAATATTAGCTATATAGCTAACCTAGATACTTTAGTCTATCATGTTAGCTATATAGCTAACTTATTGGTGATGTATGGGCAGTAGAGCAGAGATTGGTACGGCAGTTAGTCAACGCCGCAAAGCGCTAGGTTATACCCAGCAGCGCCTCGCTGAATTGACGAGTATTCATAAGGTTACTATTTCTGAAATTGAGAATGGTCGGTTCACTGGCTCATTTGATATTTTTGAGCGTTTGCTTGATGCAATTGATTTGCAATTTAATGTGACTCCAAAGACTCATGAGTTACCAGATTGGGATGAGATTGATAGCATATTTAAGGAAGATGACTAATGGCTACTGAAATTAGTTTCCCAGGTAAAATCAACCGCATTGCTGTTGTTGGTGCTGATGATGCTGAGTTAGGTGTGTTGACGTATGGTTCTGTGCATCATTACCAACCAATTCAGGATGCTAAGCATGTGTCGCTTACTATGACGAAAAAGGGGTTGGATGGTTACTCATCTTCTGCATTGCATCCCGTGTTCGCGCAAAATTTGCCAGAGGGTTTTAATCGCCGTTTTATTGCTGAAAAGCTTGCGCGCTATGCCAAGGTTAACGACATGTACTTGTTGGCACTTCAAGGTGATCACAGTATCGGTATGTTGTCTTATCAGAGTGAATTAGAAATGCCTGAGGTCGAGTCGATATCCCTTAATGATATTCTGACGTATCGAAGTACTGAACCGTTGTTCCCTCAATTGCTGGAAAAATACTACCTGCGAAACTCACTCGCGGGTATGCAGCCTAAGGTCAGTATTCCTCGTGTTGGTGGCACTATAACCGATAGAACCGTTGAGCAAAAAGACTTGATCGTTAAGTCATTTGACCAGGAATTCCCACTACTAACAGTGAACGAATACGTTTGCATGGGGGCAGCGAACCATTGTGGCTTGAAACCTCCAGCGACTTACCTTGCAGAGAATCTTGAGACTTTTGTAGTTGAGCGTTTTGACAAAACGTCAGGGGGGGTGAAGCTTGGTTATGAGGATTTCACCACGCTGTTAAAGAAGCCTAATGATCCTGATGCTAAGTACAGTGGTAGTTATGAGACATTACTCAAGGCTGTTTATCTGTACACCAATAGCCAAGTGGAAATAGAGACAATGTTCCGGTACATCGTATTTAACTGCCTCATCGGTAATGGTGATGCTCATTTGAAAAATTTTGCGTTGCTATACTCACAGGATATGTCTAGGATTTTTGTATCTCCTCCATTTGATATCACTCATACGCTTATCTACGACACCATAGATAACAAAATGGCGCTTAAACTTGCTGGCAGTAAAACATTCCCTGATGAGTCTCACTTGCTGAAATTAGCTGAGGGTAAGGAATTTCGGATCAGAAAGGCTAAGGAAATTATTGAGTCCATCAGTGATGGCATCATGGACTATTTGAAGCGTTCTGAGGAAGTGCGGTTATTTAGTGGATTGCGAGAGTCTATTGAACAATCGATATCAAGTGCTATGAACCCAACTTATACCACAAAAAATTACCGTCATGATCGCAAGAAGAAGTTTGAGTGAGTCTTTTGACCGATAAGAATAAAACCAGACTTTACTCGGCAATCTTTAGGGCATGTTTATCTTTGTAGGTGAATTAGTTAGCTATTTTTATGTCAGGCAATCGAAAATGAGCGCCGTTTAGCCCGCTAAATAATTGAATTTGTGGCAGTATAACAGCAAATAGCCACTGCCCGTTGGGTTGAGGCTAAAAGGGAACATGCTCAATCAATCGCCTTTATCAGACGCGCCGTAAAACCCCGTCCTTCAGGTCGGGGATGTAAGGCACTGGCAGCGTAGCTGGCACGGTTTTGACTTTAGTGCGGCGTTTGTTGCTGCTCAATGTATCGGCGAATCACGTCGATAGGTGCGCCACCGCAACTGCCCGCAAAATAGCTGGGAGACCACAGTGCGCCGCCCCACAATTTTTTCGTGATGGACGGATATTTTTTCTTGCGAATCATGCGGCTGGAAACGCCCTTTAGACTATTCACGAGTGCCGATACCGCTATTTTCGGTGGGTAATTAACGAGTAAGTGAACGTGGTCGTCTTCGCCATCGAATTCAATCAATTCAGCTCCAAAATCCGCGCATACAGCTGCAAAGATGGGTTTAAGCTCATCGAGTATTTCCTTGGTGAATACTTCGCGCCGATACTGAGTCACAAAGACCAAGTGAACGTGCATATTGAATACACAATGTCTACCGTGTCGAATATCGTTGTTTGTTTGCATAGGCCAAACTATACTTTGGCTATGGAACGACTACAAGCCTTCAAATTCGAGCTACAGCCCAACGGCGAGCAAGTGCGCAATATGCGTCGCTTTGCAGGTACGTGTCGGTTCGTCTATAACAAGGCGTTGGCGTTGCAGAAAGATAACCACGAAACGGGAAATAAGTTCATAGGCTATGTGCCAATGGCGGCGGATCTGCCGAAGTGGAAGCGCGAAGCGGGCTTCGACTGGATTAAGAATTCCCCCTCGCAAGCGCTGCAACATGCGCTCAAGGATTTAGAAAAAGCCTTCAAGGGATTTTTTGAAAAGCGCACGGATTTTCCGCGTTTCAAAAAGAAAGGCAGTGGCGATAGTTTTCGCTATCCAGAACCCAAGCAAATCAAATTAGACCAAGCCAATAACCGTATTTTCCTGCCCAAGCTGGGGTGGCTAAAATACCGTAAAAGCAGAGATGTATTGGGCGAAGTGCGTAACGCCACGGTAAGTCAATCAGGTGGCAAGTGGTTTGTGTCGATTCAAACACGGCGCGATGTTGAGATTGTGCCAGTGGCTACAAGCGCCATAGGTATTGATGTGGGCATTGCGCGTTTTGCGGCAATGAATGACGGTAGCTATATTGAGCCGAAAAACAGCTTCAAAACGCAGATGCAGCGGCTGGCTAAATATCAGCGGCGCATGAGCAAGAAAGTGAAGTTCAGTGCCAATTGGAAAAAGGCCAAGGCCAAGGTCACACAAATACACGTCGATATCGGCAATGTTCGTAAGGATTTTCTGCATAAGCACACACATACCCTCAGCAAAAACCACGCGCTGGTATGTGTAGAAGACTTGCAGATTAAGAATATGTCGAAATCATCAAAAGGTACGGCGGAAAAGCATGGCAAGAAAGTAGCGCAAAAATCGGGCTTAAACCGCGCCATTCTCGACCAAGGCTGGGGTGAGTTTAGGCGACAACTGGAATACAAAACCGCTTGGAATGGCGGCGTTTTGCTCGCCGTGCCTGCGCAATACACCAGCCAAACTTGCCCTTGCTGTGGCCATGTATCAAAGGATAATCGCAAAACCCAAGCGCAATTTTTGTGTGTAGATTGTAACTACGAAAATAACGCCGATGTTGTCGGCGCTATCAATATATTAGAGCGCGGGCAGCGCTTGTTAGCCTGTGGAGAAACGGCAGCTTTAGGCCGCTCTGTGAAGCAGGAACCCATCGAAGCGACTAAGCTGAAAACTGCTTAGCGCCGTAGGAATCCCCTTCCTTTCCGCGTAGCGGCAAAATCCTTTTGGGGATTTTGAGGTGGGGGAGGATGTCAAAGATGGCTGGCGAAAAAAAGACGTCCCCAAAAAAGGCAAAGAGATCCCAGATAAGCTAATGGAAACCTATAAATTAATTGGTGATAGCTTCCTGAGTTTTACAGACGAACAGATAAAGCAGAACATCTTAGATGGTCTGCTAAGAGAGGTAAGAAATGACGGATAAACGTTTAGAAAACATGCAAGCAATGGCGAAGCGCTTTAGTGAAAACGGCTCTGTTGATCAACTCACCATGCGTAAAATTGATGCCCTCGCAATGAGTGCAAAGAAAGAAGATATGACCGCTGCCAGAATTCAACTATTACGAAAGCGAGAGCACATTAGCCAAGGCGTTCTTGCTACCGTTCTCAATATGAGTAGCGAAAGTGTTCAGAAGTGGGAACAGGGCAAAACCAAGCCTCAAGGGGCTGCATTGCGCCTATTAAACATTATCGATAAGAAAGGCATCACGGCTGTCATATAGTATGAGTCACATTGGATTTAAAGGCTCATCAATAGCGGCTAAACGATCAAGGCTCCAACAAGGAAGCCTTTATCAAGCCAACGCTAATCACGAGCCGGCGGATGTGTCTTATTATACACTTCACGTAATTTCATCATGCTTGCATGAACCAAGGACGCCATCCGCTCGACTTTAATCAATTAATCATCATCGACAGCCATCAAGACCATCTCGCCTTGATCAACTATTTAGACTCAGTCAATAAACCCGCCATCATCATTGCCGCATCAGGCATGTGCACTGGCGGGCGGATCAGCAACTACCTCTCCCGCTTTTTATCCAAACCTACCACCGACATCCTTTTTGTCGCCTAATACCAGAGGCACTACCGGCCGAGACATACAAACCTACGGCCCCCAAGGTGCGTAATACCATGAAAAATGGCGGTATTAGGTGATCGCGATGCATGAGAATATGCACAAGGCGGATATGTCTATATTGACGATATAAAGATAGACATCAAAGCCACCATCCACACCATCAGCGGCTACTCCGCCCACGCCGATCAACACAACCTAATCAATTTTGTCAAACGCATGCACCACAAACCCACCCACATCAGGATCGTCCACGGCGACAACGAAGCAAAACAAGCATTAGCAAACGAATATGAAAAAAATTGCCTGAGGCAGATATCGAAATAAGTAAGGAATGATGAGCCTAGAAGCTGAGCTGCTAAAAAGCCTAGATCGCTGCGCGGCTAGGAACTCGCAGGCTCGCTAGAGGGCGGACTACGTCCTGCTAAGACAGCTTCGCTGCTAAGATTTTATAGCCTCTGCGTAGCATCCTCGAAGACCGAAGGTCGTCCTAGCAGCCGCAGGCGCTCTATTCCTAGACCCTAGCAGCGAAGCGACTAAATATCAGCTTAAAGATGACAAACTATGTATACACTTGTATTAAGCGACAATTACGGTGGCCGGTCTAGCGACAATTATCTTGGCCGGTTGATCTGATAAGGTTCGGTACAGCAGAACGGAGGAGTTCACTGTGCCGGGAACACGAATCACTGATCAGCAGGTCACTATTTATATGAAACATAGAAAACGTAATAGCCAAGTTATCGCGGCTGCGAAAGCAGGTATTTCTGAACGTTCAGCAAGGCGCATTGATAAACTGGATGAGCAGCCATTGTCTAATAAACGCCAATGGCGAACGCGTATAGATCCACTTGAGTCTATCTGGGACAGTATTGTTGTCCCTCTACTTCAAGGTGATGCAACGTTAACTCCGGTGGGAATTTTTGATCACCTTTGCGAGTTTCACACCGACAAATTTAACCCTAGCTCACGGCGTACATTAGAGCGTCGAATTCACAAATGGCGAGCACTGTATGGCTCAAGCAAAGAGGTCGTATTCCTGCAAACACACGAGTATGGCCTATTAGGCATGTGTGATTTTACACATGTGAAGTCACCCGTTACCATTGCTAGTGAACCCTTAAAGCATATGTTGTTTCATTATCGTATGCCCGCCAGTGGCTGGGCTTATGCCCAAGTGATTTACGGCGGTGAAAGCTTTGCTGCTTTTTCTGATGGCGTGCAAAACGCATTTAAAGCAGCCGGCGGTGTGCCTAAAGAAGTGCGTACAGACAGTCTGAGTGCCGCCTATCGTAATCACACTAATGATAACGATTTTACAGAGCGCTTTAATGAATTAGTCACCCATTATGGCTTTAAAGCGACCCGCAATAACCGTGGTATTGCGCATGAAAATGGGGCTATTGAGAGCCCTCATGGGCATCTTAAATCGCAACTGGAGCAAGCATTAAAAATCCGTGGTAGTTATGACTTTCAGACAAGAGAAGTCTATGAATCGTTTGTTGCCGACATTGTAGCTCGCCGTAATCGCCGTGTAAGTGATAAATACGCAGTAGAGCAGCGACAATTACATGCTTTACCACGGACGATGAGCGTCAATTACACCGAGCATTATCTAACGGTGTCACGTACGAGTACTATTTCGTTGAAACGTGTTACCTATAGCGTCCCGTCACGCCTTATTGGTAGCCGATTACTTGTTCGTTTATATGACAACCGTTTAGAGCTGCGCTATGGCAGCGATTTAGTTCAAACGTTAGCGCGTGTCTATGCTTCTAAAGGATGCCGTGCACGTAATATTAGTTACTTGCATGTTATTGACGCACTGGTTAAAAAACCATTGGCATTTCGCTACTCACAACTACGTGACGACTTACTTCCAAGCGACAATTACAAAGCTATTTGGGAATACGTTAATGCCCACCTTTTAGCGGATGAAGCGAGCTATTACATGGTGAAATTGCTCCATTTAGCGAAGCAAAGTGGGTGTGAACGTCAATTAGGACGATTTGTAGCAGCGTCAATTACTCAGCGACAATTACCGGCCATCCGAGAATGTGAAGCGCAATTTTTAGTGATTGCATCAAACATACCCACAATAACAATAAAGCAACACAGCTTGAGCGCTTATAGCAGCATGATACCGGGAGGTCTACATGGATAACTTCACGGCCTCGTTACCTTTAATGCTGAAACAATTAAAGCTTAGAACCATGCTTCAACAGTGGAATACCCTGGGCAAAAAAGCGATAGAAGAGCAATGGAGCCCACAGCAATACTTATCTGAGCTGTGCCATATTGAACTTGCGACACGCGATGATAAACGCCTTCAGCGGCTTTTAAAAGATGCAAAATTGCCCGTGGGTAAACACCTTAGCAGCTTCGACTTTACCCTTGTTGATGGGGTTAGTAAGCCCCTTGTTGCTGATTTAATAAATCAGCCGGATTGGTTGAAGCACGGTGGCAATATATTGTTATTTGGCGCCAGTGGTCTTGGTAAAACGCATATCGCCAGTAGCATCGGTTATGGCCTTATCGAGCAGGGCCATAAAGTTAAGTTTGTTGCCGCGTCAGCGATTGTTCAACAACTCCAGCAAGCAAAGCGACACTTACGCTTGCAAGATGAGCTTGTAAAGCTCGATAAATACAGCTTATTAATCGTTGATGACGTTGGTTACGTTCGAAAAACGGAACAGGAAACGAGTGTGCTGTTTGAATTGATAGCCCATCGCTATGAGCGACACAGCATGATCATCACATCAAACAAATCATTCGAACAATGGGATGAACTATTTGATGATTCAACGATGACTGTCGCGGCAATCGATCGCTTGGTTCATCATGCAACGATTATTCATTGCGAAGGTGAAAGTTACCGACGCAAAACAGCGCTCAATAAGAGCAAATAAAATTCGGTGTCAACCGGCCAAGATAATTGACGCGGAACCGGCCAAGTTAATTGACGCTAGATATACACTTGCTACTATAGTAACATATAAGTGAATTTTACAGCCTTAATTGTTACTATGGTAACAATAAGTAGCAGGTGGGCAATATGCTTAATCTATATACCGCTTTTGATGTACAAATGGAATTGACAGAGTTCATAAGCCAATCTAGAAAATTAAAAAAGTATTCAGTTGAAGAGCTTTCGACACGTTCAGGTGTACCTTATGGCACCATAAGAAAATTTGAAACTACGGGTAACATCTCCCTCAGGCAGTTTTTGATGTTATATGAAGTGGTGGCTGATTTAAAAAAAGTCCATGCTTTGACCAAGCCAGAGAGTATCGAACCAAGCAGTATTGAACAGGTGCTAAAAAATGCTTGATACCCCCTTAAAAGTAAAAAGAACATTCACAGATGGTACCAAAGAGCTGCTAGGCACGCTGGCGGAGAATAAAAACGGCACCTATTTTCAGTACGATGAAAACTATCTATATAAGCACCCCACTTCAATTGCACCCTTTAATATCAAAGCCGATTTAACACTTCAAAAAGCCCCAAAACAGCCACATGATGGTATCCATGGTGTTTTTGGCGACAGTCTTCCAGATGGTTGGGGATTGCATCTTATGGATAGGGTATTCAGGCAGAACGGTCACAATCCGCAACTGATCACGGCGCTAGAAAGGCTGGCTTATATTGGTGATCAATGCCTTGGAGCATTGTCGTATGAGCCAGAAATCAAACTGCTTGGGTCCGGCTCAAGAGATATTGAACTTATCAGCTTGGGACAAGAAGCGGTTAAGGAGTTTGAAGGGACTGAATCTAGGCTAATCGAACAGCTTATGAATGCTGCAGGTTCAGGCGGAGCTCGCCCTAAACTGAATGTGACCAAAACCAGCGACGGCCAGTTTTCGACCCATGCGAATGCCATCGGTGAAAAACTGATTGTTAAACTAACTTCTGAAAAATTCGACTTAAAACATGCTGAAAGTTTAGTTGAATACAGCTATATGCAGATGGCCAGTAATTTAGGTATTGAAACGCCCAAATTTGAACTGATTGAAACAGGAACGGGGCGAATGTGGTTACAGCAAACCCGGTTTGATTGTACACCCCAAGGGAGGCGCCACATGATCTCGGCTTGCGGACTTTTAGATGCACCATTTAGGGAGCCATCATTAGATTATGTCGATCTGGTAAAGGCAACTCGACTGCTTTGTGGTGTGGGAGAAGCGAGAAAGCTAGTCAAACGAGCATTGTTCAATTTCATTACGGTTAACCAAGATGATCATTCTAAAAACGTGGCCTTTTTGGCTGACGATGATGATAAATGGCGGCTATCCCCATTTTACGACATTGTTTACAGCCCCTCGCCATACAAAGAGCATATGACATCATTTAATGGCAACGGAAGCTCACCATTGCAAGCATTAAGCATACTTGCTGGACAAGCTGGTTATTCAAGCGATAAGCCATTACGAGAGATGCTTGAAGATATATATGAGGAAACCAGAGGCTTTACCCAAGAAGCGAAAAACCTTGGCATACCAAATCAATTACTGCTTACAATCGATAAGCATATGACAGAAAAATGGAATAGCATTCAATAAATAGGATCGCTGCACTGCTAGGTGCTATACAGGCAAAAGCCTAGATCGCTGCGCTGCTAGGACGCTTTGCGGCTAGATGCTATAAAATCAACAGCCTAGTCGCGCAGCGACTCAATCTTAGCAGCGAAGCTGTCCCTAGCAGGACGTAGTCCGCTCTAGAAGCGAAGCGCACTATCCGCGTAGCGACCTAGTTCCGTATTCATTTTATGTAAGCTCAAAAGCCCATATCAAACTTATTTGCTGACTTGTCCCCGGTAAGTAATGGCATTGACATACTGTTGACTTCTGATTGTACGTAAGCCCAATAATCTGGGTTATCGAGTGTTCTTTGTTTGATTTGGTTAGGAACAAAGCGGCTCATCTCCATATTAAAATCCTTTCGAACTTCATCGTCTTGAAGCAGTTTATCTACTTGAAAACCAAGCGCTGCAGTAAAATCTGCCTTAGTTTTTTTTCTTGCTTCGAGTTTTTTATTGATCAACTCTTGCGAGACGCCAACACCTCTTTGTTTGATCCAAACGATATCCCATACATCGCGAGGTTTTATACGCCTTGCACGATATGCTAAAGCGATAAATTTGTCAGCCAACGTCTCTTGTAGAGATTGAACGGGGATGAGTAAACCTTCCGTTGGAACAACTATGTTGTAATGGTTTATCAGCGCTCTCTTTTCAATATCAAACGATGGAATTGCACAAACGTCTATATGCATTTTTTGTCGTGGCAAGTCAGGTCGATTCGCTTCTTTTTCAATACTGATTTTCCAAGAAGAGGTGTCGCCCTGCTTTTCTTCATTAGGCTTGTTGACCCACACCTCGGTTTCATATTTGTTTTGTATGTACTTTTGGATCTCAATATCTAAACCATCGAAGTCGGACGGCTTAAAATTGTGCCCACCATTAAAATCTAAATCTTCAGATAGTCGAGTGCTATTGTGGCACAAACGAAGCGATGTCCCGCCAATGAATGTGAGTGATTGCATGACCCCACATTTTACCATCACAGCCATAAAGTCGTGGTGAAGGATTTCCTTTTCGATCACTGGCGTCACGGCTGCATACTCCGGATCCATTTCAACGATTTGCCTTAGGTATTCTTTTAGCATTTAGTTCTCCAACATATGCCTGTTTCTGTTGCAATGTGTTAAGTCTGCAATAGCTTGCATAGTCTTTGCACGATACATATTTATCGCTGTATCTAAATATAGATTTGGTGCGATCTTGTCGACTGGTTTCTTCGTGTGCGTGAGTTCAATAACACCATAAGGTGTTGAAAAAGTGCCACTTCGCCCCTTTGTAACAACAGTGACCCTATCCATAAGCACTTGAGATATATCACCTGTGTAACTGAGCTGACTTTCTAAACTGATGTAGTTTAAGACCCCTCCACGGAGCTTATTAATTATTCTGTATATGGCAGTTGATGGGTCGGGCGGAGTGAGTGTGCTTTCAAAAATGCCATTGGTAACCCTGCGCACAACGCCATTTTTTACGCAGTCAGTGAGAAACTTAGTGAATGCTGGAGAGTATTTATCCCCCATCATAAAAGCTAACTCAGGTGCAGTATGGATACCACCGCCAGCCTTAACCGCACTCGCAAATACAGATAATAACGTTTGTTTTTTAGTCATATTGGTCTACACATAATTACCATAAACGCAACAAATTGTAGACCAACTAATGGTATTATTCAATTGATGAGGTCTACATTTTATTACTTTTTTAGTAACATTTTGCTTGCCTCAGGCTGAACGCTATAAGATCCTAGGTACAAGTCCCTAGGAACTCGCAAGCTCGTCAGAGGGCAAACTTCATCTGCTAGGCTAGATTCTATCCGCGTAGCGGCCTAGCAGGCTCAAGCGAAGTCCGCTCTTTCAAACGCTAAGCACGAACAGCTTTAGCGATAGGCTCTGCTTGTGCTTTTAACATTTCGATGTTGGTAGGTAAGCACGGCCAATTAACAATACACACTAATGATTATCAGGCTTTGGCATAGTGTCTCTTCACAAAGGAGGCAAATGACCCCATCCCAAAAACAGAATACTGGACTCAAGTTCTAAGGTAAGTTCAAACAAAGCCTTTCTGTAAAAACTTTATTAATGTGATGCATTGTTAATATGATCGAAAGTGACTAATGCTAAATGTTATAAACACTGTGCGTGCTTGAGCAATATACTTTGATGTGCATCTCTATTTGATAATAAAGGTGGCTTATCTAACGGCCATTTAATGCCAATAGCGGGATCATTCCAGGCAATACTCACTTCAGATTCAGGGCAATAGTAATCAGTACATTTATAAATAAATTCAGCCTGGTCGCTTGTGACATAAAAACCATGCGCAAAGCCTTCAGGGATCCACAATTGACGTTTGTTGTCGGCAGACAAATAAACACCGATCCATTGACCAAACGTTGGAGAGCCTTTACGAATATCAACGCTCACATCAAACACTTCACCGCTCACGACACGTACCAGCTTTGCTTGAGTCTGTTTTGTTTGGTAATGTAAACCGCGTAATATTCCCTTGTTTGACTTTGAATGGTTATCCTGAACAAAAATGGTAGGCTTGCCTGTCACGAGTGCTTCAAACTGTTGCTGACTCCAAGTCTCCATAAAAAAACCACGATCATCACCAAACACGGTTGGCTCTATTATCTTCACATCTGGAATTTTTGTAGCGATGACTTTCATCGTGAATACTCTTCAATTCTGACTAACGCTGCTTGCCAATCACTTTGAACGATACCAAATTCTTGCTTAATTTTCTGACAATTCAATCGTGAATTTGCTGGACGCTTTGCGGGGGTTGGGTAATCTGGAGTTGTTATCGGGTTAACTTGAATTGATTGCTTCAACACACCTTGCGCTAACGCCAGTTCGAATATCTTTTCAGCAAAAGCATGCCAGCTTACATAAGGAAAACCTGAATAATGATATAGCCCATAAGCTTGATGACCATCGGCCAGCTGTTTCGTGATAATCATAATAGCGTTGGCAATATCACCCGCATAGGTTGGGCCGCCAAACTGATCGGCAACAACCCCTAACGACGTTTTGGATTTAGCAAGACGCTGCATGGTGTTGACAAAATTATGCCCATGCTCAGCAAATGCCCAACTGGTTCTGAGTATAATATGTTGCGAACACGCTCGTGCAACCGCTTGTTCACCAGCGAGTTTACTTCGGCCATACTCACTTTGAGGTTCGGTGTTATCAGACTCAACATACGCGGCAAGACTATCGCCAGCAAAAACATAATCGGTCGAAATATGAATAATAGTGGCATTGATATTATTCGCGGCAACGGCAAGGTTATAGGGTCCATCACGATTAATAGCATAAGCCAACTCGCGCTCTTGTTCGGCTTTATCAACCGCAGTATAGGCAGCAGCATTGATAATGATATTCGGAATGAACTCAGCGACAACGTTATTGACGTTAATAGGGTCTGTAATATCAAGCTGATCACGATCTAATGCCAACAAGGTGACATCAGGCATAGTGCTAAGTTGCTCAACTAAGCACCTACCAATTTGGCCATTTTTACCTGTGACCAATATTTTCATATTTAAGCCTCGTTAATTAAACGATCTAAATATTGACCATAATGATTATTCATTAACGGTATCGCTATTTCAGTAAGTTGCTCTGAGCTTAACCAACCATTACGCCAAGCTATTTCTTCTAAACAAGCAATTTTTAGCCCTTGCACATTCTCAATGGTCTGCACAAAAGAAGAGGCCTCGTGTAAACTTTCATGGGTGCCGGTATCTAACCAAGCAAAGCCACGGCCGAGTAGCTCAACGTTCAAATTACCTTGATTTAAATACATATCGTTTAGCGTCGTTATTTCTAATTCTCCACGGAGTGATGGCTTAACTTGCTTTGCCATTTCAACAACCTTGTTATCATAGAAATATAAGCCTGTAACTGCATAATTTGATTTAGGCTTGGTAGGTTTTTCCTCAATTGATATGGCTTTCATATTTTCATCAAATTCAACTACACCAAATCTTTCTGGATCTTTGACTTGATAGCCAAAAATGGTTGCTCCGTGTGTTTTATTAGCCGCACTCTTAAGTGTTTTACTAAAAGATTGACCATAGAAAATATTATCACCCAAGACTAAACAAACACTGTCTTTACCGATAAATGCTTCACCGATCAAAAATGCCTGAGCGAGTCCATCTGGTGAAGGTTGCACTGCATATGTTAAATTGATACCAAAATCAGCTCCATCACCGAGTAAACGTTTAAAATTTTCTCTGTCTTCTGGCGTGGTAATTATCAATATGTCGCTTATTCCTGCAAGCATTAATGTTGACAAGGGATAATAGATCATGGGTTTATCGTAAACAGGCAATAACTGTTTTGATACACCTCGCGTAAGTGGGTATAAACGACTCCCAGAACCGCCCGCTAAAATAATTCCTTTCATAAATGTCCTGTTCTAGGTTCTAGGTTCTAGGTTCTAGGTTCTAGGTTCTAGGTTCTAGGTTCTAGCAAAAAAGTTAAAAAATACATCAAGCATCTATGCATAAACGTTCGTGTTGGTATGAACCATCCTGTACATGTTGGCACCAAGCTGGGTTTATTAAATACCACTCAATGGTTTTACGTAAGCCTGTCTCAAATGTTTCTTGTGGTTGCCAGTTGAGTTCATTGCTCACTTTACTTGCATCAATGGCATAACGACGGTCATGACCAGGACGGTCTGTCACATAAGTGATTTGCTCAGCGTATAAAGTGCCTTTAGGCACTAGGATGTCTAAAATACTGCAAATAGCCTTTACCACTTCAATATTTCGTTTTTCATTGTGGCCACCGATATTATACGTTTCACCTATTTTGCCAGCCCTGAGTACTTTATAAAGTGCTCGAGCATGATCTTCAACATAGAGCCAATCACGAATTTGATCACCTTTACCATAAATGGGCAATAATTTACCGTCTAACGCATTCATAATAACTAATGGGATCAACTTCTCTGGAAACTGGTATGGACCGTAGTTATTTGAGCAGTTAGTGATAATGGTTGGTAAACCGTATGTGCGTAACCACGCTCTGACCAAATGATCACTTGA
>Ga0208031_1000078_pt1 | contig 37242 bp, 50 predicted proteins | sample MalvirAntarct_38_FD_184252 | JGI IMG/M metagenome (GOLD analysis project Ga0208031, IMG submission 184252) | Marine viral communities from the Global Malaspina Expedition - Malaspina viral metaG Antarct_38 (SPAdes) (version 2) | ecosystem: Environmental > Aquatic > Marine > Oceanic | place...
GGGTATACGCTCATACTCACCTGTTTTATTGTCAAAGTGATAGCCGTAGAAGTCATCAATGGTTAGCTCGTTAGCCTCGCTCATGTGCCACTGTACCTCTACCTCTAGCATTACATCTACGCTCAATACGTCTACAATGATGTTTATGGTGCTGTTAGCCATGGGCTATCCCCTTTAACTTCGTTAATGTTTATGTCAATGTCTAGATCTATATTATAACTTGCTTCGTTGCTATAGGTCAAACACTTTCCACATAAGTCAATAAATAAATCGGTGTCTTTGTCTTTACGGGCTAATTCCCAATCCCCTAATATTACATTACATGCTTTACATCTCATTTTCCTGCCCCTTTTTTCTTTTTAAGTGATTTTAAATATTGCTGGTGACGCCACTCATGCTCTTTTTGCTCATAGACTATAGGGTCTTCAAGTAGTGCGTCTAAGCATTTAAACAGTATATACAGTATATATAATACTATAGCCCATATAATAAAAGTTTCCATTATTTAAACCTCCTGAGGTTCTAGTTTATTGTTAATCCACTCGTTATAGTTTTTATAGTAATCTAATGGGTAGCCATATGCAACCCCTTTGACCTTAGGCGTATAGGTCACTAGAACCTCGCCCTGTACGTCCTCATTGCCGTGTAGAACCTTGCCAGCACTTATTAACTCTTCTAGTGTGGCGGCTATTGACCAGTGCCCTGTGTGGTTCCTTATGACTTCTGTAGTCATGGCGGGTTCTGCCCAGTTAATTTCTAATAGCTCATTATACAAGCTTATGGCCCTAGGACTTAATTTAGTTTTACTCATGGCTTTACGCCTCCTCTTATTTATGATTATTCGATACCGAAGCCAGCTATACTACCATCATGCGACACAGTGCACAAGCTGGCCTTGCTTACCTTGTCACTTGTGCCTTTTATGACAAAATGAGGCGCCTTATAGGGGTTGTAAGAGACTATTGTTACCTTGTGTATAGTATCTAAAGCGCCATAAACTGGCCCTAAAGAGCGCCCTTTGTATGGCTTAAAGCCTCTAGTATTCAACAGTAAACCTTTCACGTATGCATGTACATTCTTTTGCCTATCCTTAAGCACTCTTTGGCGTCCAGCCTCATTGACCACAAAGTCGGCCCATGCTATATCGACGCTTTGCGCATGGCCTAACACAAGGCCACTAGAGGCGCTTTTAATGCTTATAAGGCCATTATGTAAATTCCTGTATATTGATACTTTCATTATTTCCCCTACCCTTTTATTAACCTAAGGCCACATGTGTGGCGAATATGATACAGAACACGCCTATAAGGGCGCCTAAGGCGCTTAGGCCTAGGCTTAGGTATCTATCTAGCCTTTCTTGCTTGCGTACCTCTAAGGAGGCCTCTAGGCGCTTGTGCTTATAGTCTTTCATTTTGTACGCTCCTGCCAACATTTTATTTCAAGTTGATAATGAGGGTATTCTAAGAAATCACTATTATTATAATGACGCTCAATAATAACTCTTGCCTCATTCACAGATATTTTAGCTATTGCCGCTAAATTGCCTAGGTTTAAATCACTATTGTTTAAGTGTACTTCAATCAATTCTTGGTTCAACATTGTGTTACCTTTCTTTTTGCGTATGTTTATTTTTCCATAATTCCCATAAATGCCTTTGCCATATATGAGATTCGGCGGCTTCCCTATCTAAATTAGGGGTCATAATAATAAACATCCCGTTACAATTAATTGGGTTTTTCATGTGTCACCTATCCATTAGTTTATAAAGTATATAGCTTAGAACCACGGGAGCCATAAGAATAGCGCCAATTAGTAGTAGATCATTAATCAGATACATGGTTTATTATCCTGTTGGTTCGCCATTGTTTTTGACACGTAAATAGCTTGTAACTTTGCCGTCAATCATGCCACTAATTAAGCCACCTAAGCTATCACGACAATCTAAAGGGCCGTGCAAAGCATTTAAGCGCCTAAGCTCGTATAAAGTGCGCTCTTTGTTATCTGTACAGCATATAATAGCTAATGTGTTTTCCCTATCATACTGTTTTGTAATATATAATGTTTTCATTTTATGCCACCATAGTGCTAGGTATAACCATAGCTGATTTAAATTTAGAGGCGCCATTGCCGTGTACTGTGATAGCTACGTTTTTCTTTGTACCATCGCATAAGCCACAGTCTACGCACTGGATGCCTTGGCCTGTATCTGCTAGGCACTCAATTTCGCCCTCTGCTAGACTATCGCCCTCTAGTGCTACCCTGAACGTGTGAGCGCCCATAGATTGATACTTAAGCGCTTGCTTAGGTGTATCAGCGCTTACCATGCATAGGTCTATAAAACGCTTGTCAAAGCCTTTATGAGCTATTTGATGCGTGTATCCTGTGTGCGCCCTAGCTAAGTCTGTAATTTGTTGCATAACTTCCAAAGGAGCCGCCGCAGGGTCTCCATAGGCGCCTAAGCGCACCATAGTGCCAGTTATATAGTGACTGTGAATAGTAGGATCAAAAGTCTCATAACGCCCATTGTGATAGGCTTTAAAAACTGCCGCTGGCGCCTGAGCTACGTTTACATAACAGGGCCCTTTTCTATGGGGGCAATTACCACAAACAGCCTCATCTAAACCGAGCGCTAGTGCTTCCACAGGGTTAACTTCGGCGTGTAAAATCCATACTTGTGCCATTTGGCCTGTCTTTCTGTTGCTAGTCTTTAGCGTGATTATAACTACAATGGGGTCGCCTGTGAGTGCGCTGGGGCCCTCATACAGTACAAAACCTAAGGCTTTAGGCTTGATAGCCTTAGCTATTTTAGTGCGTTTAGTGCCTAGTAACATGGTGTAACCTCGTTTGTTGTTGTTAATGCTTGCGTTATGTAATTGGCCTAAGTGTATCTAAGCCAATTAGAAAATACAATTATTATTTAATATGGCCTTGGTTGTGCTTGTTCGCCTAGTTTTCTACACCATCTACGAAATAGGAACCTTTGCCATTGTGACTCTTTAGCGGCATCTATAGCAGACCTTTCGCCTGCTAGGATAGATGCGTAAATCATATCAGTAGTATAAACAGCTATAGGTGAGGTAAACATTATTATACCTCGCCTGAATTACGTTCTAATTGAATGATAGTTTCCACGACAGCCAGTTTAACCTCAGTCATTTGCCTAGCCTCATATAAGCGGTGATCTAAGTCACCTAATTGGCTCATTTGGTCGCTCTCCATTTGTACTAGTTGCTTCATAAATTGCTGAGTACGTATCAATTTTTCGTACGTCTCGTTTTTATTTACACGTAATAGACTATCCTCTAGCTGGCTTATATCCTTATCGTAATCTAGCTGATATTGCCTAATCTGTACTAAAGACGCATGTATGCTAGCTATTAGCTCGCGCATCTGTTGTTCAGCCTCTAGTGCCTGTGTGTAGTCTTGTGCTGCCTTAGCTCGTTCGGTCATGGTGTTACCCTTTAGGTTGTTGCGTTGTTGTTGGGTTAATTTTACTCGATACTTAAAAACTCACAATAGGTAGAACTGACCAGTCACATAATAAATAAAGTTTGACACAATATCCCAATGTGTGCTATTCACGCGCACACGCCAATAGATAGGCGTTACAATAACTGGCATAAGTATTGCATAAAGCAAGTATCGTGCCAATAACCCAGAATCAACGTAAAAACATTATTCAATACTTACATTGATAAATACTAAACACGCCTTAGGCGAGCATATAGAGGCCTTTACGGGCCTGTGGATAACTTATGGTACTTATGTACAGGTTATGCACAGGTTACTCATGTGTCCTAGGGCAGCCACACAGGCATACACTTGTCAACTTCTGTGACTAATGTACCTAAGATAGTCACGCTGTTGACAACCCAAGTTACTTATGATAACTCAAGAACCTGTGGATAACCTGTGTGATACCTGTGGATAACTCACGGGCCTGTGGATAACTTAAGGACTTGAGTTATCCACAGGCTACCTCAGACCCTGTGGATAACCTGTTAGGAACCTGTGGATAACTTTGGGGGCGGGGGGGCTGGCGTTGGCTGTAGTTACAGTGGCTACCACTCAAGTACAAAAAAGTAGCATTTTGCTTTGACAAAAGTCAATAAAAGATTACAAAAGAAAACATGGGCAAACCCTTGGGAGACACGGGGATGAGAGTTATTCTCATGTAAGCTTTAAAGGACTCTTATGTTAACAAAAGATTACAAAAGAAACACAAGAAATACATTGACTTTTATGACTAAATATGTTATAATATACTTAAGTTGTAAAGCTTCTTTAGAATGTCTTTTAGTTTATCCATTATGATTTATTAAAGACATACTAAAGATTCTTAAGTATACTTAAGTAAGACTCAATCTCAAGAACAAAGAGGTAATTGATTTGTCAGCACCAAAAGAAACTACTGTAGCCAAACGCAGAGGTAGGCCACCTAAGTCAACACTAAAGAAACCTAAGGGGATTATTGGTCGGCCTAAAGGTGATGCTACAATTATCAATGAGTACAAAGCTAGGATGCTTGCGTCACCTAAGTCAGCTAAGGTACTAGACGCTATCTTTGATGCAGCCTTGGACAATGAACATAAGAACCAAGCCTCAGCATGGAAGCTTGTCATGGACAGAGTAGCCCCTGTAGCAGCCTTTGAGAAAGAAATCATTAAGGGTGGTGGCAAGAGTAGTATCCAAATAAACATTACTGGTGTCGGCTCTACGGATGTCTCAGGTTCTCAAGACCCTGAGGAAGATGCTCAAGAAGGGGAGTACACTGTAGTATGAGTGACTTAACCATAGAGCTACTAGAGTGGCAAAAGAAAGTATGGGTTGACCCTACAAGATTCATTGTCTGTGCAGCAGGTAGACGTTGTGGCAAGAGTCGCCTAGCAGCATGGAAGCTTATAGTCAAAGGATTAGAAGCTAACCTACCTAACTCACATGTCTTCTACGTAGCACCCACACAAGGTCAGGCTAGAGACATTATGTGGAAACTATTGATTGAGCTAGGTGGCCCTGTCATTAGAGCTTCCCACATAAACAATATGCAAGTCACCTTAATCAATGGTGCCACCATAAGCCTCAAAGGTGCAGACAGGCCCGACACGATGCGTGGTGTATCTTTATACTACCTAGTGTTGGATGAGTATGCAGACATGAAACCTGAGGTGTTTGAAGAAATCTTACGCCCTGCATTAGCTGACCAAAAGGGTGGTTGTCTATTCATAGGTACACCCAAAGGTCGTAACCACTTCTATGACTTATACAAGTATGCTGAGTTAACGGAAGATGACCCTACCTTTGCCGCATGGCACTTTACCAGTTACGACAACGAAACATTAGACTCAGAAGAAATAGATGTAGCTAAGAAGAGTATGTCTACCCATGCTTTCCAACAAGAGTTCATGGCTTCCTTTAAGAACCAAGGCTCTGAGATGTTTAAAGAAGAATGGTTATCATTCGGCTCTAAGCCTACAGGTGACGGAGACTACTACATTGCTATTGACTTAGCTGGCTTCCAAGATGTTTCTAAGAAGAAAGGTAAGACTAGCCGATTAGATAACTCTTCCCTAGCTATTGTATTTGTCAATGAAGATGGTTGGTTTGTCGAAGATATGATCTATGGCAGATGGACTTTAGATGACACAGCTCAGAAAATATTCCAAGCAGTACGTGATTACAAACCTTTGTCAGTAGGCATAGAGAAAGGCATAAGCAAACAAGCTGTTATGTCTCCCTTAATGGATATGATGAAAAGACAATCATTCTTTTTTAGAGTTGAAGAGTTAACTCATGGTAACCAGAAGAAGACTGACAGGGTTATGTGGGCCTTACAAGGGCGTTTTGAACACGGGCGTATAACCCTTAACAAGAAGAAGAAGGAATGGCACTCACGCTTCTGTGACGAGTTATTCCAGTTCCCTGACCCATTAACACATGACGACTTGATAGACTCGTTGGCCTATATTGACCAATTAGCTAAAGTAGCTTACATAGGCAACTTTGAAGAACAAGACGATTTTGAAACCTTAGACTCTATAAGCGGATACTAAACATATGCTAAACGATTACAACGAAAGCACTGACCCTATTATCATTGAGCAATCCCTTGAAGATTGGGTATTGACTAAAGTGGACACGTGGGGTGACTACTATGAAAACAACTACGCAGCAAAACATGCAGAATACTATCGCCTATGGCGTGGCATCTGGAACGCTAGTGACAAGACAAGACAAGCAGAGCGTAGTCAGATCATTGCTCCTGCCCTACAGCAAGCCGTAGAGTCTAACGTAGCTGAGATAGAAGAGGCTACTTTTGGTCGTGGTAAATACTTTGACATCAAAGATAACATGGGCGACTCAGAGACTGAGGACATTATGTTCTTACGTAAGAAGCTACATGAAGACTTTGACATGGCTAAGATCAGGCGTGATGTGTCTGAGTGTCTTATCAATAGTGCTGTATTCGGTAATGGTATAGGCGAAGTAGTATTAGAAGAAATCAATGAGATGAAACCTGCGACTGAGGAAGTCATGGGTGGCTCTATGGAAGCTGTGGGTGTCAACATCAGTAAGCGAACTGTAGTACGCCTACGCCCTATCCTACCCCAGAACTTTCGTATTGACCCTATAGCTACTAACGTAGAGGAAGCCCTAGGTGTAGCCATTGATGAGTTTGTCAGTTCTCACTTAGTAGAGCAACTACAAGAGTCAGGAGTCTACCGAGAAGGATACTTAGGTAACGCTAGTCAAGACTTTGACTTAGAGCCAGATAGTGAATTAACTATACACGAAGATGACAAGGTACGCCTCACTAAATACTATGGCCTTGTACCTAGGCATCTACTAGAGAAAGAACTAGACTATGAGCTAGACGATGAAGAAAAAGAAAGTTATTACATTGAAGCTATTGTAATATTAGGTAACGAGTCTGTACTTCTTAAGGCAGAGCCTAGCCCCTACATGATGAAAGATCGTCCAGTTGTTGCGTTCCCTTGGGACGTAGTACCTAGTCGTTTCTATGGTCGTGGTGTATGTGAGAAGGGTTACAACAGCCAGAAAGCCCTAGATGCGGAGCTACGGGCACGTATAGACGCCCTAGCACTCACAGTACACCCTATGCTTGCTATGGACGCTACACGCATCCCTAGGGGCACTAAGCCAGAGATTCGTGCTGGTAAGATACTCTTGACTAATGGTGACCCAAAGGAGATTATTAATCCATTCAACTTTGGTAACGTAAGTCAGATAACCTTTGCTCAGGCTCAGGCACTACAGACTATGGTACAGCAATCGACAGGTGCCGTAGACTCTTCTGGTGTTGGAGGCTCTATAAATGGTGAGGCAACTGCTGCTGGCATTTCGATGTCCCTTGGTGCTATCATTAAACGACATAAGCGCACCTTGGTTAACTTCCAAGAGTCATTCTTGATACCTTTCGTATCTAAGGCTGCTTGGCGCTATATGCAGTATGAGCCTGAGCTTTACCCTGTGTCTGACTACAAGTTTAATGCTACTAGCTCCTTAGGTATCATTGCACGTGAGTATGAAGTCAGCCAGTTAGTACAACTTTTGCAGACTATGGGCAAGGATACACCTTACTACCCTGTAATGCTTAAGTCTATTGTTGATAATATGAATGTTGCCAATAGAGAAGAACTAATAGGATTGATTGATAAAGCTTCTCAGCCTACACCAGAAGCTCAGAAAGCAGGTGAAGAGACTAGGCAAGCTGAATTGGCGTTCCAAGCGTCCCAGACAGCCGCTTTAAGCAGCCAAGCTAACGAATCTAATGCTAGGGCACAGAAGTTAGCAGCAGAGACTCAGGCAGTACCACAGGAGCTTGAGATTGAACGTATTAAAGCTATTACAGCTAATATTAAGGAAGGAAGTGAGGACGATAAGCAATTTGAGCGTAGACTTGCAGTTGCAGATCGTATTTTGAAAGGTAAAGAACTAGAGTTTAAATCACAAGGAACACAAAATGGTATCTCAACGCGACCTCCAGCAAGTAGTGGAGCAAATCAATCAGAGTTACAGCAATCTTTTGAACAAGATAGCCAAGCTAGAGGGGCAGGTGGAAACATTAGAGTCCCCAGCGGCCTCTAATACCACAAAAGCAACCAAAAGTAAAGAAAAATCTTGACTTTTTGTTTAAAACATGGTATAATAGGTAGTATAAATGACAGATAATGAATTAGAAGTTTACTTTAGACAGATGAATGACCTCTTCCGTATGAAAGGCTGGGGTTTACTGATTGAAGACTTAAAACTACAAGTTCCTAACATTGATTCTGTAGAACAAGTTAAAACTATTGAAGACCTTTACTTTCGTAAGGGACAACTCAATATACTTGGTACTCTTCTCCAGCTAGAAGAAACTAATCTACGGGGACAAGAGTCCTTAAGTGAAGATAATAATAATGTATAGACTATATGATTATAAATGCACACTAGGACACACCAACGAACACATGGTTAAAGGCTCACCAGACTTTATGAAATGTAAATCTTGTGACGCAATAGCAACCAGACAACTTTGCTCTCCACGCTCTTATTTAGAACCTTTCTCTGGCGACTTTGCTGGAGCAACCCTTAAGTGGGCTAAAAAACATGAGAGCGGTAGAGTACATGCAGAGAAAGTTAACTCCTAATCTTAGGAAGCTTTCATTTTTAATCACTTCTCCACAATACTAAGGTACGGAGTTTAATATGGCAGCAGTTATCCTCGAAAATGAAGAGGACTTTAAAGACGAGCGTTTTGATAGCTTAGATGATATGGCTCAAAATACACAAGACACTACGGAACCTTTGCAAGAGGAAAACCAAGCGTCAAGTGAAGTTGAGACAATCCCTGATAAGTATAATGGTAAATCACTTGAAGATGTGGTACGGATGCACCAAGAGGCTGAAAAGCTCCTAGGTCGCCAAAGCTCAGAAGTAGGTGACTTACGTAAAGTAGTCGATAGCTATATCAACACACAACTCGAAACGCAGACTCCCGCAACAAAAGGAGCCAGCGAAACAGATGAAGACATAGATTTCTATTCTGACCCTGAAAGGGCTATCAGTCGAGCTATTGAGAATCATCCATCAGTTAAAGCAGCAGAAGAGTCAACGAGAGCTTATAAACAGCAAACGTCTATGGCTACTCTACAGAAAGACCACCCAGAAATACCTGAGATTGTAAAAGACCCCAAGTTCGCTGAGTGGATTCAAGCTTCAACTGTAAGGACTCGTATGTTCGTACAGGCAGACCAACATTTTGATATAGAATCAGCTAATGAACTTTTCTCTTTATGGAAAGATCGTTCTGGTGCTATTAATCAAACATTACAGGCTGAGAAAAATGGAAGGCAGAAGGCTGTCAGAGAAGGGTCGAACGGCTACACACGTGGCAACCCTGACTCTAGTTCTTCCAAAAAAATCTATAGACGAACTGACCTTATTAACCTTATGAAAAATGACCCTGATCGCTATTTAGCGTTATCTGATGAAATCACATTAGCATACGCTGAGAAGAGGGTTAAATAACCTAACTATAGAGAGTAATTAAAAATGGCTACTTCCGTATATCCCGCTACAGGCGGTATGGTAGATAACACATCAGCAGCAAAGTTCATCCCCGAAATTTGGTCTGACGAAGTAATTGCAGCGTATGAGAAATCACTTGTACTTGCACCTTTAACTAAGAAAATTGCAATGCAAGGTAAGAAAGGCGATACTATTCATATCCCTAAGCCTACCCGTGGCGTTGCGTCTGCTAAAGCAGAAAACACAGCAGTTACCATTCAGAACGCTACAGAAGCCGAAGTATTGGTCACTATTAACAAGCACTTTGAATACTCACGTATGATCGAAGATATTACTAACGTACAAGCACTTGCTTCACTACGTCAGTTCTATACTGGTGATGCTGGCTATGCCCTAGGTAAGCAAGTAGACGATGATCTATTTACCCTTGGTAAGAAGTTTGGTGATGGTGATGGTTCTAACTTTATTACCAGTGCTACGTTCTACAATGATGCTTCTACTGGTACTACAGTATATGCAGCAGACCAGATTATCCCTGCTGACGTATTTGAAGATGACTTCCTACGTGACATGGTACAGAAGTTGGATGATGCAGACGCTCCTATGGATGGACGCTTCTTAGTTATCCCACCTGCACTACGTAATGCTATTATGGGTATTGATCGTTACGTTAGCTCTGACTTTGTTAATGGTCAAGGCGTTGTTAATGGTAAGATCGGTGAGTTGTATGGTATTGACATTTATGTGTCTACTAACTGTCCTACTCTTGAGACTGCCGCACAAAACGGAGCAACTGCTGGTGGTATTATCCGTGGCGCAATGTTGGGCCATAAAGATACCATGGTACTCGCAGAGCAACAGGGTGTTCGTTCACAAACTCAGTACAAGCAGGAGTTCTTAGGAACCTTGTATACTGCTGACCGCTTATATGGTACTCAGGTACTACGTCCAGAAACAGGATTCATGTTAGCAGTGAATGGTTAACCTTAAATAACCACTAATAGGAGTCTTTGGTAGTAACTGGAGACTCCTTTTTTTTCATTTAATTAACTAATAGTGGTAATATAAATGGCTATATACCGAGGTACGGGTGGCTCTGGTGATTCAACACAAGACTCTACTCTCAATGAAATAACACAACAGGCAATCAATGCCACAGATTCAGCGACAGCGGCAGCTAACAGTGCCTCTAACTCAAATACAAGCGCAGGTCAGTCAGCAACTCGCGCAACTAACGCAGCTAGTGCAGCAACTCAATCAGCTTTAAGTGCTACAGCGTCTTCAAACAGTAAAGACACATCAGTTGCTCAGGCAAACATAGCTACTACAAAAGCATCACAAGCAAGCACGTCTGCAAGTAACGCAGCGTCTAGTGCCTCTACAGCAGCTACACAGGCAACTAATTCAGCTAATTCAGCAACTACAGCAAGTAATGCTCAGTCAGCAGTAGCTACATCAGCTACCAATGCAGCTAATTCAGCAACTGCTAGTTCAGGGTCAGCATCTACATCGACAACTAAAGCATCCGAAGCAAGTAACTCAGCTACAGCCAGTTCCAATTCTGCAACAGCTAGTGCTAACTCAGCCACAGCAGCAGCCTCTAGTGCTTCTACAGCAAATACAAAAGCATCACAAGCCAGCACAAGTGCAAGCGCAGCAGCAACATCAAACACTAATTCTGGTAACTCTGCTACCGCTTCCGCTAACTCAGCCACAGCAGCAGCGTCTAGTGCAGCTAATATAGCAAGCCTCTTTCCATTTTTTAAATCAGATGGTGCATTAGACACCATTGCTATAACTAACGCAGAGTTTCCTTTCTTTAAATCGAATGGTTCTCAAGATAACATCGGAGTCTCTTAATCATGGCAAAACTAGTTAAATCAATATATACAGGAACAAACGTCACATCTTTAGGTGAACTAAATGACACAGACTCTATAGACCAAGGTGTTGCTGGAGCCATAACAGCTTTGTCTGACGCTACAAGCATTGCTACAAATTTAAATCTGTCTAATAATTTCAGTGTAACATTAGCTGGTAATAGAACTCTTGCTAACCCCAGTGGAATAACTGCTGGTCAATCAGGATCTATCTTTATTACACAAGACGGAACAGGCTCACGAACATTAGCTTATGGAGCTTACTTTAAATTTGTAGGAGGCACTGCCCCTGTATTAAGTACAGCCGCAAACTCAGTAGATAGACTAGATTATGTTGTAGCAACAACTACTAAGATTCATGCAGTGGTTTCTTTGGATGTGAAATAATGAGCGTACTTAACGAGAATCAATTACTAGGAGCCAGTGGTGCTGGCGGTGACTATGAGATTGAGCAGAGTCTTAGGTTTGATGAAGGTCGTGAAACTCGGTTGACTCGCACCCCTACCACAAACGGAAACGCTAAAACTTGGACTTGGAGTGCATGGGTAAAAAGATCAGAACTAAGCAACTCAGCGCAATCTACGTTATTTGCAGCGGGAGTCTACAACGGAAGTAGCACTCACCTCCATTTTGCCTCTGACAACACTCTGCATTTTTATCAATACGATAGTTCGTATATATTTAGAGAGGAGAGCACTGCGGTATTTAGAGACACCAGTGCTTGGTATCATATTGTTGCGGTAGTTGATACGACAAACGGAACGGCGGCAGACAGGATTAGATTATATGTAAATGGAGTTCAAATAACATCTTTTGCTAATGTTCTTAATCCAAACCAAAACCAAAACACATTTATGAATTTAACCGCTAATAAAAACTACATAGGGGATTTTGACCGAAGTGGTGATGGTGATGAATTTGGGGGATACCTTGGTGAAATAAACTTCATAGACGGGCAAGCACTGACGCCAGATTCATTTGGTGAGACAGGCAAATACGGAGAGTGGAAGCCCATTGAATACGCTGGCACATACGGAACCAATGGTTTCTATCTGCCGTTTGAGCAGGACTATTCCGTTGAAGGTTTTTCTACAGTTGTTTATGAGGGAACAGGGGCTGCTCAGTATGTGGGAGGGACAGGCTTTAAACCAGATTTTATTTGGGGGAAAAGTAGAGGGGAATCTCGTAACCATTATTTATTTGATGCAGTTAGAGGTGCAAATAATTATTTAAGTTCAAACACCACAGGAGCAGCAGCAGATCATACTCAAATTCAAACTTCTTTTGATAACGATGGGTTTACAGTTGGAACTAGCACCGCCTTGAATCGTGACGGATATGATCATGTAGCTTGGTGTTGGGACATGGGAGGAACTACTGCCTCTAATACCAGTGGTACTATAAACTCTAGCGTAAGGGCTAACCAAGCTTATGGGCAATCCATAGTCACCTACACTGGCACAGGTTCAAACGCTACAGTTGGTCATGGTCTGAGCTACGCCCCCAATATGTCATTTATCAAACCAAGAAACTTTGCAGACAACTGGATCGTTACTTACGATGCTGTAGACGGAAGTGATGACCAAGCATATCTGAACTTAACCAATGCTGGAGCAAGTCCTGCGGCACAATATGCTGTAGCCCAAAATGCAACTACGCTGGGATTAACAGCTTGGAATAATGTAAACGATGCTAATGATACATATGTCGCATATTGTTTCCATGATGTCACAGGCTACAGCAAGTTTTCTAGCTATGAAGGAACAGGTGGCACACACGCAATAACACTTGGTTTTTCTCCAGCTTTCGTGATGATTAAAAATGTTGATGCGACTGGTAACTGGACGATGTGGGATAACACCCGTAATCCTAATAATCCTGTTACGCAAATGTTGAGAGCAAACACAAGCGGTGCAGAAGAAACTAAAACAGACCGAGAGCCGTCATTCACAGCAACAGGATTTACAATCGGTGATTCTGATGCTGATACTAACGCGTCAGGCCAGACTTACATTTATATGGCTTTTGCCGACACTCGTGAGTACGCATACTGGTACGATCAGTCGGGCAACAACAACGATTGGACAAGCGAAGGTGGATTGACAGAAAGTGATGTGATGGTTGATAGCCCTACGAATAACTTTGCTACGCTTAATCCTTTATCCAGTTTTACAGGCTATGCCACAGCAGTTTTATCTGAGGGTAATTTACAAGCATCTTTACCCGACAACGCTGAGGGAAAAGGTTCAATATCAGTAAGTAGCGGCAAATGGTATTTTGAAGGTTTTGCAAAAACAGCAACTAATAACAAATTGGCTTTTGGTATTCACAAGGCCGATGGAATTTTTACTGGTGGCACTTCAATTCCTAACAATTCGTCAGCAGGGCTTGTGTGGTTTGGGCATAGTGGGATTCAAGGTTATGCCTCAGATTCCAGCTATGGCACATTCACCACAGGGGATATAATTGGCGTTAAGCTAGACATGGATTCAAAAACAATTCAGTTTACTAAAAACGGCACAGCGCAAGGAACTAAAGATTTTTCTAGCGCAAATTTTGATACAGTGGTTGCGTCAGTATTTAGTGGACAGACATCTAATGTGGGTGTTTTAAACTTTGGTAGCGACTCATCATTCGCAGGCAACAAAACCCCACAGGGCAACCAAGACGCTAACGGCATTGGTGACTTCTACTATGCGCCACCTACTGTATTCCTTGCGTTATGTACGGCTAATTTACCATCGGTTGATGTGATACCCACTGATAACTTTAATACTGTGCTTTATACGGGCAATGGTTCGACTCAGAGTATTACAGGTGTTGGGTTTCAACCAGATTTCGTTTGGTGGAAATCTAGGAGTGGCTCAAACAGCCATGTTCAAAATGATAGCGTTCGTGGTGTAGAGAAAATGCTGCGATCTAACCTTACTAATGCTGAATCGTCTGGTGATTTGACAGCGTTTCAGTCTGATGGTTTTAGTGTTAGAAATACAGTTGATAACGGCAATTATAATAATGAAACCTACGTAGCATGGAACTGGAAAGCTGGCGGCAGCGCATCATCTAACAGCAACGGCACAATCACTTCACAAGTGTCTGCTAACGTGGATGCTGGGTTTAGTATTGTTACCTACACTGGCAGTGGTTCAGCAGGGACAGTCGGAACGGGTCTGTCTCAGAGAGCAGATTTAATAATTACGAAGGGTCGGTCAGACAGTGGTAATTGGGTAACTTGGCACAAGGATTTACCAAGTGCATTTGCTTCTAATGGCGGTTATGCATATTTAAATTCAACGGGTGCAGCAGGCGCAACCACTGTATTTTATGATGGTACAGGCTTTACAAGTTCGGTATTTAAATGGCGAGGTGGTAATGAAAACGTCAACCAGAGCAGTAGAACTTACCTGTCATATTGTTTTCACTCAGTTGAATCCTACTCCAAGATCGGCAAATACGTTGGGAACGGAAATGCTAATGGGCCTATGGTAAATTGTGGTTTTTTTCCCAATTTCGTTATGATCAGAAGAACTGATTCAGGCTCTCATTGGGAAATACATGACATAGCTAGAGAGCCTAACAATGTTAAAACTAAATTATTAAACGCTGACCAATCTAACGCAGAGGATAATAACGCAAACTCAAGTGTTGATTTTATATCTAATGGTTTTAAATTGAGGACAGCACATGCTGAGAGAAACGCATCGGGTGGAACGTACATCTACGCAGCATTTGCAGAATCACCCTTTAAAAATAGTAACGCACGTTAATTAATCACAATTTAAGGAGACTACTTATGTGGTTTGTCGGAAATACAGAATCAGGATTTGTTGTCAATAAGCCCCGTGGCTTGACCATTGATTCAGTTCAATACCCAAGAAACATCTTTGCACTATGGAGCAAATCAGAACTAGCAGCAATTGGCGTTAAGCCATACAGCGAGACTAGGTTAGACTCACGTTACTACAACCAAGGTGCGCTCACGCGTACTGAGGTTGATGGTGAGATAGTAGGTACATACGCAGCTATTAACAAAGATGTGGATGTACTAAAGGCTACAATGCTAGGCACAGTTAAATCAGTAGCTGGTTCTTTGCAAAGTCATGTTGATTGGTACTGGTCACGGGCTGCTAAGGGTGGCACTGCTGTACCATCTGATGTAGCTACACACGCTACTGCAATCTACACAGAAATGGAAGCCAAAGAGACTGCCATAGCTGCATTGTCTGATCTGGCGGCAGTGATTGTTTATCAAAACACACCAATGGTTGGGACTTACAAAGTCAAGCACACAGCAGAAGATGGTACTGAAACCTACGGCCCTGAGACATACACACTTAACCATGAAGTAGATCAAGTAACACACGGCTGGCCTAGTCTTGCAGAAGTTGATCCATCATTTGTAAGTTTAGTAGGAGAGTAGCATGAGCATAACCTACCGAGGCGAAACCTTCTCTGGCTACAACAAGCCTAAAGCCAGTGCAAAGGGTAAGAAGTCACACGTTGTCTTGATCAAAGATGATGGTAAAGATCGTATGATACGCTTTGGTGAGAAGGGTGCTAGTACAGCAGGTAAACCTAAAGCTGGTGAGTCTGAGGCAATGAAAGCTAAACGTAAATCATTCAAAGCACGACACGCCAAGAATATTGCTAAGGGTAAAACCTCAGCAGCATACTGGGCAAATAAATCAAAATGGTAGTAATAGGAGGTGATCTTGAGTCTGTACGCTAATATCAACGCTAAGAAGAAAAGGATTAAAGCAGGGTCTAAAGAAGTAATGAAACCTAAGGGGGCCAAAGGTAGGCCTACAGCCAGTAATTTTGCTGCTGCCGCTAAGACAGCTAAGAAGAAGGTAGCGTAATTATGAAAGGAGTAAAGCATTACTTAAAGAATGGTACTGAGTACAAAGGTGCTATCCATAAAACAGCAGGTAAAGCTATGACAGGAGCTAAACATACTCCCTCTAGTAAACCTTTGTTTCACACAAGTAAACTAACAGTTAAGAAAAGAGGTAAATAGTCATGCCACAAGGTAAAGGAACATATGGCACTAAAGTAGGTCGTCCACCTGCAAAACCTAAGAAAAACCTAGCAGGTAAAAAGAAAGCACCACCTAAAGCAGCAATGAAAATACGTAGTAACTACTAATGTGGGCTATCGTGTTAGCCACAATGTTAGCCAGTGGTCAGCCTCAAGTTCCTTTGATGGTGTCCAGCTATAGCACCTTTGATGATTGTAGATTAGAATTATTACGTGTAGGTGCAATAGGTGGTTACGAACTTGTGGTTAGCCCGATGGTAGGATATTCAGTAGTCAAGGTAGAAGCTAATAAAACTACTACAGCTTTTTGTGTTAAAAACATGCAGAGTATATAATGAACTCAAGTCCTTTAGAAATATATCCTGTACACGTGTCTCCTTCCCTAGCTCCTTTAGGGCAGGGGCTTTTAATTGAACCATCAGTAAACAGAGTAAATGCAGAGTACCTTGTAGTACAACCATCTAGGGAGCCTTACGGAGTCCCACAAGAATACACAAAGAGGGTTTGGATATGCTAGCAGAAATTGCGATTGCGAACGCAATCTGGAAGACTTTATCGACTGCTCTCAAAAATGGTAAGCAGCTATATGAGGTAGGTGGTCAAGTAAACGATTATCTGTCAGCAACTCAGAAAGTAAAAGATAAAGCTGGGGATGCAAACAGTCGTGGCACAGCCCTAGAAGCTTATCAATTTGCCGAGCAACAAAGAGTTCAGCGTTCTCAGCTTGAGTTCCACCTAAAGAAAAGTCGATTAAACGGGTGGAGCGACTTTGTAAAATTTGAGGCTGAGTGGCATAGGAAGCGAAAGGAAGAAGAACAAAGTAAAATAAATGCTCGTATTAGAAGAAATAACAAACTACAAAACGATGTTGCGTTAGCTATTAATATAGGAATCTGTATGATAATAGCACTAGGATTACTATTTGGAATAGCTGTCTACATGAAAGGATATTATTAGTGAGTGATTTGACAAAAGCAGAGAAGAATGAAATAGCTGAATTAGCAGCAGACAAAGCTTATGAAAGGTTCTATTTAGCCGTAGGTAAATCAGTAACTAAAAAGATTATGTGGATTGCAAGTGCAGTGTTGTTTACTTGTTGGATTTACTTTAAAGAAGGAACATTCTAATGGGTATATTAAGTAGTCTCTTTGGAGGTGGTAGTGCTGTTGCACAGCCTATAGAAGCCATTGGTAACATCATAGATAGTGTGTTTACATCAGATGAAGAAAGGGCACAAGGCGAACTACTTAAGCAGAAGTTAGCTATGCGTCCCTCTATGATGCAAGCAGAGATTATGAAAGTACAGGCTAATCACAGGTCTACTTTTGTGGCTGGAGCTAGACCCTTTCTCATGTGGGTATGTGGCTTAGGTTTCTTGTTTGCATTTGTTATTAACCCTATCCTACAATGGATTGCACCAGAGCTAGGTAGCCCTGATCTACCCTTAGATGCAATGCTCGAACTTACGTTAGCAATGCTTGGCCTAGCAGGGCTTAGAACAGTAGAAAAACTAAATGGTAAAGCCACATGAAAACACATAAAGAAATGGTAAACAACGTACTTGTGAGGCTACGGGAACGTGAGGTTGACAGTGTTAACGAGAATAGCTACTCAAAGCTAATTAGCTTATTTATTAATGACGCTAAAGAGTTTGTTGAGTCAGCGTGGAACTGGTCTGTACTTAGGCAGACATTAACAGTAGTTACCCAAGATGGTGTATTTAACTATGTTCTTACAGACTCAGGTAACAATGTATCTATAATTGACGTAGTGAATCTTACAGGTAATTCATTTTTAAAATATAAAGACCCACACTGGTTTAACAACGTATTTCTTAACTCTGAACCAGCTAAAGGTAATCCTGATTACTATGTATTCAATGGTGTAAGTGTAGGTGGCGACACACAGGTAGATTTGTATCCTATTCCTAGTGGAGTATTTACAATCTATTTTAACGTCATTATGAGGTCACAAGAACTTGTAAATAATGCAGATACAATACGTGTACCTACTTTACCAGTACAAGCTTTAGCTTACGCTATGGCCCTAGAGGAACGTGGTGAAGACGGGGGAATGTCAGCAGTATCAGCTAAGGCTCTTGCTTCTGTTTACTTATCTGACGCTATTGCACTAGATGCCAACAAGCACCCTGAGGAACTGATCTGGGAGGCGTGCTAAAGATGGCTAAACAACTAATGTCTTCCTCTATTTCAGCACCAGCGTTCTACGGGTTAAACACTCAAGAGTCTGGTGTTACGTTACAGGAAGGTTTTGCACTACAAGCAGACAACTGCGTTATAGATAAGTATGGACGACTAGGCTCACGTAAGGGCTGGCAGACTTTAAGTACAGGCAAGGATGGTTCAGCCAATGGAAACAATGGTGTAAACCTTACGGGCGTATCTAACTTTAAGGATGTTGTAGGTGCTGATACACTTTTGTCATTTAGTGTCAACAAGTTTTACAAAGGACTTACTAACTTAGTAACTCTAACACCCTCAACTGGTGACACTATAGCTGCTGGTAACTGGCAGACTGCTACATTGAACAATCATCATTATTTCTTCCAACGTGGTTACTTACCACTTGTGTATACTAATGATGGAGGTGCAGACACTTTTCAATCAATAGTAACACACTCAGGTAGGGCAGGTACTCCTCCAAGTGCCCATACAGTCTTGGCAGCTTATGGTCGTTTATGGGCTGCTGACACAGCAACTAATAAGAATACAGTTTCTTTTACTGATGTTCTTGATGGTACTGCATGGTCAGGAGGTACTTCTGGTAACATTAATATATCTTCTGTACTTACACAGGGCATGGATGAGATTGTTGCTTTAGGTGCCCATAACGGATTCTTAGTTATCTTTTGTAAAAACAACATTATTATTTATGGTGATGGAAACAACTTCCAAGCAGGTATGACTACTTCTAGTTTAACCTTAGTGGAGGTAATCGAAGGTGTTGGTTGTATTGCTAGAGACAGTGTACAGAACACTGGTGAAGACATATTGTTCTTAAGTAACACTGGTATACGTTCATTAAGTCGTACCATACAAGAGAAATCTCAGCCTATGAGAGACATCTCTAAGAATGTACGTGATGATGTAATACAGGCTATTAACGCTGAGAACATTAATTTAATTAAGTCAACATACTCACCTACTAATGCTTTCTACCTTATAACTTTCCCTACGTCACAACAGACTTTTGTGTTTGACACTAGGACGCCTTTAGAGGATGGGTCATTCAGAGCAACTATCTGGCCCTCTGTATCGCCTAAAGGATTCCTGTCTATAGACTCTACTTTGTATTTTGCAGAGGCTAACGGAATAGCAGAGTACAAAGGTTATCAGGATAATGGTGCTAAATATGAAATGGCTTATTACAGTAGATTCTTTGATCTAGGTATGGCTAATGTTTCTAAAATAGTAAAAAAGTTATCAGCCACTACAGTAGGTGCTACAGGCCAAACCTTTGCATTAAAGATTGGTTATGATTATAGCCCAGTATATTTTAGTTATACATTTACTTTAGATACAGGAACAGTATTTGAATATGGTATAACCGAGTATGGCATAGGTAAGTATTCTGGGTCAGTTCTAATAGACGAACAAAAAGCATCAACACAAGGCGCAGGTGACATTATACAGATAGGCTTTACTACTGATATAAGTGGCGCACCTATGTCATTACAGAAAATTTCATTATATGCCAAACAAGGTAAGGTACTTTAAATATGTCTAATTATACTAAAGCAACTAACTTTGCATCAAAGGACGCCTTACCTACAGGTAACGCACTCAAGACTGTAAGTGGTACTGAGATTGATGACGAGTTTACAAACATTGCTACAGCCGTAGCTACTAAATCTAATTTAAGTGCGCCTACGTTCACAGGTATTCCAGCAGCACCTACACCTGCTACAGCAACAAACAGCACACAGGTAGCTACCACAGCGTTCACACAGGCTGCTATAGTGGCTGGTGTGGCTACTAAGGCACCAATAGATGCCCCTACGTTCACAGGCGTCCCTGCGGCTCCTACGGCCTCCTCAGGCACTAATACTACACAGTTGGCTACTACAGCCTTTGTACAGGCCGCTACGCCCACAGCAGCTACTATAAATGCCGCAGCATATCCTGTAGGCTCTGTGTACACCTCAGTAGTTGCTACTAACCCAAACAGCTTGTTAGGCTTAGGTACTTGGGTAGCCTTTGGTTCTGGTCGTGTCCTAGTTGGTATCAATGCAAGTGACAGTGACTTTAACACAGTAGAAGAGACAGGTGGTGCTAAGACTGATGCTCATGCTCTTAGTCTTGCTGAAATGCCTGTACACAATCATGGCTTTACAGGTGTACAAGGTACAGGTAATCCTGATGGTTCTGGAGATTCTACAGGAGCAGGTGCAGCTACTTCATACCCAAGACAAACACAACAACTAAATAAAGGTAGTGGAGCAGCCCACTCACATGACATTGTACAGCCGTATATTGTCGTATACTTTTGGAAGAGGACAGCATAATGGCAGACCCAAGGGGTGAAAATAATCCACATGGTGGCTACGCAAATCGAAATACAGGTGCTGGCGGGTACAATAACCCTAGCGGTGGAAGAGATGCTAATGACCGAGGTAATGGTGACGGCGCAGCTAGAGCAGCAGCACAAGAAGCAGCGAGGCAAAACGCTGTAATAGCACAAAGAGAAGAAGCAGCAAGAGTAGAGCAAGCACGAAGCCAAGCCGCTATAGCAGCAGCACAAGCACAAGCAGCTATGGCAGCAGCTAGAAGGCCTCAAGAACAAAACACAAGGGCAGCGGCACCTACTGTGTTTCAACGTAGCTCTCCTGCTGTTCCTTCTATGAATCCTAATCAAGTAAATCAGCCGTATTACTCACCTTACCAAGATCAACCTACTATGTTTCAAAACGCTGGTCTTCCTTTTGGTGGCATGGCTGGTCGCTTTGGAGAAGAGTTAGGACAAGACAATTACTTTGGTGGTTTGTTAAGTGCTTATGGTCAAATTAATCCTTTAGGTTCTATTGCAAACCAAACTACATACGGAATGAATGATCAAGCCAGACAAGAATATCTACGACAGGAGTCAACAAACCCTGATTGGGATAGAATGTCTGAGGCTGATAGAGTATCTTTAGCCCGTAAACCTCAGTTAGATAACCAGCTACCTAACGCTTACATAGGGGGTGGTCAAGGCCGTCCTAACGAAGCTCAGTTAAACGCTATGCGTCCTGAGAACATATCTGAATCTCAGTGGGCTGGATTGCCTATGGAAATGAAATCTTCACTAGCACAATCAAGTGGTATGATGGGAGGAGGAGGAGGAGGTAACATGATGAACTCTTTTGTGGGCGGTCAACTGCCAGACATCGGCATGGGTACGGGAAGAGACTACCAGCCAACAGGAGGCACATTCAAGCCTATTACCTTTAGATCGGGTACAGGTAATTCAGACCCTTACGCTGGCTTAAGTGACATGGCGCAGCAAGGTCAAGGAATGTTTAACGTAGCGGGTCAGGATGCACTACAGTCTGCTGACCAATTTAATTATAACTTTGACCCACAGGCAGCAGGGCAGCGTTTATTTAATGAGCGTTCCTCGTTACTTGAGCCAGCCTTTGCACAACAACGTGCTCAGAACTTAGAACAGATGCAAGGATTAGGTCGCATAGGTCTACAGTTATCTGGTGAGGGCTTAGGTGCTGGTGAAAACTCAGGCATGATGAATCCTGATATGTTTGGTATGAACGCTGCACAATCTCAAGCATTAGCGGGTCTATCAGCACAATCTACTCAAGATGCTTTTGGTCAAGAAGTTCAACGTGCGGGTCTTGACTTGTCACAGTTTAACACTAATCAAGTAACAGATCAACAACGCTATGCTAACCTTATGGGTACTGGTCAGAGTATGTTGACAGGTAGTATGATAGAACCTCAAATGAGAGCAGAATTACTTACACAAGGTCGTCAGCAACAAGCCTTAGATCAGAATTATGAATTAGGTAGGTATAATGCCGATACCGCACGTATTACAGGACAAGCACAAGCTAATCAAGCTAACTATCAACCTGACCCTTGGTTAAGTGCTGGTGTAGGCTTAGGTACTTCATTCTTAGGTACTGACGCTGGTAGCGGTTGGTTATCGGGAGTAGGCGGTGACATATGGGATTTCTTTACGTAACCTAATAGCACATAATAGAAACAAAGAGAATATATAACATGGCAAATCAAGGTTTATTTACACAAGGCCCGTCTATTGATGACTTGTTAGCAAAACGTAATCAACGTGCAAGCACTCTACAGCAGCAACTTATGACTAACGCTGCTCAAGGCGCACGTGACCCTATGAAAGCACAAGCTGCTAGTTTCTTAGGCTCAAGCTTAGGTCGTGCTTTAGCAGGAGGCATGAACGGAGGTGACAGCGGAAGGGAAGCATTAGAAGCTAAAGAAGCGGCTAGGGTTGCTTCTCAAGGTGATTTTTTTCAAGCGATGCAAGGTGATTCAAAAGCTGCTTTTGCTATGGCTGATAAATTACGTTCTACTTACCCCGAAGCTGCTGTTAAAATGATTAACATTGCTCAACAGAAAAAGATAACAGAGGACGAAGACACAAAAACTTCTAACTCATATGAAGCATTACAAAGTCGTTCTGCACAAGTTGGGGCAGACCTAAGCGAGTGGAACCCTGAGTTATCTTTTCGTTTAGTGTCGGGTAACGCTACACCAGAAGAATACAAAGAAGGTCTTTCTGAACTTACTGCTATGAACAAGAAATCTAATAAAACTGGTACAGACGCATTAAAGGGCTGGCAGTTTAACGATGGTGGTGTCTATTCCGATCAAGATGGTAATAGGTACGCACTTACTAATAGTATAAACAAAGATGAGAATAGTGCAGATATTCTATACACACCTATAGGTAATGCACCTGCTTACACTAATCAAGCCTTACAGCCTACTGACACTACAGGTCTTACTACAAAGCAGCGAACCGCAGAAAAAGTAGCTGGCTTTCAAGGTCAAGAAGATATGAAAGTTTTCTACGAGCATAGAGGTGACGCTGGTAAAGGTATAGGTCAAACAACAACTAACCTTAATGATGCAAATCGTATGTTAGAACTTCTTAAGCAAGTTGACACAGGTGGCGATGCTGTCCTTCTTGGTAAAGCTGTTAGTGACTTCTTTGGTACTACACCTGCTAACGTATCAGAATTAGATACTATTTCTAAGACTGTTATGCTTGGAAGCCTTAAGTCTCTTTTAGGTGGTCAGTTGTCGGATGGTGAACGAGCAGCAGCAGAAGAAATACAAGTGGCATTGGATAAAGGAACTGAGGCAAACACTAGAATAGCGGAACGATTATCACGTGTCTTTAAAGCTAAGTTAGAACGTGAGCAGTTTGTATTAGGCAATAAGAATACACCTGCTGATTATCGTGACTTTATGGTACAGCAGTCTATACAGCTAACTCAAGCTAAACCAGATGGAACTACAGGCGCTGCTTCTAGTGTAGTCACCCCTCAAGTACAGCAACAAACTTACCAATGGAATGAGGAGGCCTACTAATGCCTAATATAGATGATGGATATGGTAATTCAAACACTGGCCCTCGCGGTACGTTTGTACAGAACTTTCCAAACAGGCCTGATGGTTCTAAAAGAAAGTTAGCAGGTGTGCCTCTTGGAACAAGTAAAGAAGATGTGCGTAAATTGTCCATAGCTAATGGCATGGCAACAGAAGAAGAATGGGAACAGTGGGCGCCTGAGCTTACACCTTTCAGTGAAAAAGCAATGAACTGGATGAAAGAGAATGCTGAGGTTCCCGTTGGTATGGGTGGTGCTATTGTAGGAGGTATAGTAGGCTCACCTCTTGGGCCTTTTGGCATGGCAGGAGGTTCTGTAATTGGTGGCTCTCTTGGTTCTGCCAGTGGTTCTTTACTATCCGATCATTTAGCTGGTGATGACTTAGATTACGCAACCGCTGCTACAGAAGCAGCAATTTCTTTAGGTTTAGATGCGGCTACTTTAGGTTTCGGTAAGTTTGCATATAAACCTTTAGCAGCTTGGTTTGCACAACAGAAAGCTACAGGCATGTCCGTACAAGACGCTGCTGATCTTCTTGTGTCTCAAGCTAGAGCAGGTGATGGTCTACTTAGTTCTGAGGAATCTCTTAAGGCTACACAATCTTTACTTGAGCAAGGAGGGGCAACCTTAACGCCTTATCAAGCAGGTAACGCTACAGGCTGGCAAGTGTTTGAAGAGAAGCTAGGACGCCTAGGTTTCTTTGGTGCTAAGAACTTTGAAGAAAATGCTAAACAAGTTAATAAAGTTGTTAACGAAGGGTTCTTAGACATTATGGGTAGGCAGGGCGACCAAGCTTTTGACCCTGATGGTCTTGGTTCTTCTATACATGGTCTTATACTTGCAGGTAAGGAATCTTTATCACAACAGTATGATATAGGCTTAGGTAAAATTACAGCTACTATGGCAGGTCGTTTAGCTCCTTTAGCGCCTACAAGGAATGTACTTGAAAAATTCCTTAAAGATAATGATAATCCTCTTTATGGTGCTTTAGAACCTACTACTGAAAAGATGGTCAAAGAAGTATTAACAAACATGGAAAACTTGACAGGTTCAAGTATTTCCGCTAAGACTCTTATTCAGTTTGAAAAGAACTTTAAAGCTAAAATACGAGCTATCTCTAATCCACAGTCACCTGACTTTAACGATAATGCCGCAAGGCAGTTAGAAGGGTTAAGCTCACAGTTTAGAGATGCCGTAGAAAAATCTTTAGGCTTTTCTGATAAAACAGCGGCTAAAGCATATGGAGAACTTAATAAACAATATGCTAAAGGCATTAATACTTTGTTACCTGTAGTTAATAAAAATATAATGCTTGGAGGTAATAAAGGAACATTTGAAGGCTTAGGCAATGCTTTAGTAGGTGATGGTACTTTAGGTTCAACTAGAGCTTTGTTTGATAGTATAGATGAAGCCTTTAAGCAGATAGGTGGCCCTACTATACACTTTGCTAGTGCAGCGGAAGTCAAGAATGTTGTTCGCCAAGGCTACTTAAAGAGAATAATGAAGGATATAGGTCAAGAAAGTTTTGACACTACTAAGTATAAAACACTTGCTTTAGACATGGCAGACCCTAAGAAACAAGCTAGGCTTGCGTACATAATGGGTGACAAGTACAAAAGTGTTAAGCAACTAATAAATGCTATGGCTGAGTCTTCCGTTAAGCCCCAAAGTAACATAGGTGAGTTGGCTTTACGTGCGAGGGAGTTTGGTACTGTAACTGCTGTAGGTATGGTAGGTTATGGAACTGGGGCAGTAGCTGAGGCGGCAATGGGCGCTGCGTTAATCTTTACTATTCCTATGTTTATGGCTAAGGCCGCTGTTAACCCAAAGCACGTTAATAAAATATTAGCTTTTGAGAAGACTAACTTTAAAGGTAATAAAACAGCAATGATAACAGCTATGTCTAATGTTGTTGGTGATATAATGCTTGACCAGACCGAAGAAGATAGGGACGATATTATAGATGCGTTCAATCAAATGACTTTCGGCACTCAATAGAGGCTATACAATGGGAATGTTTGACACAGAGGAATGGGGAAAGCTGACAGAATCATTAGGTAATAGATATGATAATGTTAAAAACTCTAATAGTGAAGCAGGAAGCGGTAATCTGTCTCAAGGCACTGCCGCCTTTAGGAACGTAGGTGAGGTTGCAGGAGGCATTGGTGACATAGTAGGAGCAGGGTTTGACTTTCTAACCCCTGACGCTATTACAGAGCCTATACAGGAAGCTGTAGGTGCTGGTGTGCAATACGGCATGGATAAGACAGGGGCAACTGAATGGATGCAACAGAACCCTGAGTACGCTAAGAACATTGAAGCAGGTATGAATATCTTAGGTGTAATTCCTATGGCAAGGGCTGTACCTAACATAGCAAAAGGAGCGTCTAATGCTAGGGGTATGCTTAACAGTAGCCCTTCTAATTACATACCTAACTTCTATGGGATTGATAACCCTAATGTTGCTAATACGTTTGCAGAAGGTCTATTTCAAAGTGCTGTTACAAAAACAAGTAGAGCTATTGATGCTAATAGAGATAACTTTATAGGTAATTCTTTAAAAAGCGCACACAACCTAATGTCTAAAAACAAAGTTACTAAGAAAGTAGGAGACTTTGGTTTAAGGCAGATTAGTCGTTTTGATGTTGATGGTAAACAAGCAATGGCTATGTCACGTAAAGTAGTCAGTAGTGCTAAGTGGGCCATAACAGAAAGTGCTAAAGCTTTAGCAACTCTTACTGTACCTCAAGCAAGAGCTTTATGGAAAGAGCAGGGAGTTAACCAAGCTGGTCAAAAGTTAATTAAAGAACACCTTGATAACGCTGCTGTGGAAGTAGCAGAAGCTAAAATGAAAGGTAAAAATACATCTATTGAACAAACAAGGTCTTTTCAAAAAGCTGTAGCGCAAGGTATCTTTATGCGTTATGTAGGTGAGCAAGCAGGTCGTAAAGGCGGTGTATCAGAAGGTTATGATAGGATATTTGAATCATCTACTTTTGGTGGTATTATGCCTGTCAGACCTGACGCATATCTTGAGTCTATAAAGAGTCTACAAAACATAGCTTTCACTAAAGATGCTAAAGGTAAAAAGAAAGGGGCTGAGAGGGCTATAAACGTCTCTGATGAAGTAAACAGTCAAGCTTTTGACCACATGTTAGCAGTATGGAAAATAAGTCCTGAGCAAGCTAAGGATGCTTTCTTAGTCGTTAAAAAACCACAAGGTTCTGGCGGTGACCATGCTTCTAGTGTTTACCATAGTAAGTTTAATAAATCATTAAGGGATAGTCACGATAGGGCTACTAAAACAGCTAAGAAAGATAAACGTGCGTTAACTGATGTTGATTTATATAACGAGCTAACACGCTTAAAACCTAATGGTAAGCCAATGTATCCTGATGTGAACATGAGAAGCTTAAGTCCTGAGGACGTACAATCTAAAGGTTTATGGTTTACTCAAAGCGGCTCAGGTCGTGCAGTAGTGGAGGGAGGTATAAATCGTCTTTCTAACTTTAAAGCTAATGGAGGTTTAACCGCTTACATATCTGATGAACACAACTTCTTAGAGAACATACCAGTGCTAGGTAGAGCGTTAAATAAATCTTTGCCTGTCCGTGAAATAACCATGACGCCTCCTATATCTTTTAACGTACTTAACAAAAGAAAAAAGGTTCAAAAAGGTTATGGTACACGTAATGAGGATGGAGGCAAACTTGATAACACTTTAAAATCTGGTGATTTAGATAACATAGCTAATGCCCGTCCTAGCCCACAAGCTCTTAACGCTGAAAGATCAGCACAGAATAGTGCATATCGTCAAGGGTTATTTACAGGTAGCGTAGGTACGGCTCTAGGTAATGAGGAACAACCTCAAGAAGCTCAGTACAGTGGTGAAGTACCTAACAATAAAAACTATCAACTACCTAGGTCTACTGTTAATTAAATCATAAGCACAAAAAAGCCCTACCTAGGTCAATCCTAAGTAGGGCTTTTTATTGCCTACGATTTAGTGCATATCAAAACCTTTGTTAATTTTCCATGCAAAGTAATCCTCTGGTCGCATAATCTCCTTAAGTATAGTTTCAATGGCTATGATTAAACGTAACACTTCTGGTAAATCTTCTTTATTACCATATTCTAACTCTTCCTTAAGGTCACTATGAAACTGCTCTAGGCATATCGTAGTAATCTTTTCTATGTCTATCAGGTCATTCAACTGTACACTACTCATACTACCACCCCCATGAATTACCAGACATACCATCTGCGCTGTAGTCCGTCACACGACCCTCAAAGAAATTCTTGAAGCTGTCGCCATTAAGTACCCAATCTAACCAAGGTAAAGGATTTTCCTCAACGTCCCAGTTAGGCTTAAGACCTAGGTTAGTTAATCGTCTGTCGGCAATGTACCTGATGTACTCTTTGACTTCACTAGCCTTAAGACCTTCCACACCTCCCAGTTCAAACGCCAGATCAATAACCTTGTCTTCAAGCTCGACAGCAGTCCTGTACATTTCATATATAGATAATTTAAACTCGTCATTCACTACCTCTGGATTTTCATTAGTAAAAGTACGAAACAATTCTGTCATACCTGCGACATGAATAGTCTCATCCCGTATACTCCACTCTACAATCTCACACATACCCTTAAGCTTACCAAAGCGTTGGAAGTTCAACAGCATGACAAAGGCACTAAACAAGCTCATGCCCTCATTACATACAGTCTGCGCTAGTGCCTTAGCTAGTCCTTGCTTAGTATCAGGGTCAAAGGTCTGCATAAACTCAAGCTTCTCAGCCATAGCATCGTACTCAAGGAACGCTGTGTACTCAGCCTCAGGGAAGCCTAGGGTATCGTTAAGTAAAGCGTAGGAGCGCATATGGATAGTCTCTCGCTGTGCAAACGATAGCATCATCATACGTGCTTCATTGTTCTTGATGCGAGGTAAGAATACATCTACATAAGAACCACCTACTATTACGTCAGACTGTGTGAACAACCTAAGTATCTGTGTGATGAAGTTCTTCTCTTCATTGGTAATCTTACCAGACTTCCACTGTGTTACGTCTTCCTGTAGGTCACACTCCCACTCTCCCCAGTGTAACTTGTCATGCTCAATGGCTTGTGTCACAAAGCTTGAGTAGTTGAAGGGCTTGTATGCTGGTGACGCTGTTAATAAACTCATTCTTCTTTATCCTTGAAAATATGTATACTGTAATGTACACTGTAGTGTACAAAGTAAACTATAAGAAACAACTTGTTACCCTTGGCAACTTAAACATTCTTCATCATCTTGCGTAGCAAAGTCTGTTAGGGCTACACGTGTAGGCTTTAAGCTTACTGTGTCAGCCTTAGAACCTGCGCTAGTCCTTAAGTAATACAGACCCTTAAGCTTCTTATTGAAAGCCCTTAGGTGTACTTCATTCACATAAGCCTTATCTGTACCTGACGGAAAGAATAGATTAACACTCTGACCTTGGCAGATATAAGGCTGTCTACTGGCTGCATGATCTATAACCCATCGTTGGTCAAGCTCAAAAGCAGTCTTAAATACCTGCTTATCCCAATCTTCCATCCATTCTAGGTGCTGTACGCTTCCCTCATGCAAGAGTATAGACTTCCACTGCGCTGCAATCCACACAGGGTCGCTATTATGGGCCTTAATAACTTTATCTAGGTACTTATTCTCTACTAAATGGGCACCAACGCGAGTGCGGTGCGTAAAGGCATTAGACTTTAGAGGCTCAATACTAGCGGAACAACCAGCAATAATACTACTGTTGGCGTTAGGCGCTATAGCTAACAGGTGGCTGTTACGCATCCCTGCTACGTCAGGACAAGCCCCACGTTCATCTGCTAAGTATACTGATGCTGCCCTAGCTTGTGCTTTAATATGTGTAAACATATCAGTATTCAATGTAGTAGCCATAGGAGACTCCCACGGGACGCCTAAGCGTTGTAAGGCACTATGGAACCCCATTGCCCCTAGTCCTAGTGAACGCTCCTGTGTGGCACTATAGACAGCCTTACGTAGCTCCTTAGGTGCATGGAAACAAAAGAAGCTTATTACATTGTCAAGCATAGTAATTAAGTCAGCTACCATAGTGGTGTCTTTCCACTCTTGATAATACTCTAAGTTAACACTTGACAAACAACAAACTGCTGTACGTTCATCTGACGTAGGTAAGTGAATCTCGTTACATAAGTTAGACCCATGTATCTCAAGACCTTTCTCTTTCATAGATGGTGGTAAGTGTCGGTTGGCTTCATCAATAAAGTTTAAGTAAGGCTCACCTGTCCTAAAGCGTGTCTCAATCAAGCGTTCCCATAGCTCACGTGCTGGCAGTAAGTCACGTACTGTCTTGTCATTAGGGTCTACTAAGGGCCAAGGGTCACCTGCAACCACAGCATCCATAAACCTATCAGTAATGTTAACTGCGTTATGTAGGTTAAATGCCTTACGATTAGGGTCACCGCCTGTAGGTACACGAATATTAATAAACTCAACTATGTCAGGGTGGCTTATGTCCATGTAGGCTGCATAAGAACCCTTACGAGTCTTACCCTGCCTGTAGGCTGTCATGTCACTATCAACAGTCTTTAGGAAAGGTATTGGTGAAGGAGCCATATCACTAACGCTACGAATGTCACTCCAATGGCCACCCACTCCACCACCTTTAACACTAAGCCATCGTAGTTCTGTCGAGTGTCCGATAAGACCATCAAGGCTATCAGGCACGTAAGAGAGGAAACAGCTAATAGGTAATCCATTTATCTTCTCCCCCTCCTTGGGGGCATTACTTAATATAGGGGAACTAAACATAAACCAGCCTTTACTGGCGTAGTCATAGATACGTTGTGCTAAAGACTCATCATGCTTACTAAAGGCGGTAGCTGCTCTAGCATAAGCATCCTGAGGGTCTTCACCATCACGGCAGTAGTAGTCAGCTAGTAGGGTGTAAGCTTGCTTGCTTAACAGTTTATTACGTTCATAATCAATTACAATGTTCATTTACCCACTCCGTTGTTTCCATAATCCCTTTGAATCCAACTAGGGTGGCCTTTGTTTCAGTGTTGATTACTGTAGGTACGCTACGTACTTTGTACTTGATAGCTGAATCAATATCCTTACCAATGTCAACCTCTTTATAGTCTATTTCTAAACTATTCAAGACTTGACTTACAGCTTTACATGGGGCACACCCTTCTGTGTAAAATTTAATAATCATTTTGATTCCTTATGCAGTGCATTATCATAAAGCTTACAGATTTCAACAGCCTCCTGTTGTGCTTCTTTGTGCTTCTGCATATCGTTAGTTTCTAAATAAGAACTGGCTATATCTAAATGATCTACACAATCCTGTCGTAATAACTCTAAAGCTAACCCTCGTACTTGACCTTTCATTAGTAATCCTTTTGATATTCGCCAGTACGAATCATTGCACATATCTCAACTGCCCTAGCACCTACCTGTTTGGCCCAACGACTGTCCATAAACTCATCTGCCGCTACTTCCCAGTTATGTTGGTATGAAGCCTGTAGAGCCTTTTCAAACTTCTTTAACCGAGGCATACCTAAGTTAAAGCAAATGTCAACCAATGCGTCATAACGAGCAGGAGAGTGCATGATTAGATCAATAGTCCACGGAAACTCCATTGAGAGTTCTTCCTCTACACGCTCAATGTCGTTAGCCAAAAGGAAGTCAATCTCACGGGGGCTAAGACCTATGCCACCCTTAGGGTCTATGTTACGCCCTACGCCTATGGTAATCTTATCTTCTGTACACTTATAAGCGTGTGTCTCTACACCCTCATGGGCTGTAATCATCTTAGATAATGGAGTCATTATTTGTTCCCGTCTATTGGTTCATTGGTGTGCCTAGGTGCTAGGACAGTCTCTTGTTGTTCTGCTGGAGCATTATGTCTATCGTAGTATTCCACTTGCATCTGTAGTACATGGATAGCTTTTTGAAGGTCTTGTCGGTGAGTACCTTTCTCTCTTGTCAAGTATTTATTGACCTTAGTGTAGATACTGGCCTGTAGACCTTCGTAACCAAAGTTAGCAAAGGTACTCTCAAGAGGCTGTATGCCTTGCTTGGTATAGTGGTCACCGCCTACTTGCGTATCTATTGCTTTGGTATCCATAACAGCCTCCATGTCTCCAAAATCATCTATAAAATTATACTTGGGCCAATCTATTATCTTATTCATCAGCTTCTGCCTCCTCAAACATTTCTAAGTTCTTCATTATTAGATCTTCATAACGATCAACTAAAGACTCACTGGTGATGCCTAGTAGCTCACACAAGAAGTCCACATCATACTTTTTAAGTATACGCTCTCTTATTTCTTCAAAGGTGCTAGACATTTCAAATGCTCCAGTAGCTTATCAATAGATTTCATAGTGAAGTGCGCTAGACCTTCCTTGTCACACCACTCACCTAGGTTCATTTTAGAGCCTTTCCTAAGGCGCTTACGTGTGTCTGAGAAGACAAATATTAAAGGTCTGTCAATCTCGTCCCTAATTGCTTTGTACTTCTGTGTGTCACCTACCCTAAAGAAGCCCTTGCACTCTATCATAGCTCCTGTACGTTCACAGATAAAGTCTGGTACATACTTCTTATGAATGGTGTAAGGTAACCTGTAAGGCTCATACAGGAACTTCTCTTTAGCCACAGCGTCATTGAAAGCACTCTCTAGGCCTGATCTAAACTTGGTCATTATAAAGTATCCTCTATAGTTAGCCTACGGAAACCATCCCAATCACGCCTCATATAGATTAGGTTCCAACACACCTCTAGCCTGTCGTGCCAATCGTCAGGGTGAGCCTCTTGCCATGCCTCCTGTACCTTAGCCAGCATATCAGCCTTAGGTACGTCAGCCAGAAGCTTCTCTGCTTTCTTTGGCCCGATACCTACGAGGCCTTGTATGTTGTCAGTAGAGTCTCCTGTGAGCATCTGTAGGCACATCTTGCGATAGCCTTGGTCTTTACATATGTAGTACAAAGTTTCTTTGGTGAAGTTGTAATGCCAACCTTCTACCATGTCAATGTCTTTGTCTATATGTGCTATAACAAAATGCTCCTTAGAATCTAAGGCTTGCTGTGCCCATATGCTTACTACATCATCAGCCTCACAATTATCAGACTTGAAGTGCCCTAGGCTATAAGCATACTCATTGAGTTCCTTGCGCCTCTCTGTCAACTCAGGATTAGGGTCTTCCTCTTGCTCCTTAACCTTACGCTGGCCTTTGTAATCCTCTGCTATATCATAACGGAAGTTACCAGTGCCTTTTAAGGCTACATATACTTTACTGCTACAAGTCTCCCATTGTATCTCTTCAACGGCTCTATCATAATACTCCATAGCTTTTCTTAAGCTTATGTCAGTCTTAAGAGCTATGCGATAGATGATAGAATCAGCGTCAACAAAGCATTTATCAAAGGGCTTGCCTTTACTATTCTTTATGTTCATACGCTACCTTCTATACAGCTTACTGCTGTCTCTAATTTTACTTTAAACCACTCATTCTTTCTGTCTTTACTTAAGACCTCAAGTGCCTTTTGTGCCTCTACTTCTGCTGTGTGTCTGTTCTCCTTAGTGACACTATGGTATAGCTCGTAAGCTCTGAATGGGTCGCTTGTCTGGTAACTTTTAAGACGATCTGTAGCGTCAACAGCTTTACCTATCTTAACCCACTCAGGCCAAGCCTTGTTAGTAATGATGTACACATCACCTTTGGTTGAAGTAGTATAATTAGTAAAGGAACTAAAGGCTGCATCATTAAATGATTTGTAATTCCCAGACTTCCATAGTGGGTGAGTCTGAGGCACGTATTTACCAGCCACGAACATACGCCTGTAATTCTTAGCGTTATGTGGGCCTAGTCTACGTCTAGTACCATCAGTACACCACCGCCACGTTTCTCCTTTATGTTCAAAAGTGTTAGTATTATTAGTCATAACTTCTCCTAGTGGGTATCTGCCCAACTGTCACCTACGTTAAACTCACCAGCTAAAGGACACCTAAGCTTGAAGTGGATACCTGCTGCCTCAATACAACTGGCTGCTAGTCCACCAAACCTATGCGCCTGATCTTCACGAACCTCCACTTGAAACTCATCATGTATGTTACCTACAAACCTGTAGTCTAACTTCCACAACTTAGCGTACTTGTCAAGTATTATCAACGCTTGCTTCATAATCAAAGCACCTGCTGACTGGAGTAATGAATTTAAAGCAGCATGTTCTGACCTGATGAATACCTTACGTCCATCTAAGCCTGTCACGTAGCCCTTACCTGCTGATACTGCAACATTTTCCTTGAGTGCAGCCAGTGCTGGTGTAGCCCTTAGGAACTGCTTCTTAAGCTTCTTACCTTGCGCCCTACCACCACCTACAATAGAACCTATCTTCTCGTCACCTGCGCCATATAAATAAGCGTACACGAAAACCTTGGCCTGATTTCTAGTCTCAAGACCTGCGGCTTTCTGGTTAGCTGTATGAATATCACCCGTGAGTATAGTGTTAGTATAGTCAGGGTCATTCATGTAGTGGGCAAGCATTCTAAGCTCGAGGCCAGAAGCGTCTATACCACATAGTTTGTAACCTGAGTTAACAATCCAACAAGCTCTGCACTCAGGCCCATATAAGCTACTAGAGCTAGGCACCTGTGCTAAATTAGGCTTGCTGTGTGTCATACGTCCTGTTACAGCACCATTAGTATTAACGTAACCATGTACACGACCTGTGGTGTCGTCTGCGGCCTCCAGCCAGCTACGTACTTGTGCTAGGCGTTTACCTACTAAGAGATAAGAAGCTATAAGTTCTGCCTCTGGTATGCCTTTGACATTCTTAAGAACATCCTCAGACACAATAGGGTGGCCTGTCTCAGTAAAGGTCTTAGGCTTCCAACCAAAGTGCTTAAGGTATCTACCTATCTGCTGCCTAGAACCAAGGTTAAAAATAGGCCAATCAATACGGCTAAAAGGGCCACCTACTTCTTCCCATCTTTCACCGAGGAACTTGAGTCCAACGATACTGTAACTCCCATCTTTTTTAACTTTAGGTACAACGGCTTTGTAAAAGGTCGGCAAAGGTAAAAACACTTTCTGGACAATCTCTTCAAGTTCATATGACTTTTCCTGTAATTCTGCTACTAAATCTCTAGCCTTTGGCGTATCCAAAAGCCAACCATTTCTTACTTGTTCCTGTATGATGCGCTGTACGCCATGCTCTAGCTCAAGGCTGTCGGAACTGAATCCGTCTAGCTCTTTGATTAAAGCCTTGTATACCTGCTCATTAACAGTTACATCTTGTGTACAATACTCTACCATCTCAGGTGTGTACTGTGTCCAATCACTATAGTTACCCTTAGGGTATCCTAGCTTCTCACCCCAGTGTCCTAGGCTGTGAGCCTCGCGCTGCGGGTTGGCTAATCGTGACATGACTAATGTGTCTGTAATCTTGACTGTAGAAAAGTCAGTCTTAAGAAGACGCTCACACGCTGGTATGTCGTAACCTATAATGTTATGCCCTATAACCTCCGTTGCTTGTGTTATTGCTTTGTTGAACTCAGACCATTGGCCCTCTAAGTAAGTGACCACGGAACCAGTATCAACATCCTTTGTGACAATACACCAGACTACTGTAGGCGCAAGTCCGTTAGTCTCAATGTCAAATATTAATCTAGCCATTACGTAATACCTTCTTAAAAGTCTTCATGGGCATTAGCTGCCTTAATTTCGGGTGCCTGAGTAGCTACTAGGCGACTTGTATTACTCTCATAAAAGAGCCAGCCAGCTACCCCTGTACGTCCTGTACGTCTACACTTAACCAGTTGCACCTGAGTACAGTTACGTGCGTAATCATCGTCCGTCATTTTGTCCCTTGACAGGAGTATGGTATTGAAAGCAATCTGGTTAATTGAACCACTGCCCTTCAAGTCATACTCACCTACATCATGGGCATCCTTAGCATGTGGCTTACGCATATGGCTTACAATGATAATACTAACACCTGTATTCTTGGCAAGCTTGAGGCACTTATCCATAAAGGCGTCTATAGTGCCATTCTCATTACTGGTCACTGCGGCCTGTAACGGGTCTAGTATGATTACATCACAGTCTAAACCTTTGACCAAGTACTGCATCTTAGCAAATAGCTCGTCAGCCTCTAATGCACCCTGATGATCTAGGATGTGTAGCTTATCAGACTGTGCCATTTCATCGTACTTCTCATGGTACAGATTGTAGTCTCTATTCTCATTAGGTACATCTGCAATGTTGGTGCCCATGTACACTGATAGTAACTTCTCTACTGTCTCACCTACGTCAGCCTCTAAGAACACACAACCAATCTTCTTAGCACTTTCTGTGTACATACCATGCACTAGGTTATAAACCATTGTGGTCTTACCTATGGAAGTCAGGGCACCAATCACAGTAACCTCACCTGCTGCGATACCTCCGTTCATCATGGCGTTAAGACTGCCAAAGCTTGCAGGTAATGGCGTGACTTCTTCTGTACCACGCTTTAAGAACTTATCCCATACATCTGAATCACCTAGGCTTACAACACCCTCAGGCTTATAGGCCTTAGCGTCCCACCAGCATTTAGTATACTCACGAACCTTATTGGCCTTGAGCATGTCGCCAGCGTCCTTAAGGGGTAGGGTACAGACCTTAGCCTTACGAGGGCTAAAGAGTGGCAGTACATCCTGAGCAGCTTTAATACCTGCCTCATCATTGTCAAAGCATATGACCACGTTATCAAACGTCTCTAGATACTCTAGGCTGGCCTTAATGTCCTTAACTGCGCTGTTAGCGCCTGAGCGAATAGATACGGCAGGGAAGCCTCCATTCATCTCATATGCTGCCATGGCATCTATCTCACCTTCTGTAATGGTTATATATTTACCACCTGATGCAAATGACTGCTGACCAAACAAACCTGCTGTCCCTAGGTCGCCTGTGGCATAAAAGTCCTTAGTTGCTACATTACGTACCTTAGTGCCTACTACTGTGGTGCCCTCCTGACTGTGGTATGGGTAGTGGTGCTTACTGATGCTACCATCTGCGCCACTCTCTACTGTTACTCCGTATCGCTTGCATGTCTCCATGCTAATGCGCCTATCCTGTATAGCTGCTATTGTGCCTGTCATTTCTAAAGGCCTCGCTCTTGTCTTGTTAGTATTAACT
>Ga0208031_1000079_pt1 | contig 36639 bp, 25 predicted proteins | sample MalvirAntarct_38_FD_184252 | JGI IMG/M metagenome (GOLD analysis project Ga0208031, IMG submission 184252) | Marine viral communities from the Global Malaspina Expedition - Malaspina viral metaG Antarct_38 (SPAdes) (version 2) | ecosystem: Environmental > Aquatic > Marine > Oceanic | place...
ATCGGCAACGGTATTAATTATAATACTCTACGATATTATGATTCTGACGGCACTCCAGTAACTGGTGTTAATGCCAACAACCTTGCCTCTGTTATTTTGGGTACTGAAACACAGTTACTTCAAGGTGATGATAATGTTGATGGTGCTGCTGGTAATGACATTATCTTTGGTGACTTGGCCCAGTTTGCTGGTATAACGGAACAAGGCTATCTCGCTTTACAAAGCTATGTTGCAGATAAAACAGGCAAAAACATTGCCGATATTGATGTAAGTGAAGTACATGATTACATTCGTGAACATGTAAATGAATTTAATATCAACAATCAATATGACGGTAACGATATTTTAAATGGTGCAGCGGGTAACGACATCATTTTTGGCCAAGGTGGCAATGACCTTATCCATGGCGGCGAAGGTAATGACGTGCTTATCGGTGGTTTAGGCGATGACACACTCATTGGTGGTCTGGGTAATGACACTTTTGTATGGTCTAAGGGCGATACTGGTACCGATACGATTAAAGACTTCGAAGTTAACAATGACTCTCTTCATATCAGTGATTTATTACAAAATGAACAGAACGGTAACTTAGAATCCTATCTTGAATTCTCGTTCAGTAATGGCAGTACGACAATTTCTATCGATGCCGACCTTAATGGCACTGTTGACCAATTGATTGTACTCGATGGTGTAGACCTGTCGCATGAATACGGTAGCAATGATGAGGGCGTGATTATTAACGGTTTGCTTAATGATGGTGCACTTATTGTTGATACTGCAACAGCCAACCCAGCTCCGTCACCAGGAACCACTCATGCTGATCTATTTGATCAACATAATGGAAATATTATTCCTTAATAACAACACATTGACTGCGCCACATAGTATTATGTGGCGCATATTTGATAATTCTAACAATAATATTAAGGATAAAGATTAGGTGCCTAAAACTGCGTCTAACACAAGTGAGCAATGGACTATTTCGGCTGCCCAACGGGTAACGGTTGATCCTTTACTCGACTGTCTAGTGTTATTAACTGAACATTTTGGCAACCCTTGCTCAATAGATTCTCTTGCGGCAGGACTTCCGCTGTCTGGTGCAGTCATCACACCTGATTTAATCCCTCAAGCGGCTGGTAGAGCTGGATTATCAGCGAAGTTATCACGAAAAGATTTAAATCAAATTTCCAAAATTTTATTGCCTTGTATCTTATTATTAAAAGATAAAAAGGCATGTATTTTAAGAGAAATAGATCTAGAACAAGACAAGGCCATAATTCAATTACCCGAAACGGGTGGCGAAGATACTCTAACAATCGAAGGTTTAGAAACCCTATACGTCGGCTATTTATTCTTAGTTAAACAAGATTATCGTGGTGATAAAAGTTTTGATGTTCACCTGCATGACAGCAAAACACATTGGTTAATGCAAAGCATCAAAGACTCTGCTCCTATTTACCGAGATGCGCTTATAGCCTCAGTATTAGTCAACCTTTTTGCACTAGTTTCACCACTCTTTATTATGAATGTGTATGACAAAGTGGTGCCCAATCTTGCATTTGAATCACTTTGGGTTTTAGCCATAGGTGCCAGTATTGCCTATATATTCGACTTTATTATGCGGCAGTTACGAAGCTATTTAATCGATATTGCGGGTAAAAAAGTCGACATTATTGTTTCATCAAAACTATTTGCAAAAGCCATTGGTATTCCACTGTCAAAACGCTCGCCAAGTGTTGGCGGTATGGCAAGACAACTAGGTGAGTTTGACAGTATTCGCGAGTTTTTAACTTCGGCCACCATAACTGCATTGGTTGATTTGCCGTTTGCACTACTATTTGTGCTCATCATCTATATTGTCGCGGGTGATTTAGCCATCATCCCAGTAATTTGCAGCTTAGTTATTATTGCGGTGACCTTTTATCTTCAACCTAAACTAAAACAAGCCATTGAAGAAAGTAATCGTTTTGCTAGCTTAAAGCATGGACATTTAATAGAAAGTTTAACCGCATTAGAATCAATTAAAGCTAATGGCGCCGAAGGCTTAGTGCAGAAAAGCTGGCAACAAATGATCGGTCATACTGCTAACTGGCAACTTAAAACTAAAAAGCTATCCAATTATGTGACTAATATTGCTAACTTCATGGTGCAATTAACTGTTGTCATGGTCGTGATACTGGGTGTGTATAGATTAGCTGACAACGAAATCTCTATGGGTGGGATCATTGCTGCAGTCATGCTATCTAGCAGAGCCATATCACCGATGGCACAATTAGCAGGCTTAATTACTCGTGGTAATCATACAATAAGTTCACTGCGCCAACTAGACGCTATCATGGAACAAGAAGATGAGTTTGAAGACAAAGGAAATCTAGCCAGTAAAGAACGGTTTATGGGCAAAATTGAAGCTGATAATATTAGTTTCAGCTTTCCAGGCTCGGAAAAACCAAGCTTACACCCTTTCTCGATCAGTATTAATCCAGGTGAGCGTATTGCTATCATTGGTCGAAATGGCTCAGGTAAAAGTACCTTAGCCAAATTACTGCTCGGATTGTACAAACCAACTCAAGGTAGTCTTCGCTATGATGGCCTTGATGCAGGACAAATTCACCCTAGCGATCTTAGACGTAACTTTGGCTACTTACCCCAAGACGTCACCTTATTTCACGGTACCATTCGCGACAATATTTTATTTGGTTCTCGTCAAGTGACAGAGCATCAATTAATAAGAGCGATCCAGCTGTCTGGCGTGAATATGTTTACTAACCTGGAGTCAGAAGGCTTAGACCAACAAGTAGGTGAAGGTGGCCTCGCACTTAGTCGTGGTCAAAGGCAAACCGTTGCTTTAGCAAGAGCAACATTAAATGATCCGTCAATATTATTAATGGATGAGCCAACGGCAAGCCTGGATGCTAGAGCTGAAAAGCAGTTTATTCGCTCAATGCAGTTAGTCAGTCGTGAAAGAACCTTACTACTTATTACTCATAAAATGCATTTATTAAATCTTGTCGATCGTATCATTGTACTCGAACGTGGTCATGTTGTGGCTGATGGCCCTAAAGATGAGGTCCTAGCAAAACTCAATTCAGGGACCCTGTCTGGAGGCCAATCTTCATGAGTAAATATCTGACAACGAAAGATTTAGAAATGGTCGATGATGTTTATGGCGCCATGATGACCGATGCCCCGTCAGGGCATCGTCTTATTATTTGGTCGCTCGCGGCAATGATGATGTGTTTTTTTATTTGGGCATATTTCTCAGAATTAGATCAGGTGACGACAGGAACCGGTAAAGTCATTCCCTCTTCACAACTGCAAGTTATTCAAAGTTTAGATGGTGGTATTTTACAAGAGATCTATGTTCAAGAAGGTGGATTAGTGACTAAAGATCAACCTTTAGCTCGTATTGATGACACACGATTTCGCTCAGACTTTGACCAACAAGAGCAAGAGGTCTTTGGGTTACAGACAAATATTATTCGCATGCGCACTGAGTTGGACAGCATCATTATCTCTGACATGTCCTCAGACTGGCGCCAACAAGTGAAAATTACTAAGCAAAATTTAGTTTTTCCACAAACCATTATTGATGAAGAACCAGAACTGGTTAAACGCCAGCAAGAAGAGTATTCCATTCGACTTGATAATTTGAGCAACCAATTAGAAATTTTAGCGCGTCAAATTCAACAACGACAACAAGAAATTGAAGAGTTAGCTTCTAAAATCAGTACACTTACGACAAGTTATCAATTAGTATCTCGCGAACTCGAATTAACCCGACCGCTTGCTCGTAAAGGCATTGTGCCTGAAGTAGAACTCCTCAAACTTGAGCGCACCGTAAACGATATTCAGGGCGAATTACAATCTGTTAGACTCTTGCGCCCAAAAGTGAAAGCCGCTATGGATGAAGCCATTTTAAAACGTCGCGACGCTGTGTTTGTTTATGCTACCGATCTACGGGCACAGCTTAATGAAATGCAAACGAAATTATCGCGCATGAACCAAGCGCAAAAAGGAGCATTTGATAAAGTCAGCAAAGCTGTCATTACCTCTCCTGTTATTGGCACCATTAAAAAGATTAACTTTAATACTTTGGGTGGAGTTGTTCAGCCAGGCGAAGATATTATGGAAATTGTTCCTTCAGAAGATAAATTACTGATAGAAACCAAAATAATACCAAAAGATATTGCTTTTTTACATCCAGGATTACCTGCAATAGTCAAAGTGACTGCCTATGACTTTACTCGTTATGGTGGGCTCAAAGGAACGGTTGAGCATATTAGTGCCGATACGTCACAGGACGATGAAGGTAACAGTTTCTATATTGTAAAAGTAAGAACACAAGAATCCAGTTTGATGAAAGACGATGGTACAGAGATGCCAATTATTCCTGGAATGCTCACTTCAGTTGATGTCATTACAGGAAAAAGATCCATACTTGAGTATATTTTAAATCCAATTTTAAGAGCCAAAGATACAGCTCTTAGAGAGCGCTAAGAAGAACCAGGAGGGTTTTTTAATGACTATTACTACAACAAAACAGCAAAACAAGTTAACTGTTATAGCACTAACTTTGTCAATGCTGATAGCCCCGACAGCTTCAAGTCAAACACTTGAGCAAGCTGTTGCATATACACTAGATACAAACCCAGATTTACGTATAGCTTTTAATCGCTTTAAAGCACGTGAAGAGCAAGTTAATCAAGCTCAATCAGGATACATGCCGACACTTGATATCACAGCGGGTTATGGCTGGGAACAAACAGATAGTCCTTCAACACGTCGCCGAGCGGGTCAAGGTGATGTTGATAGTGACGGTATGATTGATTTAGAACGTGGCGAAGCCGGTGTTAGTATCAAACAAATGCTTTTTGATGGTTTTTATACCAGTAGCGAAGTCGATCGCTATTCATTTGAAGCGAGTGCAGATCAGTGGGCATTATTTTCTGCTGCTGAAGATACCGCATTGGATGTGACAAAAGTCTACTTAAACTACATTCGTAGTGAGCAAGTATTATTGCTGTCTGAAAAAAATCTCGCGAGTCATAAAGATATATATGACCAAATAAAACAACGTACAGATTCTGGATTGGGATCAACAGCAGATTTATCGCAAATTGCAGGCCGTCTCGCCCGTGCAAATGCCAATGTTATTTCAGCTAAAAATAATCTACAAGATGCCCGCGCAGCCTTTGTTAGAGTGGTTGAAGCACAGCCTGTTGACTTAATTCTACCTGTGCCTGATGCCGATTTGCTGCCTGAAAGTTTAGATAAAGGGATCATGTTAGCTAAAGCAAAACACCCAATATTAAAATCAGCAGAAAATGACATTAATGCTGCTAAAAAAGAACGAAGTTCAGGCCAAGCTAACTATTATCCAAAATTAAGTTTAGAGCTTAACGGTAACTGGAATAATGATACCTCTGGTGAAGACGGCTATAGCGCGATTAATAGCCAGAACGTCAATGGCTATAATAATGACTTAGTCGCCATGGTTAGGATGAAATACAACCTGTTCTCTGGTGGTAAAGACACCTCTAAAGACAGAGAGAGCGCCTATAAAATCAATGAGGCAAAAGAGGTCCAACAACGCGCTTATCGTGAAGTTGTTGAAGGTATTTCTTTAGCTTGGAATGCCTATGAAATGTTAGCACCGCAAAAACAGTTTATTCGCGAACATGTTGTTGCAGCAAAACAGACTCAAGTCGCTTATGAACAACAGTTTAATTTGGGTCAACGTACCCTTCTTGACTTACTCGATACCGAAAATGAACTATTTGAAGCTCGTAAGGATTACTTACAAACTGAGTACGATGAAATTGCCGCTCGCTATCGAGTACTAAATGCAACTGGCGATCTACTTGACTCACTTCGAGTAACACGTCCAGGAGAATGGCGTGGAGAGCAGGATTATGAAGGAGGAGTAAAATAATGAAATACTTACTAGTTTTATTCGCATTGATAACGACTGCAGGCTGTTCAGTAACCGATATTGTTGAGTCGAATCCATCTACAACTCAACAATTTGATCTTAATGATAGTGACCGTGATGGCGTGATCATGGCCCGTGAACGTTGCGCTGGTACTGTTGTGGGTGCTGCGGTTGACAACTATGGTTGTGGCAGAATAACAAATATCAATGAACGCCAAGACTTAAAAATTCTATTTAGTAATAATTCTACGGTTATCGAACCTCAATATTATAACCAAATTGAAAAAGTAGCTAAATTGATGGAAACATATCCGACCACAAGGGTGACAATTGAAGGTCATACAAGCAAAGTTGGCAGTTATGAGCTAAATTTAGCGTTATCTCAAAATCGTGCTAAAGCTGTCACTGATGTGTTAAAAACCACCTATGGTATCAATCCAAGTCGCTTAACGGCAATTGGTTATAGTTTTGATCGTCCTATCGATAACAGTGGCACACCAGCAGCAGAGGAACGTAATCGTCGTGTAATCGCTGAAGTGACAGCTGATGATACCCTTCCAGCAATGCGATGGAATATCTACACTGTAGATGAAGAAGTTGACTAACGGACATACAAGGCATTGATTCTTTGAGTCGCGAAAGCAGCAAAGTAACCATATCGCTATATAAAAGGGTCTGCCATGTTTTTATTATGGCATCGGCCCTTTTAGTTTCATGTTTATTTGCCGCTCCGACACAAGAGTTAAACCAAGACAAAACCGTCGCTGCATTATCGCAACGCTATGGCGATCGCGCCGGATTACGGGCCAATGCTTGGTTTAATATCGTCAGAGATTCGCAACAACTTGCTGATATAGACAAATTAGAAAAAGTTAATCAATTTTTTAATTTATTTAGATTTATTGATGATCAAACATTGTGGGGCGACTCCAATTATTGGGCATCGCCAATGGAGTTTATTGGTGCCAATGGCGGGGATTGTGAAGACTTTTCAATAGCAAAATACTTTACGCTACTCCAGCTTGGTATTCCTGAAGACAAACTCAGAATAACCATGGTAAAAGCAACATCTTTAAATCAGTATCATATGGTTTTAGCGTATTACGAAAAACCAAATTCAATCCCGCTAGTGCTTGATAATTTAGACAAAACCATAAAATTGGCAACAAAAAGAAAAGATCTCCTGCCTGTTTACAGTTTTAACGGTAAACAATTATGGTTAAACAAAGAAAAAGGTCGAGGTGTGTTAGCTGGCTCATCATCACGCCTTGAAAAATGGACTGACCTTAAACTTAGATTAGGTGTAGATCGCCTACGCCAACCAAAACTCAACATGGAGTAGTAACAACATGACCCTGTTCAGGCAGATCTATGCGTTACTTTTTGGGCTTTTCTTGCTAACAATTGCAAGTGTAGCCTACGTACAATTTTCAGAGACCCAAGGTTTTTTATCCAAACAAATGGAATCTGATCTTAATAATGCCAGCAACTCATTAGGGCTGATGCTAACGCCTGTTTTAGAGGCAGGTGACGATGCCGGAGCTGAAACATTAGTCAATGTTATTTTTGAGGGCGGCTACTACCAACAAATTAAGTTAACTTGGTTAGTGGGTGGCAAGCAACAGGTGTGGAATAACTCTGTACGAGTTGACAATGTTCCTCAATGGTTTATAGATCTTAATTTGTTTAAAACGATAAAAAAACAAACCACGATTACTTCTGGTTGGTTGCAACTTGCCACACTAGAAATTACCGCAAACCCTGGCTTTGGCTATCAAGAATTATGGCGGGTTATTTCCGACATTATTATTCTATTTTCGATCTTATTCCTCATTGCCATTATCTGTGCAAGAGTAGGATTAAGCTGGATATTAAAACCATTAAATACCCTTTCTGTACACGCAAAAAAAATTGCTGAGCGCCAATTTGGCCCTGATATGCCAGCACCAAAAACCAAAGAACTAAAAGAACTAGTCAATGCATTTAACAGCATGTCTGCTCAGTTAAAACAAGTATTTAACTCCCTCGACGAAGAAGTCTCTGCATTAAGAAAGAAAAATCTCGTCGATCAAGTATCTGGACTGCCAAATAGACAATACATGGTAAGTCGAGTGAATGGCTGGTTAAGCGAGCCTAGTACCGGAGCGCTTTACTTAGTCAAAATGGATTGGTTGGAAGAAGTTCACAGTAAATATGGTTTCCAAGTTCGTGATGAGACAATTCGTATTCTGGCGGAGAAACTACAGCATCACCAAGATGAAATATCCTCTTCTGTTATTGCGCGGATTGCTGCGTACGAATTTGCCTTTCTTGTTGAAGACTGTGAACACGACCAACTGACTAAATATTTGCAGAGCCTCATACGCACTGTGAATAAAGAAATATCTAAATCTGGCTGCAAACCCAACGAACAGTTTTATGTTGGTGTAGCAGAGCGTTTAGGGCAAATGACGGTATCTGATATGCTGGCCCAAGCAGATAACGCATTGCAACAAGCCATTAAAGACGAAAAGGTGTTCCATTGGTTTGAAAACACTCAAAAGCAGCTTTTTACCCGAGAAGAATGGCGCAGTAATTTAAACAATGCTATCAAGACCAGAAACTTCCAATTCCGCTGGCAGCCAATTCAGTTATGTGCCAGAGATGAAATTTGTCAACGCGAGCTATATTGTCAGCTGAAAATAGGCGAAACAACCCTGCACGCAGGTCAATTTATGCCTTATGTAGAATTGCTCTCATTAGGGACTATGCTTGATCGTTGCTTAATTGAAACTATCAATGAAAATCGTTTATTTGAACGTAACTATGAACGTGTTGCCATTAACCTCACCTATCAAAGTATCAGTGATACTGATTTCCATATATGGTTAAAACAGTTCCTACGAGCCAGTAAATACGCCGATCGTATTTGTTTCGAAATTCCAGAAGCGAGTGTTTATAGCGACTTAGAATCTTGTGAAAATCTGTGTAAAGTCATTAGAGATTCTGGCGCCCATTTTGGTATTGACCATTTTGGCCGTCAATTTGGCTCTATGGCCTACTTACAAAGCTTACGTCCTAACTACGTCAAACTCGACCAATCACTGGCTTACATTGAAGATAATCAACATAACAGCGAATTATGCCGTGCGTTAGTCAATGTTGCTAAGGGATTAGATATTCAAGTTATTGTCACAGGGATCCAGGAAGCTGAACAATTAACAAGGTTTACAGATCTCAGAGTGGATGCCTATCAAGGCTTTATTGCACCGCCAGTGAATATAGATCTTTAAATTATATCAATGAATTGCTCGCTGAAAACTAACCACTCTTTTGAGTGGTTTTTTTATATCTCGGCGATTAGCTCACTAATTGATAGTGGTTAACATCTAAGCTTATGATCTTTAAAACTATATTTTAACGTCTTGCCCAGAGTTCACGTCTAATGGAGTGGTCAAGACACATTTAGGGTGTTCTCTTGAACCACTGCTAGAAAGTTGTTGCTTGGGGCGATACATAATTAGGCGCTAATACGGCCTATAACGCAGCCTAAGGAGCTCAATAGAGATAGGCATAAATAAATACAGCACACCGATATTAACGCTCATACAATCAATTAGATTGAGGATTTATGATGGTTGCTGAAGTAACAATATACTATTGGAATCATTAATCGATTCTAGAAAAACAAAAAAGCCACTCATAAGAGTGGCTTTTTTTAAATTGGTCGGTGATAGAGGATTCGAACCTCTGACCCTCTCGTCCCAAACGAGATGCGCTACCGGGCTGCGCTAATCACCGAAATTTATTTTAAACTGTGCAGTAAACCAATTAATCAAATTAACCTATTCACTTAAATGTGGTCGGTGATAGAGGATTCGAACCTCTGACCCTCTCGTCCCAAACGAGATGCGCTACCGGGCTGCGCTAATCACCGAAATATACATAAAACAACAAATTTAATGGGGTGACTGATGGGGCTCGAACCCACGACAACCGGAATCACAATCCGAGGGTTACTATAGACAGGGCTTTACTGGACTGAGACTGGCATTATTATGGTACTACTCGCCTTAACTCCACTTGATTACAGTTAGATATACATCTGCAACTAATGTGCAATCTGTAGTAGATAGAGGGAGTAATGTTATCAAGAGGAACATCCTCTCACGATTCAGTTCCCATTCGGTAAAGGCTAAATATCGTTACATTGTCAGACTCGCTGCTTTATTCAGAGTCTTAAGATAATCTGGTGACACAGATGGTTCACTCTTATCGAGGGGAACAGCGCTTCATACGACCTCAAGTCGCACGGACATAAATAAGTTAGAAGTATAAGTTATGGTCACACCTCGGGCTAGAAATCCCTTCCCCCTATAATAGTAAATCCCCTAACCCATTTGATATCGATTTAAAGAATCAACAAAGAAAACTGGAAAATAAACTGCTTATATGATCATAATTGGGTTTAAAAAGTGGATCATTTTTTTTTTAATGAAAGCTATTGTTCACTTCAGTGATTCAAATTAACAGGCAGTTTTAATTAAAGACAGTCCAAAAGTTACTTAACCTAACAGGAAGACCCGATGAATGCTGGATTACAGGATTTTTTGAAACTCAATGTTTCAGAAAAAATTAAGTTGGCAAAAATTGAAAATTTATCAGTTAAATTAATGATGAGTCTTTCGTGCGATAACAATTTTAGAGTTAGATTAGAATTGTCAAAAAATAAAAATATTTCGATAGCTGTCTTGAAAAAATTGTCTTTAGATGACAACCCTAATGTAAGGGCTTGTATTGCATCATCCTTACAATTAGACTTTGAAGACGTGGACTTATTGCTTAATGATAAAGATGAAAAAGTTAAGTGCAATTTAGCTAGTAATTGTATTTTAAACGCTAATCAAATTGAGCGTATTCTATCTCAAGCTACAGATAAAGTTATGCTTTCAATTTGTAAAAATCCGTCGACACCAGACTATGTTCTCCATAATATATATAATAGCAATTTAAACAATTGCCACCTAGCAATTGCTTCTCACGTCAACACTAGTACAGAAATATTAATCGAGTTATTGGCTTCAAAAAAAATAAGCATTATGTCTTGCATTGCCTCTAACCCTTCATCCACGGATAGTATGTTATGTGAAATTTTAGAATTTATTAAATCTGGCTTTAGTGAAAGTGTATTAATTAACCTTGAAGACTGGGATGATGTAAAAAATGGTAAAAATGTAAGTGATTACATAGGAATGGATTATAAAAAGGCTCAATCGATAATTTGTAAGATTAAAAATAATGTTTCAGCCCGTAAGCCTCTGATAGCGAGTGCCGATAAAGTATTAGGTATTATAGATAATATTATTTCAATTCCTCGCTATATCAGTTCACTTGGATATACTATACGTGATGAATTTTTCTATAATATTGAAAACTCATACAAATCTAATGTCGACATTCTAGATCAATATGTTACCGCGTATAGTGAGATCTTAGAACCAAACAATTATATTGATAATAACAAGTATTACGATGAAATATATAGTGCAATTAAAAGCCAACTGCACGCTAATGATTGTTATCTTTCAAAGTCAAAAAGCCGTTATCAAACTTATTTGTTAAATAATATGAGCGTTGATGTTTTCATCTCAATTTTGAAAAGTAAATCCATCAATACCGAGGTATTATCCAGGTTTAACATTCCTAGAAAATATTACTTTGAAGTTATTGTTTTTATAACAAATAACTCACACCTCTTTAAGCATGATGATGAGCTATACGAATATAACCCTGAAGATTTGTTAATGATTTTTGCTTTGAATGAACATTCTTCAGATGAACTTTTCGACTTCATTTTAACAGAAACCATTAGTGACTATTACTTTGAAAGTAAATTTATTGAAAATCCAATATTTTATTCTCTCATTGTAGCTAGTGGTCTAAGTAATTTACAAAAAATAGTCCGCCACAAAGGGAAATCATTTATATTCAAATTGTTTGCCGACTATTTTGAAGTTAAAGACTGGATGGCGAATGATATAGATGTTTTGTATTATTTTTACAGTAATTCGGACATTTACTCTATCAAGCATAGGTTTGCCGCGTTGTTACTTAAAATTCAATCATTGTCAGAAGAACTTTTTAATAAAATATATTTAGAATATTATAATGACGCATCTATTTTAATTCTAATCCTATCTAACCAATCAGTTTGTGATAGTATAATATTGGATATATACAAAAATTTTGAAAAAAACTTAAAAATAATAAAGCTTATTTCTTGCAATAAAAATTGTCCATCTGTATTAATTAGTGCTATTTATGCTACCCATAAAAATAATCAAGATATATTAAACGGTTTAGCAAGAAACACCTCAACATCTAAAGAAATTTTACTTAGCCTCTCAAGATCAAAACTAAAGTCTGTGTTAGTTAATTTAGCTGAAAACCCTCAAACTCCGCTGTTAGTATTGGAGGAGTTATTACATTTAGAGTCAAAAGTCATAAACCTTAGTCTAGCTGGAAACGCTAGTATACCAAGTCGCATGCTCGAGATATTATACCTCAGTGCAGATAAGAAAACTAAGTGTGAAATTGCGAGTAATCCTAATACCCCCATTACTTTAATGAAGTTGTTGTTGAATGAAAAGTCTGTTGAAATTAGAGAACTGGTTGCAATGAATCACAATGTGCCAAGAGATTTGTTGGAGTTATTAATGCATGATAAAAATAGTAATGTGAGGAGTTGTGCTAGAAATATGCTGCAGTTTTGGGGAAGCAATAAAAAATTAGTAAACAGCTCATCTTGAAGCTTAGTAAAGCTGCCAGTTAATTAAATAATTTCTGGTAACTTAACAGTTAAACTAAGTAGAACGGTTGACCATCGAGTTTATGCTACTATTATAATCGTTTTTATTTTGCTGGATGTATTGATACAAATAGATACAAGCTATCGGTCATTCGTACAAAGACGATTCTTTAAAAAACACTCCTGTACTTAAGAAGATAATTCATGCTCCAATTTATCTTTTAGGGGTTCAGCCTTACTTTTATACGTTGTTTCATCAAACAGCGCGTTTTCTCGAGCTGTTATTTACGTAATAAAGAGTCACTCTAAGGATGTTCGTGCTTGTTCAACACTTGGGATAAGGACACGGGTTCGCGCGACCTACCCTTATTTAGAATTTTATAGTGCAGTTTTCGACAAACCAGAGCCAGAGAACTTAAAAATCACAGCCGTTTGAGCTGATTCCGTGAGTAAATTTGTACTGGCTATTTGCGACAAATGCTTATTCTTCTTAGTTGATGATACGAAAAACTTCACTTTTGAACATTGGAAAAAATAATCATGCATAGCTATAAAGGGAAAATAATCATGCATATCTATAGAGGGAAAATAACCAATGTTAATATTTCCCGAATTTCTACCATGATGTGATGGCTTAAATACAAACTCATCATCTAACTTAGTTAAATCAAAATCAATTTTGCTTCCTGCAACATTTTCTGCATCGCCAAAGAAGTTAATTGAGAACTTACCATCTTCATCTGAAATATATAAACAATGACTTGAGTCATTGCTACTTATATTATTTGTCACACAGTGAGTTCGGTTATCATTATAAGGCCACATCCAAGTAATGTGTAATGAAGGAATTAAACCAGACATGCCCCTTAAGTTACCTTTTTCAGGGATTAGAACATATTTTGATATTTTACCACCACATGCCAGATTATCGATCCTAGCTAGGCCATTAACCCAAGACGGTTTAGAAAATGAAGATAGATAGTTATAGTACAAGAAGCAATCTTCAGTTGTATCAACATTACCAATGGCCTCAATTACACCTCTAAAATGGTCTCCATCACAATGAGATATGAAAAAGCCGCTAATTTCTTTGGAGACATTTATATTCTGTTGCTCAAAATAGTTTATTACTTTATTTATCTTTGAACAAACATCTTGATTTAAACACCCCCCGTCAAAAAGATATAGTTTTCCATCGGGAGCGACTAAGAGGTTACTCTCACCATTTCCGACGTTGAATATACACACATACCAATCTTTTCCTGAACCAGTATTTACGTTGTTTTCTTCAGATAATTCAAGCAAGTTTGCCCTGTTTTTTTGATTAAGGTACTGAAGAGAACTCCTCAATGATCGAGCGCGAGGATCGTTGCCACCTTTATCAGCATTTAGGAAGCCATTCTGACTAATGTCGAACTCTTCTTCGAAGAGCATAAACCTATCTACATACACTTTCGGACTTGTGTTCATTCGACTCAATGGTATCCGAGCTTCAAGTTCTTCAATATTCTGAACATCGAGAATATTGTCTACCACTTCTTTAGTTACATCTTCATAACGAACCACAAAATAATCACCATCTTCGTAGCAATCATTTATGTATATTAATTTACTGTCATTCATACTATCTCTCTAAAAGTCTAACGCTAACAGCAAGCGCGCCGCTTTTTGGCGTCGCCTTTACTGTTTTTGTTATGTGTTTAATTGGGAGTACTACTTTAAAGACTTATTAATAGCTTCAATAAGTTTCACCCACTGAGAAATCTCATTGGCATGAAGATCCTCTAATCTGTGATTTCTCGTCCAGCGTATATATGCCTTCGCCAATTTATATTTCGAAAATCCATCAACTTCCTTTGAGAAAAGCTCTACAATAGGCCTTTCTGCCTGTTGCTCCGATTTTTCTAATAAATCAACTCCGTATTCAGACTTAACAATGCTTAACAATGTACTCCTCAACAAATCCTCTATCTCTGCCTTACCAACATCACAATAATCTTTTGTTCTCAGAATATTTTTGTTGCCTAAGGCATGTACAAGATGTTCCTGTTGTGCGGCCTGATCACCTGCGCTGTCGGAATCTAATAAGGCTGCTACTTTTAGTTTATGGGCATGTAGGATCGTTGCGTAGTACACGACTTTCCCCGCCGTATTTGCAAATACGAGTGCAATCTTATCGTTTATCGCTATTTTCCCGGATTCTTTTAATAGTTCAGCGGTTGCTTCGATATACCAATAGTCAGTTATCCCCTCTAGAATCAAGTTTCTTTGCTGAGAAAATAAACTACTGGCAAGATCGTAACCGAGAGCCTCTTGAAGAGGCAGCATTCCAGCGGGATCCTCGGAGGATAACGTGGTGTGAACTACCGTCCCCAACTCTCTACTTTTCATTTCCACAACCCGAACTATATCGAGTTCATCGGGACCAACAAGGAAAGGCGAATGAGTTGAAAACAACGTCTGGTTTCCCTCAGAAAGTCGAGATATAGTTTCTCTAAAGTCCCGCTGTTTCAGTGCATGCAAACTCATCCCGGGCTCATCTAGTAACAAAATCGCATTTTTGTGTTTATCCATAGCTTCGGAGAAAAACACAACAAAAAAAGATACGAGCCATTGAAATCCTTCTGACCTTTGATCTAGTTCTACGTCAACACCAAGATCATCCTCAACTACCACTTTTAGATATTGCCCATCGGCAGTTACTTTTAGCTTGTCTGCTTCAGGCCTCTCTGGATTTGGCATCCATACAGATCTAATCTCTTTCGTTAATCTTACACTTGCTGCATTAAGTTGATATGACCTGCTATCAAGTTTATCTCGATAAGATTTAAGAGCAGCTGGATCATTAATGTTTGGACTCGGTGTTGCTCCTAGAGTGGCTAGCTCTCGGGCCGTGAACCCAAGCAACTTCAACAGACACAAATTACCATAATCATAATATTTATCATCTAAGAGGTTTCCATCAACCCTCTGCGCTAAATGCTCCAAATGGATTGACGGTTTTACATTGAAATAATTATTAAAAAGAATAAATACGGGTATTCTTTTATTGAGGACTGCTAGCACGTCGTCCCTGCTTTTATTAAATTTAATTATTTCAAGCAGATCTGTATGTCTTTTTTCTTCTTGCTCATTATCCTCCTCGACAAATTCATAAAACTTGTCGAGCCATTTTTTTAATAAGCCTGCCATTTCGTCAGAAATGTAACCACCATCAGGCAAACTAGACATAACCACACTAAGCTCTTTAGAGGGGGATTTATCGGGTTCTGAGTCTGATAGTTTTGCGTGCTGCTTGTCCATATGCGCAGCCATTCTAGTTAGGCACTTACTAATATCACTTAATTTTTTCTTATCGGGTGCATTAATTAATGTGTGAGATGCCGAGTTGTTTAACATCCGAGTAAATTGATATTGACACTCATGATACTCGGTGGGAACTAGTGCTTTATCACTATCCTCTAATTCAAAGCAACCTGTAACCACTTTGACTTTATCCGGAGCTACTTGGCCTGTTGTAATTTCATTGTATTTAGACCTTGGATAGTCTCTAAGAGCATCAAACCCCTCTACATCTTCTGGTTTATTCAACTGTTGAAGCGCTCTAAGCAATACCGTCTTACCGGCCTCATTCGGCCCAACAAGAATTGTTTTTAATCGCTCGATGTCAAACTCGCCAGAATCAATAATGCTGCGATAATTTTCTACCCTTGCTTTGATAAGTCTCATAGATAACTCCTTAATCTGACTAACTGGTTCAACGGCTTATTTGGACTCATAACGTTTTAGTATTTGTGCGTTGCGCTGTTTGCATGGCACAAATCGCTTGTTGGACTTGGCCGATGCTGAGTCCAAGCTAATTGGTACGCTTTATGCTATGGGAATTTGTTTTTTTGATGCTGGCTCTGGGCTGCAGTGCATTTTTCGAACTGATTATATGGCTTGATTTGTACGTATTTCATTGAAATTCCCTTGTCATTATGGTGTTCCATCACATCGTTTTATGTCTAACCGATTCAATGAGGTTAATACACTCGATTGAGCCAGCATTTGGCACTGCGCAGCGGCTTAGTTCAACAGGTTATTAATAAGACCATGCAAGGTAGCTAACCTTACAAGGTAGGTAATTCAACGTTCTCTTAGCCAGCAAAATTGCAATAAAAAACCTGGATTTATCTAGAACCGAATGGCGACATCACGCCGTCAACGTCAACATATCAAATATGAGTTTTGAAAACCCTTGGGCTTTTACCGGGTCCGACAATATCTGCATCATTTGGTTTTGGTGCGCCTCACTGCTGCCCATTACGGCATCATCAATGGCTTTGCCAAAGTCGCCGAGCATGGCTTGTTCCGCGCTATTGTTATTGATTTGCTGCATAACCAGACCATTTTCACTCACTTTATCCCGTATGGTGTGGGCATAATTTACCATATCTTTATTTGTCAGTTGGTCGGTAATAAACAGCTCGTTTAAGCGATTAATTAGTTGGGATAAGAACTCTTCCTTCTTATCTTTGGCAGTAGCCGTACCTAGGCCTTCACCCGGTACTAAATAAGTCGGGGCGCTAGCCTCCATGATCAGGTGCTGCTGTTTGATTTTGGATAAGCGGTAATGGCTTAGCTCTACATTGCTCAGATCGATATCGTCTTCATCCACTACGGCTTCACGCAGCATGGGGCGAAGATTGCGGGCGTATAAACTCAGCTTCTCAAGGTCCTTGTTGTCGTAATCAACAATCTGCGACATGAACTCGTAAAAACGTACAAAGGTGCCCAGGTCTTTCCTGAATATCTCCAGGGCGTCCTTCTCCTTTTTGCAGTCCTTAAGGCTGTTCTCAGCGTTAGCAATTAATACTGCATCATCAGTCTTCTTGGTGCGCTCAAACATCATTCTGGCTTGTTTGTAGGCCTCTATGGCTGACTTATAGCGTTGTGACCACCTTTCCACTGCTGGTTTACAGATATTGGCGATGGCGGCATTACTTTTATTCTTAACAAAGAAGGCATCACAAAACTGTTCAACCTCAGACCAGGTGAATATTTTCGCCTCACGTAGCTTGTCGAACAGCTCAAAGATCAGGTTTGGATCAGATACATCATCCAGTGCAGCGGTTTGAAAGTAGGGCTGAAAGGCCGCGAGGATCTCTTCTGAGTCGTTAAAAAAGTCCAGCACAAAGGTGCCCGATTGGGCCTTGCCGGGAAAGATACGATTCAACCGTGACAGGGTCTGCACACATTCTACCCCGCCGAGCTTTTTGTCTACATACATGGCGCACAGCTTGGGCTGATCAAAACCGGTCTGGAATTTATTGGCCACTATCATCACCTGATAATCGTCGCTGTCAAAAGCCTTGCGCATATCCCGCCCTTTAAGGTTCGGGTTCATATTGCTTTCGGTAAACTTGTCGCCAATCATGGCTGACGAATTCGGATCTTTATCAGTAAACTCTACCTCACCGGAAAAGGCCACCATGGCAAAGATCTTCTGGTAACCCTTTTCAGTAATGTATTTATCGAAAGACAATTTATAGCGCACCGCTTCTTTACGTGAACTGGTGACCACCATGGCTTTGGCCTGCCCACCAAGCAAGCCCATCACATTGTCTTTAAAGTGCTCAACTATCACCTGTACTTTCTGGCTGATGTTGTAGTCATGCAGGCGTACCCATTGGTTAAGTTTTACCTTGGCCTTTTTGCTTTCTACTTCTTCATCACTGCCCTGTATTTTCATGGCCAGATTATAGGCCACCTTGTAGTTGGTGTAGTTTTTCAGCACATCAAGAATAAAGCCTTCTTCAATGGCCTGGCGCATACTGTATACATGATAGGCTTCGGGTTTATTGGTTTTAGAGGGCGCTTCCTCTGGCTTAGGTAACCGGCCAAATAACTCAAGGGTTTTGGTTTTAGGGGTGGCGGTAAAGGCCAGGTAGCTCAGGTTAGCTGAGGCCCGGCGCGAGGCCACGGCCGCATCCAGTATATCTTCTGTGCCTAACTCTTCTTCCGGATCGCTGGCATCTACCATCAACACTTCTTTTAACTGCCTGGCCGTAGAGCCGGTTTGCGAGCTGTGGGCCTCATCGGCTATCACCACATATTTACGCTCTTTAAGGGTAATACTGTTTTCGATGGCCTTTAATACAAAGGGGAAGGTTTGAATGGTGACGATAATAATAGGCTGGGAGTTCTCCAGCGCACTGGCGAGCTTTTCTGATTTTGAGCCATCGCCTTCTTTATTGTTGATGCGCCCCACTACCCCGTCGGTGTGTTCAAACTGGTAGATGGTATCTTGTAGCTGATCGTCCAGCACGGTTCTGTCGGTAACGATGATCACCGAGTCAAAGTTCTTATTACCGTTTTTATCACGTAAGGCTGATAGCTGATGAGCCACCCAGGCGATGGAGTTGGACTTGCCCGAGCCAGCACTGTGCTGAATAAGGTATTTATGCCCTGGTCCTTCCATGCGCGCCGCATTAACCAGTTTAGATACCACATCCCATTGATGGTAACGGGGGAAGATCAGGGTTTCTTTTTTAGATTTTCGTCCTTCCCAGTCTTCTTTTTCTTCGATTTGCAAATGCACAAAGCGCCCGAGAATATTCAGCAGGTTGTCCGGCAGTAATACCTCATTCCATAAATAGTCGGTGGCGTATTGGTTAACATCGTCAGGTACATCGTTACCGGCTCCGCCCTCACTTGTGCCTTTGTTAAAGGGTAAAAAGTAGGTGTCGTTCCCCTCCAATCGAGTGGCCATATAGACCTCGTATTGGCTGACGGCAAAATGGACCAGCGCGCCACGTTTAAAGGTTAATAGTGGCTCGGGCTTTTTGGTGATTGGATCGGTAGCAAAACGGCTGGTTTTATACTGCTTAATGGCGTTTTGCACCGCCTGTTTAAATTCTGATTTTAACTCTAAGGTTGCCACAGGCAAGCCATTAACAAACAACACTAAATCAATGCGCCAGGCTTTTGCCTTAGTGCCGGTTTCAGCTAAATGTTCTTCTGTTGCCCAGGGGCTATACACCAGCTCTGGCACTACCCGTAATCGGTTGGCTTTGTAAGCGGCCAAGGTATCGGGGTTAAGCTCATGATCGGGCTTAAACTGGCACAGGCTAAAGCGTGTGCCACGGTCACGGAGGTCATGGCGCAGCACACCCAGAGTGCCAAAGGTGCGCATCTCTTTATTAGCGGCATTGGGGTCAGCTTTATTGAGCTGGCCAGCTACGCGCTCTAAAAAAGTCTGCTCTGCATTGTTAGGGTATAAGGCCTTAAATTTCTGCCACTGCTCGTCTTGCGTTTCTTGCACAAAACCCAGTAAGTCTTCAGGGTACAAAGCCAGTTCACGGTTGTAGTTCTCGGGTTTACCCAACAGCCAGCCGTTAGCGACTATCTGCTTAATCATATCGTTTTGAAAAGTAAACTCGTTGGCCTTACCGCTCCCTGACAATGCACTCATAGGTTAACTTCCTTGTTGTTACTCGTGGCGACTGGGGCTTGCCCGTCCTTTAAATTACAGAGCCTGACGTCTAGGATGTGCAAGGATGCACGAATGCCGCGGGCGCAGGGATGCGCAGGAGCGGCCTTGCCGGTGACAGAGTAATTAAACATTAGGCTGCCTTCCAGTTACGCACATCAATTTTACCGGTGACGGCTGCGGAGATAAGGGCTGTGCGGCGTTCTTGCATTAATTTTATGGAGCCATCAGCTTTACTTATTAGTAGAGAATATTTCTCTTTTTGTTCTCTTATGTACCAAGCTATTTTATCTACTTCATCTTTTTTTGGAGGTACAGCAACTACCAAATTACTCAAAGCTTCAGATGTAAACTTAGGCTGAGCAGAGCCTGAAATATAAGGAGTTAAATCTCGCACTTCAATTACTTCTGCCCAAAATTCCGTATTGCTATCTCTAGGCTTTAAAATATGAGCATGATTGTTCACCCAATACTTACCATAAGCAGGAAAAGCTATTGCATAAGAACGCATTAATAAGTTTGCTCCATCCTCACTTACAAGCACCAAATCTCCATCAAAGATAAAATCATCTACATGGTCAATTACTCCTGACGCTCCATAGTAAGGATACTCACCTTGCTTATAAGATCGTTCCTCCGTACTTAACGGTATCCTGCGCCCATCTAGATTTTTATACTCAAACTTAACCCTACTCACATCCCAATGCGCCGGTACTTCGCCTAACCACTCAACCCCTGAGTCGCGCATGGGGGCATGGGGGTTGAGGCCTTTGGTGACGGCATGACTGATAACGGCCTGGCGTTTTTCTTTGAGCAGGGTGATCAGCTGTTGTTGTTTGGCGATCAGGGTGTCGATTTTTGCGGTTTCGTGGTCGAGGAAGTTGGCGATTTTTTGTTGTTCTTCGCAGGGGGGGTACGTAAATCTAACAGACTTAAAATCATCTTTATTAAGTTTTGGCTGAGCTGAAGAGGCAGTTGCATTTAATCTAAGCTGTTCATTTGCACTTTGGCTTTGACCAACATAAGCCATGAACTCTCTTAATATTTTATTACCGTCAAATTTAGCCATGAACATATTGGGGGCTAAGGATGCATTACCTTTATTCTCGGGCATCTGGTAGAACAAACCTGCATAAGCACCAACATTCGCCAAAAGAAACTCACCACCAAATAAGGCCGACTTCCCTAAATATTCGTAAGCATCTTTATCAATCCAAACGCCGTTTTTGTTATCGAGATCAACGCGCAGGTCTGTAAGCCGAACCAACCTTGCATGAGATGGCTCATCGCGATAAACAACATTCTTTTTTAAGTCCGCAAATGAACCGTTAGCAGTGAAATCTGTTAGTACAGTTTTAACGTATCCGAATTTAGAAACCGCCCAGTGAAAAGGAACATAGCCTAACCAAGTAAGTTCTGAGTCTTTATATTCTGGGTAGGCCGTATATTTACCCCTCAAGGCTGCCGCCCCGGCCATCAGGAATGTACCTCTTGCAGCAGGGCCATTATCTCCGCGCTAACCGCATCGAGATCCGCATCAATATCCACTAAGTCACGGGGCGGCTGGTACTGGTAAAAATGGCGGTTGAAGGGGATTTCGTAACCCACTATGCCGATTTGCTGATCTTTGTCGTCCTTCTTGCTGGCGTCTATCCAGGCGTCGGGTACATGGGGTTGTACTTCTTTAATAAAGTAAGCTTCGTTCAGCGCATTAACTGGCTGGCTTGGGTCTAGGGCAACGTTTTCATTGTCACGCAGGTCACCGTCGGTTTTGTATTCCAACACTTGGCCATCATATTTACCCTCTCCGGCAAACAATCCATATATCGGGTCGGCTTTACTTTTGTGCACCTTCTTGATGACTTTTTCGGCGTCCGGGTTTTTCCAACTGACCGCGGCAGTAACTTGTTTAAGCTCTTTTGCCTCTAGCTTAATGCCTAGGGTTTTAATAGCAGCTTTTAGCGTAGTCTCATAACCGTTCATGTCGTCACACTGTGCGGTGCCAATGATAGATTGCAGCTGTTTGGCTTTAAGCATGCAGTGCTTTTGCGTCAGCCAAGTTTGGCTGTCGAGCAGGTCTTTAATTTGTTTTTCTTTTAGCTCACTGAAGTGGCTTTTAACATAGGAGCGAATTTCGATGGCGTTATCGGCCAGCACACCATAGCTTTCGCAACTAGCACTATCGCTCCACCCTGCACCAAACTCCTCATAAACCCACTTCATCGGTGCGTTTAACGGCTTGTTGGCAAAGCGCAGCTGGGCAATAAGCTCGTCACTGAACTGATAAGACTCCCGCAACGGGCGCTCGATGCTGATACGCCTGTAACCAAATTCATGGGTGGCGAAGATTTTACTGGAGAAGGTTTTAGCTACCTCGGCTTTGGGGTTAGCTGCCTGACGACCCCGGTTGCTTTTCTGCTCTGCTGGTTTGTCGAGCTCGCGAGCATCCACTACCTCAAAGGCACCAAAGGTACGGGTGATGGTGGCGATGTCATCATCGCTCATTTCGTTGCGCTTGGAGCCTAAGGATTTGCGCATTTTACCACACAGATTCACGCCATTAATAAGCTGTACCTTACCTTTGCGCTCAGTGGTTTTTTTATTCGACAATACCCACACATAGGTGGCAATGCCGGTGTTGTAGAACATGTCGTTCGGCAGCGCCACTATGGTTTCAAGTAAGTCGGCCTCGAGTATATAACGACGAATTTCTGACTCCCCTGAGCCCGCGCCACCGGTAAATAAGGGCGAGCCGTTGAGGATAATACCGATCCGCCCACCCCCGCTGTCACCGCTAGCATTAGCGCCCGTGCCGCTATCCCGTAACTTGCTGATAAGGTGCAAGAGGAACAAAAGTGAGCCATCGGAAACACGGGGTAAACCCGGACCAAAACGACCGTCAAAGCCCTTGAGACTGTTTTCGTTTTTAATGTCGCCTTCAATCTTCTTCCAGTCCACCCCAAAAGGCGGGTTGGATAACATGTAGTCAAACTTATCGCTGTAGAGCTGATCGTTCGACAAGGTGTTACCCAGTTTAATGTTATTCACCTCCTGGCCTTTGATCAGCATGTCGGCTTTACATATGGCGTAACTCTCAGGGTTTAACTCCTGCCCGTAAGCCACCATTTTGGCGTTGGGGTTGAGTTCGTGCACATATTCCATACCCGAAGACAAAAAGCCCCCTGTGCCCGCAGTGGGATCGTATATGGTGCGAATAATACCGGGTTTAGTTAAGGCTTCGTCATCCTCCATAAACACCAGAGAGGTGGTAAGACGCACAATATCCCGCGGGGTAAAGTGTTCACCGGCTGTTTCATTCGAGCCTTCAGCAAAGCGGCGAATAAGCTCTTCAAAGGCCAGGCCCATATCGTGATTGGAAATGGCCTTAGGGCTTAGGTCGGTTTGCCTGACTTTTTGTACCACCTTATACAATAAGTTGGCATCGCTGAGTTGGCCGATAAATTCAGCGAAGTTAAAATATTCAAAGATCTCACGGGCGTCTTTAGAAAACCCCTGAAGGTAACTTACCAGGTTTGCCTTAATGCCTGAGTCACCCAGCTTAGACAAGTCCATTTTAGAAGTATTAAAAAACGACAGGCCACCGGTTGCGCGCAGCAAGAGCTTTTCCTGGGCTTCCTCGGGTAAGTTCATGGGTTGAATTCTAGCGAGTTCAGTCAGCACCTGCTCTTTAGTGTCTTCTAACACACCTTCAAGGCGACGCAATAAAGTAAAGGGCAGGATAATACGGCCATATTGGCTTTGTTTAAAATCACCCCGTAGAAGATCGGCGATAGACCAGCAAAATGCGGCCAAATTATTAGGGGTTTGAGAACTGCCGTTTTGACTCATATAGTGCTTTTCCTTGAACAACAAAGGTACAACCCGCACCGGTTCAGACAACTGATGGTGTGTACAAATTGATTATGATTGTGGATGACGAGGAAGGGATGCGAACATCCCGTTCTGCGTTTTATATCCATTTGATATGTAAGTTAACTTTAACAGGTTAACGCGTCAAATTATGTTTGCATCCATTTGGCTAAAAGCTTGGCCATCAAACTAAAAAAAACGCATGTCTTTGGTGTAATGCAATAAATGCTGTTGCTAATACATAGCCACCTATTTTTTGAAGCATCAACACAGCCCTTTCTATTTGAGTTACGATCACCTTTTATAATCTTCTATACGAGCAAATTCAACAGGATGATTTAATAAATGGGACTTGATGGCCAATCCATCAATAATATGGTCGATTTAACACAGCAGGAAAGCTTAATATCAATCAAGCCTAGTGACGGTATGGGATTAAAAAATTAGTAGCCAACAATCGTGAATGGCCATGTAATTGCTATTTCACAAGCCTTTCGCGATGCTCAGAATGAGAAGTTAGCAAGCGATGTTCGCCCTCTGCCCCCCCATCACCACATTACTTTAGATATAGAAATCCTATATCTAAAGTAATGTGGATGAGCCATTGCTCTAACAAGGAAAGGGGCGTGCGACGTGAGGTCGTATGAACTGCTGTTCACCGCTTGTGAGTGAACCATCTGTATCACCAGATGAACCTAGGGCTCTGAATAAAGTAGCGAGCCTGGCAATGTAACGAAGATTGGTCATAAACCAATCGGGATTTAGATAGTGAGAGGGCGATCCTCCTGATAACCACAAATCAGGCGAGTGCTACGCACTTCTTCGAATGTAATTATTCTCTATTCCCCAATAGAGAAAGTACATTGCACCATAAGCGTCTATTTTATAAGAAATTTCTCAACCAAAGGAATGCGCAAGACAATAAATATGCGTAAGAGGAGATGTTGAAATATGCCGAGCATCCATGCTCAGCATAAACTTTTTACTGACTAGCCTGAATTTCAACGGCTATAGGCTCATTGATAACATCAGAGGCAATGTGTCGTGAAAACACATGTAAATATTCAAAGCTTGGATATCGGCTCTGTATCAAGACTAATAGCTTTAAACTGTACTGAGTAACAGGAACAGCATTTGAGACTAATCTAACCCCTTTACGACCACCATAAGACACATCATCAACAGTTGTTGGGTAACCGCCCTCAGTCAACCACTCTGCGACTTCTGCCTGTGTTAAAGAAGGTGATTCTGCTTGCGAATCTAGCCCCCATTTTCCCTTTTTATAGGCAATTAAAAACAAACGTTTCAACATACAAACCGAACCACCTTGCTGAACGTTAATGCCTTTTTTAGTTTCAGCTGACAGATGACATAAATAGAAGTCTTCGAACCGATAGTAGTCATCCATGGTTTTGAGGCAGTTAGCTAAACTAATCGCTTTAGCGACCTCTTCCGGCGTATATTCTGTCTGACCTTCCTTTTTCTTCGGATACGTAGGTTTACGCCATCCATCAAATATAGAACGAGCGAACTCCATGTCATCTACTGTCTGCCAGGGCACCGTATCAAAGGCTAGATGCTCGGTATCGCGAATGGGCATCATGCGAGGGTTTACAGGCTTTCTTTTCATGTCATATTCAAGATTAAGTAGCACTCGTTTTTGAATCATGATTAGGTCTGACTGCGTATACCACTGTTCACGCGTTGAGATAAAATGACTGCTATCAATTTTTTGACCAGGTTGACGGTTTAACGTCAAATCCAGCATGTAATCGTTTTTGATAACATCATTATCCAACTTCACCCCATCCCACTCTTTCGGCAGTTTAACGCTCCCTTTTGCCAGTACAATTTTTTTATCCTCCTCAGTCGCTCTATCCTCGGCGACTTCACCTGTCAGCTGTGCCCGCGTCTTCAAAGACAGTACCTGCTTTACCCAATGCTTACGTTTTAGCATTGAGCCCGGAACACTACTTTCACCGTCAACTAAGTCGCATAGAGCTTGATATTGCTTGCACATTGGACCTGACAAATCAATTTCTGCATCATCAGTTAGGTAACCATCGGTGGTTCCGCTAATGACCAAACACCCCTTCTTATCTGAGTTATTCATGAGTTCACTCAAGGTGGCACGCACAAAACCAGTAATATGAGAGGCAATATAAGGATTAGCGATAGCAGACGGGGTTGACTGCTTACTACCACCTGTTTCGGTATCAAAAAAATTGCTCGGTTTTAATGTCGCTGTTTTACCAAAAAGCGTATTCCCAATGGCCTTGACGAATTCAGCAAGTAATGTCTCACCATTATTATCATACGCGGTTCGGTTTTCTCTCACCCAGCGAACAAAGCTTTCAAAGATTCTAGGCTCGTTCCGTTTTTGAGGGACAATCACTCCATGATTAATGATAATTTCAGCCCCCATACTCAGGGCATTCTCTATTTCAGGAGCAGTGGTATAACACTCCCCCTCTAAAGGAAAGACAAGGCCATACGTTTCGGTGCGAACAGCAAAGCAAGGTTGAATAGTCGCTTCAGAGAATTTAAACGTAATATGCGCGACACCTAACTCACCAATAAAATCTGCAGGTTTTTTAGTCTCATAACAGGCAGAATAATCTAGCGGGTGAATGGATAACATAGAGATGACATAGGCAGAAACAAGGTCAAAATCATTAAATTCGCCTAATTCGGTGGGACCAAAATAACATGAAATATTCAACCCTCCCGAGAAACCGTCAATAAAAAACTGAGAGTGGTACCTTCTGGAAACCGTCTCGGCTTTTCTAAGTCTTTTCTTAACGCGCTGACTCAAACCATCCCACTGCTGGGACTTGATATAGCGAATCCCAAAAACCTCATTGAAATAATCCCTATCCCCAATTAACTTTTTGAATAACGCAACTGCAATACCACCAATAGTGGTTGGCACTTTACGCAAGCCCAATGTTTGCAGGCAAAACTGCTGAATGCGTAAACCATAAATAACCGTCAACATTGCGTCTTGAAGGCAATACTCCTCAGAAAGCAAGGGCTCAGCTTTATCAAAATCCTTATACCGGGAAATATGATGACCTTCAGGTAACACACCTTTGGCAGCCCCTAACATTTTGCCAATAAAATCCAACCCTTTACGTCCTGGCACCAAAGCGATGGTATCGACAAAGTTGATATAAGTAGTAAAGGTTCTGCGGCCACAATCAGAAAGCATAATTAGCTCAGGCCTGTAAAAACGCTTCCCATCATTACCCATCCCCCACCCATTTTGAAGTTGAGATAACTGCCCGTCACCATACTCTTTACCACGAACAAGTGGACCAGTTATAGTTCCGGCAACGCCTTTTACTTTATGAGAGAAATTCCAAAAGTCAGACCAAGAAGAAACATCTGCACGAATAAAATGTGAGTAAATAAACATGACAGAAGGGTAATCGCTAATCACACCTTCACGTTTAGCAATGTGTAGAATATTTCCAAATAATTTTTTAAACGACCAACGGTCCTTACGACCAAAACCATCAGGCCTTATGCACCCTTTCAATACCTTATTTACACCAATTAAATAAAAACAATACAGTACAATATCATTTTCTAATGTCTCTAGATTAAACTCGTATTCTGTATCAAAACCAGCATGAACGGGATCACCACGCCCTTGCAGTACCTTATCAGGGTCTGAGATGGCCTCCTCAATTGCGAAATCAATATTCCGCTTAATGTCTTTCAAAATGTCAGAGCCATCCACTTCATCAGCAGTCAAACCGTGCTCTGCGGGTATAAAGTCTTCCACACTATATTTAATAGCCATAATTAATCACCAAAATAAAAAGAAAAAAAAGCCTGAAAAAAACAGGCTTAGGGGGTAAATCAATAAGAGGAGGGGTCAACGTTATTACCAGTTAACTGCCCTTTTTAACGGGGGTCACTGGCTTCTCATCGGGCTTCTCAACAGGCATGTCAACAGGCATGTCAAAATTCATTTTATAGGGCTTCTTATCAGCACAAGCCATAGCAAATGTCGATAACTCTGAGACATAATGCTCGGCTAGCTCGTTATTCTCTACTTTAATAAAAATAATTACTTTACCGTAGCGATCTTTAAGGATTACGCCTTTATTATCAATGTGATCAACCACATCAATAAGTGAGCCATTAATCATTTTCGAACCGGGAATTATTGCTAAATATTTCATATGGAACCTCTTTTAGTCATTTGGGCTGGCGAAATCACCAGCAATAGAATTAATTTAAAAGCCCCTCCTCAAGGGTATTACACGTAAACGAAACGCCTTAGCTCTTGGTCATAGCCACCTCCCATTCCTCGATAGCTCGGAGGGTGAAACGTATTGTCCGACCAATACGTGTCACCCTAGGCAGTTTGTGAGGTGAACGGGTCACATCGACTTGCACGGTCTTCGGGTTAAGCCCGTACAAGCTGGCGAATTCTGGAATGGTTATTGCGCGTTTTTCTAACATGCTCATTTCTCCGTAGCTGGGTTAAACAATTCAAGTTCACAACCACCTAGTAAAGCAGTCACTGTTTGCTCACTGGCAGCGAGCAATTCAGGGTTACTGTGGTAGGCATAACGTTGCGTAGTTTTAATATCAGCATGCCCAAGAGCCTGCTGGCATAATCGAATGTCACCACTAACCCTCAACATTTGGCTGGCATGTGTCCTGCGAAGATCATGGCAATGAAAGTGCTCAGTAATGCCCGTTTCAGCCTGAACACGCTCAACTAATCTTGCCAAGCACTTAGTCGGTTTACCCATCGGTTTAGGGTAAGAGGGAGTACTTAGCGAAGATGGAAATAAATAAGTCCCATCGGAATATGGCAATAAATGCTTGATCAAAGATTGAAGCGCACTATTCAAAGCCATATAAATAGGTTTCCCAGACTTCGAATCAGGAATCGAAAGCATTGAATAGTTTTCATTAAACCAAGACAATCGAAGACTAATGACATTGCCCTGCCTTAACCCACTAAATAAACAAAACAAAAGGCAACAGGCATGCACTGGATTAATATCAGATAACGCAGCTTCAACTAGTGCTGTAACTTCAGAGAGAGATAGAACACGATCCCGTGGCGGATTTTCTCGCGGTCTGGGGATACCTTTACAGGGGTTGGACTCGATAAAGTCATACTCAATGGCAAGATTAAAGAACTTAACCCAACGAGCAAGATAGCGAGCTTGAGTAGGAGCACTAACCTTTTTCGCAAGTTCAATTAATAAAAATGAAATCCATTGTTTTTGAAAGTCAGTAAGATTTTTATGACCATATTTTTCAAGCAAAGGTTCCATATGCTTCTTAAAGCCCTTACTATCTTTATGTTTAGTGTCACTAAAGGGAACAACAACGTCGTCATAGAATTCTTGGACGGTAGGAATACCAAAAACAGGGTTGACACCATTGACTAGACCCAAAAAAATCTTAGCAATTTCTGCGGCATACATCTTAGGTTGTATATTCTGGGTAGTAGCCCAGACTCTAGTTTCACGCTTATTACGGCAATTGAATTGATGCCCTAGACTTACTTGGCATTTCCGTATCGCTGCTATAGCAATAGAACTATCTTCAAAATACACAAACGTTGGAAATTTTGTGCAATTTTCACGCATCCGGTCAAGAGCATTAAACCCCTTAGCATTCATTTTTACAGGTTGAAAAGACATGCCCCCACCCCTCCTTAATTATTGATTAACTTCGTTTTCAGGAGTTATTTTTTACAGGGCTTTTAAAATCTTTTAAAGGTGAGTCATCCGGTGTAAAAGGAGTGAAAAAAAGTTTTACAAGCTACAAAAAATCACTGAATTAAAGGGAAAAACCTCCATTCATGCAATTTTAAATATTCACAGTTAATATAAATTAACTTAGTATAAACACCGTATATCTATGAAATGAGGCATCTAATTGTATGAGTGATAAAGTAGAAGCTGTTCTTTACTTCAAAACACCTCCACAGGACTTATGGGAAGATGAAGCACCCAACCACCATAGGAAGTCACATTTTAACTACAGCCAAAATGTCTTTAGTCTGCTCGCTTTTTTGATGCAGAGATTTCAGGTGTCACAAACAGGCTCTGCGCAGGTATTAAAGCAATTTTTTAATGACATCAACGTAGACACCCCAATACCCAGCCAAGCCTCTATATCAAGAGAGTTGAAAAGATATTTAGTCGATTTAAAAGGAATGAAGTATTTAATACTCGACGTAAACAAAAGTAATAAAACAAATAATCTAAGTGTCAGCTATAGAAAGCCAACAGGGAAGTTCACACTAATAACTACAATCACGGCAACACAGACCGATCGCCATACAGTATTTAAATTTCAAAACTATAATATAAAACTCAAGAGAACGACTAAAACTACACCCGTTTTAACGGGTAAAACACCTATATTAAAATCACGAAGCGAGGATTCTATAACTGAATACTTAGCGTCAATTAATAAATGGATAGATCAAAATAACCCCCTTATTAAGCTAATACGCCAATTAACACTTTCAGACGATAACAAACTGTTTAATGCCCTTATCCCGCTATTGCCAAAGCAAAAAGATAAAACAAAGAAACTATCACTCGAGGATCACTACACTAAAATTAGAAGGCTATCTGAGCAAACAAAATTTATAAGAAGATTGGCATTAATAACGACAAACCAAAATATAGAAAACAATCAAACTACAGACCATTTACAAGCTCAAACAATACTATTTGAGTATAAATCATCTAAAGTTGAACCGTTGATTTATAGAATCGCTATCTGGGTCCACTGCCCTTACTCCAAGCTAAGCTTCATCCGCTTACACTCAAACGAATTTTTAGACTCAGATAATAAAACGCTTCCAGGCGCTCATGATTACGGCTTAATCAACGTCAGTAGTGCAATAAGCTCATTAGCGCTAATGAAGAAAAATAACGAAATAGAATTTACAGTACACATAGAAAGTGAATCTACCAACCTAAGCTGGAGCTCAAAATTAAAAATTTCAATGGCTACAAGCACACACAAAAAAACCGTACCTACATCAAAAAACATACATAAAAAGACTGATTGGAACTACGATTTTACAAAGATATGCGTTGGTGAAAAAATAAAGAAAAATGAAGCCCTTTTAATCTCCGATAAAAAAACATTAAGCGGTTCGATATTAAAATTCTCAGTTGGTGAAAAAGACACATTTTCTAAAACCAGCTTCGAAAGACAACTGAAAACATGGCTTATACATATAAATGACTCCAACAAGGCAAGTCTAATAGATGAAAAAACTTACCAAAAAAATAAACACACGCTCATAATATCCGACTAATGTAGGAACTCTATAGCCCCCAATAGAGAAGTTACATAGGAATACAACATCATGATTATTCTATTAAAAACACAAATAACTCCCGGGCATATAACCTTTGTTGTGAAAAATAGAAAGGCTGAAACTATAAGTAACCAATTCCAGCCTTTAAATATGATTATATAAATTAGACCACTCCGTTAATCATCCATAACAAACCCAACAACACCACCAATAATAGCCCCAACAGCCATACCCTGTGGGCCAAATCTTGCGCCAATTAAAATACCTGTGGTTGCACCTTTTACAGCGCCATTTGAAAGCACACCATTGTCTGAATTTGTGTTGCTCATTGGTTATTTCTCCGTTGTTATACTGCTCGCCGAATGATTAATCCGGCTTTCAGTTAGATTGACTTGAGGTAAGCAAGCCATCACACCACTATTTCCTTGGTGTAATGACTGGCATATTTTGACTCTGATTTTTCTTAAACCTACCCCTGTCTATAAAAGGCACTTCTGCTCAATCAAACGAAATTTTTACGCTGAATATTTCCATCTCTACATAACTGATGAAGTTAGTCAGTAATAGTTCGATAAGCTCATTTCCATCTTCTTTTTCTAAATAACCACCGTATAAGGTATAAACCTGCTGTGTGATAAAACATACATCGATCTCTTTAACTAGCTCAGGATAAGGTTGACCTTGAAAGCTAAAGTCGGTGATATATTCAAAACCCCATTGACCATCGTTACTGGTGGATTTGATGACGCGAATTTCCACGGGGTGGTAACCGCCATCATCTGCTGAGTAACCAGGATCTCTAAAATTAAAGGTTATACCTGTTATCTCTTCCTGCAGAACCGTTACCTTGGATAGTTCGTTGTTGAATATGCTGTAGAGCGCTTCGGGCACACGAAAGCACTGGCTTGGGTTAAAAGTCAGTTTCATTATGTTTTCCTAATTTGAATTTGTGTAGGGGAGTTAGCGTTAACGTCGCGTATGAACGCTGATTATTCGGGGAGAATTAATTTTGAGAGACCGTTGGCAATGGCGTTAACTTAGACAAATCATCTCTGTGTTTAGCCCAATCAGTGTGTACTACATGTAGGAACTGGTTTCTATTGGATTGCACTATTAAGGCGATCCCTTCACAACGCAAAACCGCTGATAAGAAGCTCACATTGTTAGCCGAGCCACCTTTGATGACAGTTTTAAACGTAGAGGATCTAAATGGCTTCTTACCAGCAAGCCCCTCAAGGAGCATATATATTTTGTCTAAACCAACCCACTCTTTACTAAATAAACCACCAGAATCATTACTTGTTAGACGAATATACAGGCTCTGATCATCTTCATTCAACGCCACCTCATAGCCAATAAGACCAGTAGATTTAGGTGATAGTTTTGGGGCTAGACCAACAAGTATTGTTTTGTACTGCATATCTACATCAACAGTACTTTCTGCCGCTTTTAGGCTAGCTCCATCTATCTTATTTTCAGGGTTTGCCACTTCTTTCTTACCCGTAACATTACCAATTTTTGCATCGGTATTGACGCTTTCACCTGTGCCACCTTTAGTGTGCTTTATTGTTTTCGTATTCATGATTTATTTCCTGTTTTTTTAATCGGATTAATGGGTTATTTGTAGTTATAAATACGGCGCTTAGGCCGAAGAATTAAAGGTAAACCTGTATGACAACTGATCCGTACTAAAGGGTTATCAGTCATTAGCCTTGCTCAAGCCCATATCAGTAGGCTTTATTAGATACAGACCTCGGCCTTCATCATCGGTAATCGTTAATGACAGTTGGTAGCCATCTGGCAGGCTCTCGATAAACTCCGGCAAGTGTTCGGAACGTTCGATAAAATAGCGAGTGACATCATCAAGGCAGGCTAATGATTTATGGGCATCATCATCGGGATCAAACACGACAATCGTTGATGTGTAGCCACGCCAAAATTCAATCGCTTGTACTCGAGAGCCAAAGGGCTCTAGCAATAAATCAACAACGCATTGAGCCACGACAGGATTTAATGCTAATTGTTGCTGGGTAGGTAAATAATGAAGTATTTGCATGGTCCATTCTCCTAAATGAAAAAAGCCCATTCATCACAACCTTAATAGGTATAGATGAATGGGCTTTAGAGTGTTTTTTTATAGACAGCGAATTAGCTAAACAACTCAGATAGCTTCTCACTGGTTTTTCGCATGGATTCCGTGGTTAATTTTGCATACCGTTGAGTCGAAAGAATCGATTTATGTTGCAACTGCTCTTGCACTAAACGCAATGAAACGCCAGCACTAACAAGATTCGATGCCGCTGAGTGACGTAAAGTATGCAAGCACACACCATCAGGGTTGATCTGAGCTTTCTTAAGCAATTTGATAAAGGTTTTCCTCGCACTCCCTAACGGCTTTCCTTTGGCTTTTCCTGCAAATAGATAAGGGTTATCAGCGGTGAGGGGAATATAAGCAATAAACGACAACATGGCATCAGTTAAGTAAATACTGCGGGCCTTGCCGTTCTTTGTGATGGGGATATGTATCACGCGCTTGGACACATCAATATCTTTAACTTTGATATTCGCGACTTCGCCACAACGTAAACCCGTTAAGGCTAATATTGCAATGTAACCCGCAAGCGTTTTATTGGAATATTCTCGACAAGCAGTCAGTAGTCGTTTTACTTCATAAACATTTAAAAATCGTGTTCGAGCATTATTCAATCTAAAAAGTTTTACAGGCAAACAAACGTCATCATCAATAACACCTAAGTTGACAGAATACTTTGTCATAGATTTCATTAACATCAATGCTTGATTACAGGTTGCAGGAGCATAGGGAGTACCGTACTTGTTAACTTGGTCTGCTAGAGCAAGGTGAAGCTGCTGAACATCTATGGTGCGTAAATCTCGATAGAAAAGATTACCAAGCCGAGGGGCGATCATTACATCATACCTATATTGGTCATCTCGCCATGTTTTTTTACGTTTCTTAATGCTGGGTAGGTAATGCTCAGTAAAAAACTCATTAACAGTTAAGTGAGCCGTGCTATCGCGTTCGGTTTTTGGATTAATCCCTTCACCTAAACTAACTCGATGCTTTTGCGCTATCTGCCGCGCTACCGCAACATTAATATCACCTAAACGACCCAAACTAATACTCTGCTTACGACCGTTGTAGGTATAGCGAAAGAGGAACCGTTTACTGCCAGTTTTACCTACCAGGCATTTAAGCCCTTGAGCTACGGTATCAGTCACTTCTAATTCAGTCGAATTAGAAGTGCGAGGGTTATCTGGTAAGGCTTTGATGGCCTTATCTGTGAATTTGAATTTCTTTAACATACTAAGTCCTCAATAGAATCTATCTACTAACTTAATATCTATTTATTTGCTGAGTAATTACGGCTATCTCAATTTTTGTTAAATCCCCCCATTAGTACTAATGGGGGGATAAAAAAGTGCTTTTGTCGCCCTTTTTTTATGAACAAGTAATTAGCCCAGAATAAGTGAAATATCTTCGCTTAGGCTAATAAATTACTAAGGAAAATAATGATGGAAGATTTAGCCATTAAAATACTATTTATAAGTTATAAAGGGGGTGTAGGTAAATCTGCACTAGCCATTAATTTAGCCGCTGAAATCGATGCAGATTATGTCACTAATGACTTAATCACCACCAGCACCAATGCGATTCAAATAGACTATACAAAGCGTAAAATCCCTAAGGGCTTACTCTCTCTTGACCGCGTAGTATTTGATTTTGGAGCTATGTCAACTCACCTTGATCCTAAAGCGGTTCAAGCGACGCAAGTTGCTAATGTGATTGTTATCCCCACCTTTACTGATAGAAGAAGTTTAGAAGCAACAATAAAAACGGTTCTGCTCATTAAGCCAATGAATAAACCCATTGCGATTGTGATCAACCATTTCACTAAACAAAAAGAATTCGATGAAGCTGTTACCTATCTAACTGAAAGCCTCGGAGAGTTACCTATATTTGCAATCAGAACCACAACGCTCTTTGCTCGAGTAGCAAAAGATGGAACTGACTGGTTTAAACAGATCCACAATCAACATGGAGAGTGGCAATTAAACAAATCACGATTAGCTCATGAGGACGTTTACAATGCAATTATTGAGTTAGGGCTTCCAGCATGAAACTACAAACATTAAAAAGTTTAGAAGATTCCATCGGCGGCAGACCTAAAACACTAGCACCCAAACAACGCCATACCTTTTACTTGAACCCAAAGGAGTCTAAATTATTGAAAGCGTATGCTCGTGATAAAGACATCTGCGTGAGTCAATTAGTGAGGAACTTGATTAAGGAGCTTGTGGAAGTGAATACTTAAATAAAAATAAAAAAGAGATAGTTCCCATGAACTATCTCTTCCTTTATAGGCATTGGCCGAGAAAGCCATCTCAGTCTAATAACAGCTGTTTACCATGGCCATGAACATTAATTGAAATACTCTGCTCATCTAATAATGGGCAACAACTCTATTAAGTACTTTTTTAAAAGTGACTGACAGATGAACACCTGAACAAAAAGCTATAAAACCCTCAACTCAGAAAAACGCCTTAAACCAGACCGTAAACTTCCAAAATTAACTGCAACTAATCTGCAACTGTCGATGCTGACACATAGCCAAAGCGTTAACTTTCATTAGCACTCATTTGCGTTATTTTTCGTTCTTTGAGCACAGGATATGCACAGGAGCGGTTTATGGCTAAGGTATTTTTACTTATAAAAAGGAGTCTAATCATGAAATGGAAAATAATTTATTAAAAGCGACAGGATTAATAAGAAGAACTAATGCAATACAAACTGTTGACGGTAGAAGGTAATCTTAAAAGCAAAAAGCCCGTAACGCTTTGAAACGTTACGGGCTTTCTAAATGTGGTCGGTGATAGAGGATTCGAACCTCTGACCCTCTCGTCCCAAACGAGATGCGCTACCGGGCTGCGCTAATCACCGAAATTTTACTTGAAAACAAGTCTGATATTTATTTAACTTTGAAGCTAAATTCGCTATAAGAAAGCGGGAATGTGGTCGGTGATAGAGGATTCGAACCTCTGACCCTCTCGTCCCAAACGAGATGCGCTACCGGGCTGCGCTAATCACCGAAATATACATAAAACAACAAATTGAATGGGGTGACTGATGGGGCTCGAACCCACGACAACCGGAATCACAATCCGGGACTCTACCAACTGAGCTACAATCACCACTGACTTTCAATTCTACTAACCAATACGACAGAAACTGTACT
>Ga0208031_1000080_pt1 | contig 36193 bp, 31 predicted proteins | sample MalvirAntarct_38_FD_184252 | JGI IMG/M metagenome (GOLD analysis project Ga0208031, IMG submission 184252) | Marine viral communities from the Global Malaspina Expedition - Malaspina viral metaG Antarct_38 (SPAdes) (version 2) | ecosystem: Environmental > Aquatic > Marine > Oceanic | place...
CCGGCTAGTGGTTCCCCTTGCCGGGTCCACAGGGGACTTGCACCCCCAAGTCATCCGGCCAGCACCACCTGTACCGGAACAGCGCCCGTCAAGGCGCTACGCGCCATGCCTGGCGCACAACAAAAAAACCCGCCAGACTCCGGAGAGCGGCGGGCTTTTGTCGAAGGCAGAGCCTTACAGCGCGGACAGATCCGTCGGCTGCTCACCTTCCTTCACTTCCTTCATGGACAGCTTCACGCGTCCACGGTTGTCCACATCCAGAACCTTCACCAGAACTTCCTGACCTTCGCTCAGCTCGTCAGTCACGTTCTCGATGCGACGCTCGGAGATCTGGGAAATGTGCACCAGACCATCCTTGCCAGGCAGGATGTTAACAAAGGCACCGAAGTCCACGATGCGCTCAACGCGACCACTGTAGATAGCGCCAACTTCGATTTCCGCAGTGATTTCCATCACCCGCTTCATCGCAGCATTGGCCGCATCCTGATTGTCGGCATAGATCTTCACGTTGCCATCGTCATCCAGATCAATGGAAGCACCGGTCTCGTCACAGATGGAGCGGATAGTGGAACCGCCCTTGCCGATAACGTCGCGGATCTTCTCCGGGTTGATCTTGATGGTCGTGATGCTCGGCGCGCGGCTGGAAAGCTCTTTGCGCGGCGCAGAGATAACCTTGGCCATCTCACCCAGGATGTGCAGACGTGCTGCATTGGCCTGATCCAGCGCAATTTCCATGATCTCGTCGGTGATGCCCTGAATCTTGATGTCCATCTGCAGAGCAGTGATACCCTCAGAGGTACCCGCCACTTTAAAGTCCATATCGCCGAGGTGATCCTCATCACCCAGGATATCGGTCAGAACCGCGAACTGGTCGCCTTCCTTGACCAGACCCATGGCGATACCGGCCACCGGCGCCTTGATGGGCACGCCCGCATCCATCAGTGCCAGGCTGGAACCACAGACAGACGCCATGGAGCTGGAGCCGTTGGATTCAGTGATCTCTGATACCGCACGGATGGTGTACGGGAATTCTTCCATGGTGGGCATAACCGCTGCCACACCACGCTTGGCCAGACGGCCGTGACCAACTTCACGACGACCCGGCGTACCCACACGGCCAGCTTCGCCAACGGAGTACGGAGGGAAGTTGTAGTGAAACAGGAACGGGTCTTTACGCTCACCTTCCAGGGCATCGATGATCTGCATATCACGCGCGGTACCGAGCGTGGTGGTTACGATGGCCTGGGTCTCGCCACGGGTGAACAGGGCAGAGCCGTGGGTGCTGGGCAGAACGCCAACTTCCACTTCGATCGGGCGAACGGTCTTGTTGTCGCGGCCGTCGATACGAGGCTTGCCGTCGATAACCTGCTGGCGAACGATGGTCTTCTCAACCTTGGCGAAATACTTCTTCACTTCGTCTTCCGCCGGCTGACCTTCTTCTTCTCCGGCCAGTTTTTCAACGGCAGCGGACTTGATCTCGCTCAAGCGGGCATAGCGCTCCATCTTGTCACGGATGCCATAGGCCTGCTCGATATCGGCCGAAAAGTCAGCCTTTACAGCGTTCAGAAGCTCAGTGTTCTCTGCTTCTGGCTGCCACTCCCAACGAGGCTTGCCAACTTCAGCGGCAAATTCCTTGATCGCGGTAACCGCTGTCTGCATTTCCTGGTGCCCGAAGAGCACGGCGCCGAGCATCTGGTCTTCTGTCAGGCCCTTGGCTTCGGATTCAACCATCAGAACCGCGTCTTCAGTACCGGCAACCACCATGTCCAGCAGGGAGGTTTCCAATTCTTCAAAGGTCGGGTTCAGGAAGTAGCCACGCTCATTGGTGTATGCGACGCGGGATGCACCGATAGGACCATCGAACGGGATACCGGAGATGGACAGGGCGGCGGAAGCGGCCAGCATGGCGGCAATATCCGGATCCTGGTTCTTGCTGGAGGACATGACCGTAGTGATGACCTGGGTTTCGTTCATGAATCCCTTGGGAAACAGCGGACGAATCGGACGGTCAATCAGGCGGGACGTCAGGGTTTCTTTCTCGGACGGACGGCCTTCACGCTTAAAGAAACCACCCGGGATTTTGCCTACAGCGTAGGTTTTCTCAAAGTAGTTGACGGTCAGCGGGAAAAACGGCTGGCCCGGCTTGGCTTCCTTGGCCGCAACCACGGTACCCAGTACCGAAATGTCGTCTACGGTGACCAGCACAGAGCCGGTGGCCTGGCGGGCGATGCGACCGGTTTCAATGGTGACGGTCTTGCCGCCGAGTTCGAACGATTTTTTAACGGGATTAAGATCCACGGTAACTCCTGAATTCATCATTTCAATTGGTTGACCCGGATAACTCGCCCCTGCGAATTATCCGCTATAACTGCAACATCGCCTGAAGTGATGAACTGAAGGGTAGCCCGTCTGAAAGCTAACAGGCTGTTGCAAAACCCCGGGGCGTAAGCCACCTGGCTAAACCGGGCTTTTCAACAACCTGCTATCAATTTCAGCTTTCCGTTACGACAGGGAGTTCCTTCAGGGTTCACAGACAGACACGATGCAGGAGAGAGGCACAACCAGCGGGACTATCAAAGCCCCGCCGGCCGTTAAGTACAACCGGATTAGCGACGCAGGCTCAGACGCTGGATCAGGTCCAGGTAGCGGTCTGCGTTCTTACGCTTCAGGTAATCCAGCAGTTTACGACGCTGGTTAACCATCCGGATCAGACCACGGCGGGAATGGTGATCCTGCTTGTTGGTCTTGAAGTGATCCTGCAGCTTGTTGATGTTGTGGCTCAACAGTGCAACCTGAACTTCAGGAGAACCGGTATCGCCATCACCCTGCTGAAAATCCTTAACGATCTGTGCTTTCTCGTCGGCAGAAAGTGCCATAAAACTCACCTCATTGTCGCGATGCTATCGAATTCGGCCGAACCACGCATCTCTACAGCCCGGCTAACTGGCAATAACCCTCAAAGGGCTATCAGCCACTCTTCACCAGACGACGAGGCACCAGTTTGGTCACCTCCCCCTCCGGGAATCCTTCCGCCAGCCCGACAAAACGCCCGTTGCCATAAAGGCGAACGAACCCTTCCGCGGGCTGACCCGATATTCTAACTGGTTGTCCGTTCAATATCGACACCAGCGAACTGCCTTCCAGATCCCGCTCCGGGAACATGGACAGAGCAGCATCCGGGGCCACCAGCAGGCCATCCAGACTTTCACCTTCTTCGCGCATGGACTCCAGCATTGAAACCTCACGGGCATCCGCCAGCGTGAAACCGGAGGCCATGGTGCGGCGCAATGCCGTGACATGGGCACCGCAGCCCAATGCCTCGCCAATGTCCTCCACCAGCGAGCGAATATAGGTGCCTTTCGTGCAACTTACCGCGATATCAATCTCGGTCTCGCGCACCTCCAGCAGCGTCAGCTCGTATATGGTCACCGGGCGCGACGGACGCTCCACCTCGATACCTTCGCGCGCGTATTCATAGAGCGGTTTGCCCTTGTGCTTTAGCGCGGAGTACATGGAGGGAACCTGCTGGATATCGCCACGAAAGCGCTCCAACACCGGTTCCAGTGCATCGGCATCGAGCCCAGGGGGCACCGGTTTCTCAGCAACCACGGCACCTTCGCTGTCCCCGGTTTCGGTGCGGACACCCAGGCGAGCGGTGGCGATGTAGGCTTTGTCGCTGTCCAGCATCATCTGGGAAAACTTGGTGGCTTCACCAAAGCACAACGGCAACACGCCGGTGGCCAGCGGGTCCAACGCACCGGTGTGACCGGCCTTGGCCGCCCCGAACAGGCGTTTTACCTGCTGCAGGATGCCGTTGGACGTAATGTCCATCGGCTTGTCGATCACCAGTATGCCGTTTACATCGCGACCTTTACGACGTCGACTCAAGCCTTTTGCTCCGGATCATCAGACGCCCCGTCGTTGCGGGCGTCGTCGTCACGGTCAACCACTGGCTTGTCGCCAACCGCTTCCCGAATCAGGTTGTCCATGTGACGGCTGTGCCCAAGCAACGTATCGAAATGAAAACGCAACTGGGGCGTCACCCGCAATTTCATGGCACGGCCGACCTGCCCTTTCAGGAAGCCAGCCGCTTTATTCAGCACTGTCAGGGAATCCCGCACCTGCGGCGACTCCTCGGTCAGCTCTTCGGTGGTCAGCAGCGATACGTAAACGTCTGCATAACCCAGGTCACGGCTCACCTTGACGGCATTCACCGTGACCATGCCCACCCGCGGGTCTTTGACCTCCCGCTGGATGAGCTGGGCCAGCTCCCGCTGCATCTGATCGCCGATGCGATCAATCCGGCTGAACTCTCTTGGCATCAGGTTTCCTTTAATCTCAGGCGCATCACGCGCCGGTGGACTCAAGCTTACGCTCAACCCGAACGCGATCGAATACCTCGATCTGGTCGCCGACCTTCACGTCGTAGCCCTTAACGCCGATACCACACTCCATACCGTTGCGGACTTCGGGTACGTCATCCTTGAAGCGGCGCAGCGATTCCAGCTCGCCTTCAAAGATAACCACGTTGTCACGCAGGACACGGATCGGCTTGTTGCGGTAAACGTTACCCTCGGTGACCATACAGCCAGCCACCTGGCCAAACTTCGGCGAACGGAACACATCACGCACATCGGCAATGCCCACGATATCCTCGCGGAATTCCGGCGCCAGCATGCCGGTCAGAGCTGCTTTCACATCATCAATCAGGTTGTAGATGATGCTGTAGTAGCGCAGATCCAGACCTTCCTGCTCCACCAGACGCTTGGACGCGGTGTCCGCACGCACGTTGAAGCCGAAGATAACCGCGTTGGTCGCCATGGCCAGACTGATGTCCGTCTCTGCGATACCACCAACGCCCGAGGACACGATCTTGACCTGTACTTCGTCGTTACCAAGATCCTGCAGCGACTTGGTGATGGCTTCCAGGGAACCACGAACGTCGGTCTTGAGCACCACGTTGAGGGTTTTGACCTCGTCCTTGCCCATATTCTCGAACAGGTTCTCAAGCTTCGCAGCCTGCTGCCTGTGCAGACGCTGCTCCCGCTCGCGGGACTGACGGAATTCCGCCAGTTCCTTGGCCTTCTTCTCGTCAGCCACAGCAAAGAACTCATCACCAGCGTTCGGCGTGCCATTCAGGCCCAGGATTTCCACCGGAATGGAAGGCCCGGCTTCTTTGACCTGCTTGCCGGCCTCGTCGGTCATGGCGCGAACCTTACCGAAGAAGGAACCAGCCACCACCATCTCGCCCTGACGGAGCGTGCCGTTCTGCACCAGTACGGTAGCCACGGAACCGCGACCACGCTCAAGGCTGGATTCGACCACCACACCCTTCGCAGGTGCATCCGGAGAGGCCTCGAGCTCAAGGATTTCAGCCTGCAGCAGCAGTGCCTCAAGCAGATCTTCAATGCCGTCACCGGTATGGGCGGATACAGGGATAAACTGAACGTCACCGCCCCAGTCTTCCGGAATAACTTCCATACCCGCCAATTCGGTCTTGATACGATCCGGGTCGGCCTCTTCCTTGTCCATCTTGTTGATGGCAACGACGATGGGAACGCCGGCGGAACGTGCGTGATCCACGGCTTCCTTGGTTTGCGGCATAACGCCGTCATCGGCGGCCACCACCAGGATAACGATGTCGGTGCACTGGGCACCCCGCGCACGCATCGCCGTGAAGGCGGCGTGGCCCGGAGTATCCAGGAAGGACACCATGCCATGGTCGGTTTCAACGTGGTACGCACCGATGTGCTGGGTGATACCCCCAGACTCGCCAGACGCCACCTTGGTGCGGCGAATGTAATCCAGCAGCGAGGTCTTACCGTGGTCAACGTGACCCATCACACTGACAACCGGCGCACGCTTGGTCTTTTCCTTGCCTTCAAAGGAGAATTCGCTCAGAACCTCTTCCTCAAACGCATCTTCACTCACTGTGTTGGCTTTGTGACCGAGTTCCTCAGTCACCAGCACAGCGGTTTCCTGATCGAGAGCCTGGTTGATTGTCGCCATTACCCCCATGCCCATCAGTTTCTTGATGACGTCCGCTGACTTGACCGCCATCCGCTGGGCAAGATCACCCACTGTGATCGTCTCGGGAATATCGACTTCTCGTACCATTGGCTTGGTCGGCCTCTCGAAAGCATGACGCTTTTCTTTGGGTTTCTTTTTCGCACGGAGCGGCTTGCGCAGCGTGGTGTCTTCTTCCTCTTCATTGATAATCAGAGGCTCTTCCACCGAACGGCTGCGCGGCCCACGATGCCCTGCGGACTTCTTCTTGGGCTTGCCCTCCTCGGGCTCATCACCGCGCTCGCGGGCCTTTTCCTTCTTCTTCTTCGGCTTTCGATCCTTGCCTTCGCCTTCTTCAGGCGGCGGAATCGGCATGTCTTCCGGCGCGGGAACCGGTGACGGTTCCGGCTCAGCAGCCACTTCCGGCTGAGCTTTTTCAGCCGGTTTTTCGTCAGCAGCCGGCTCTTCAGCCGGAGAATCTGACACCGGCGCTTCCGGCTTCGGCGCATCCGCAGGCTGTGCCTGCTCAGCCGCGACTGGCGCTGGGGCCTCTTCCGGGGCCGCAGCCGCCTGCTCGGCAGCTTCTTCCTGCTTCGCCGCTTCCGGCTCGAGCTCGGCGCGCTTGATATACGTACGGCGCTTGCGAACCTCAACATTGACCGTTTTGGTACGGCCCGCTTTCAGCGTGGTTGTTGTCTTGCGCTTAAGAGTGATTTTCTTGGGCTCAGCCTCACTCTCACCGTGATTCTTTTTCAGATAGGTCAGCAACTGCTGCTTCTCATCACTGGTAACAGAATCCCCTTCGGAGCGGGCTTTCAGGCCAGCCTCCACGATCTGTCGCAGCAAACGATCCACGGGAGCGCCTACATCTGCGGCCAGTTGTTTTACCGTTACATCAGCCATACTGGTCCTCCTCCCGATTAAGCCTGGTCTTCAAACCAGGGGGCGCGTGCTGCCATAATCAACTGGCCGGCACGCTCTTCTTCCATTCCTTCAATGTCGAGCAAGTCGTCAACCGACTGCTCTGCAAGATCTTCCATGGTACGAATCCCCATACCGGCCAGCTTGAAAGCCAGGCCACGGTCCATACCGTCCATTGCGAGAAGATCTTCTGCGGGCTCAGCGCCCTCTAGCGCCTCTTCACTGGCCAGGGCCTGATTCAACAGGGCATCCTTGGCACGGCGACGCAATTCGGTCACGGTTTCTTCATCAAAACCGTCAATGGCAAGCATCTCTTCCATGGGGATGTACGCTACCTCCTCAATGGAGGTAAACCCTTCCTCAATGAGGACACCTGCAAATTCTTCGTCCACATCCAGATTGCCGGTGAAGTGCTCGAGCAGAGAATTATACTCCTGCTCCTGACGCTCACCCGCTTCCTCTTCTGTCATGACATTCAGCGTCCAGCTGGTAAGGTCCGTCGCCAACCGAACATTCTGACCATTCCGGCCAATCGCCTGGGCCAGATTGTCCTCAGCTACTGCCACTTCCATGGTATGGCGGTCCTCGTCCATGACGATGGACGCCACTTCCGCCGGTGCCATGGCATTGATGACCAGTTGCGCGGGATTGTCGTCCCACAGCACGATATCCACACGCTCGCCACCCAACTCGTTGGAAACTGCCTGTACTCGTGAACCACGCATGCCCACGCAGGCACCCACCGGATCAATCCGGCGGTCGTTGGTCTTGACCGCAATCTTGGCGCGGGAGCCTGGATCCCGGGCTGCGCCACGAATCTCAATCAGCTCCTCCGCGATTTCCGGCACCTCAATGCGGAACAGTTCGATCAGCATCTGCGGATCGGTACGGCTCAGAATCAGCTGCGGGCCGCGATGATCGGTACGGATTTCCTGCAGCAGAGAGCGCACACGATCGCCCATACGGAACGTTTCACGGGGAATCAGGTGTTCACGGGGCAGCAAGGCTTCGGCGTTGGCACCCAGATCCACGATGACGTTGTCACGTGTCACTTTCTTTACGGTGCCAGAGACGAGCTCACCCACGCGATCCCGGTAGCTGTCGACAATCTTGGTGCGCTCGGCTTCCCGCACTTTCTGGAATATGATCTGTTTCGCTGCCTGGGCACCAATACGGCCGAAGGCAACGGATTCCACTTTCTCTTCGTGGATATCGCCGGGCTGCAGACTCTTGTCGATTTCTTCCGCTTCCTGCATGGTCAGCTCGGTGCCCAAAGCAGGAACCGCATCGTTATCAACCACCAGCCAGCGACGAAACGTTTCATATTCGCCGGTGCGGCGATCGATGGAAACGCGGATGTCCGCTTCCTCGTCGTCGTAGCGTTTTTTGGCAGCGGTGGCGAGTGCCAGCTCGATTGCTTCGAAGATCACGTCCTTCTCGACACCTTTCTCGTTCGAGACGGATTCAACCACCAGCAAGATCTCTTTACTCATTGGATTGCCCTGCCCTTAAAAATAAACTTTGCGTCCACTGACTTACTCAAATACCGGAACGATGTTGGCTTTCTCGATGCTATCGAATGGCAACAGGTATTCGTGATCATCAACAACCACGACAACGTCTTCACCTTCAATGCCTTTAATCAGGCCCTGAAACTTGCGACGCCCCTCAAATGCCATTCGTAATTTGATCTGGACCTGGTGGCCTGCGAATGCCTCATATTGCTCCAGACGGAACAACGGCCGGTCCATGCCCGGAGAAGATACCTCCAGGGTATACTCCGTCTGAATGGGGTCTTCCACATCCATTACGCCGCTGGCCTGGCGACTGACTTTCTCACAGTCTTCAATGCCGATGCCGTTTTCAGCATCGTCAATAAAAATTCTCAACAGGGAATGGTGTCCCTGGGAGCGAAATTCAATGCCCCAAAACTCGTAACCCAGGCCTTCCACAATGGGCCTGAGCAATTCTTCCAGCTGCTTCAACTTGGCTGACAAGGTTATCCCGTCTCCGTTACTCGATTTTTCCGACCCCAAAAACAAAAAAAGGGCTGTTGATCAGCCCTTTTTATGCACCAGGGCCTGATGCGCCAGGCCCCTTAATCAAAAAGCCCCTAAAAAGTGGGGCCCTTTGTTGCAAGAACTCACAGGGGAAAAGCAATCTAAACACCCCCTGCTGACAGACACCTGGCCTGCCTGGAACCGGCAGGGCAAACTGTGCCCGGAGCCCGCTCCAATATCCGCCGGAGTATAGAGACGCCGGCCTTACTGGTCAAGGACTGACCAAAAAAAACGGCCTGGTAAATCCAAGCCGTTTTTCTTCTTATATGGTGCCCAGGGCCGGACTCGAACCGGCACGGCTTTCGCCACTACCCCCTCAAGATAGCGTGTCTACCAGTTCCACCACCTGGGCAGCACCTTTACTCGAGCTCGGGGAGTTTATTTTCATCCCCGCGCCCGTCTTCGCCTTCTGTCGCTGATTCACCCTCAGCCTGCCCGGCATCCGATTCGGCCGGTGACTCCTGGACTACAGGAATACCCGCCTCACCTGCCACTTCGGCACGCTGCTTGGCAAATACAGCCAGCGAAAAACTCGTTACAAAAAATACGATAGCCAGCAAAGTTGTGGCACGGGTCAGAAAGCTACTGCTGCCCTCGCTGCCAAACACGGTCTGGGAGGCGCCACCACCAAATGCAGCACCGGCATTGGCACCCTTACCCTGCTGGAGCAGGACCAGCGTCACCAGCGCCACCGCAATGAGCACGTGCAGAACGACAACCAGTGTTTCGACCCAATCCATAATGACTCTCTAATGACTCTTGCTAATGGCTTTCGCGAACCTTTAACGCTCAAGACTTGCCTGGCACCGCCCGGCAAATACTTACAAAATCGTTTGCATCCAATGACGCGCCACCAATCAACCCGCCATCGATGTCCGGCTGAGCAAAAAGCGCCGCGGCATTATCCGCTTTTACACTGCCGCCGTAAAGCAGCGATATCTCATCCGCCGGAGCCCCAAGGGACTTCAACACATCGCGGATAGCGGCATGCATGGTCTGAGCATCATCAGCGGTTGCGGTTTTACCCGTTCCTATGGCCCAAACTGGCTCATAGGCAATCACAACCTGCTGCCATGACTCACTGCCAACGTCGACGAGGGCTTTGCGAACCTGTCGCGACACGACACTTTCAGCCTTGCCCGCATCACGTTCTTCGAGGGTCTCGCCAACGCAAACAACAGCGACCAACCCTGACGTCAGGGCCTGCCCGACCTTGGTGGCAACCTGCTCATCGGTTTCGCCGAAGAGCTGCCTGCGCTCCGAATGCCCGACCAAGGTAAAACCACAGCCGCAATCTTTTGCCATCGCCGCGGAGATTTCCCCGGTGTAGGCGCCTGAATCCCAGCACGCTACATTCTGAACACCAACAGCCAGCTTATCGCCAGCCTGCTCAGCAACATCGCCAACATACAGGGCGGGAGGAATAATAACAGCCTCCACACCATTATCAAACGCTGCTAATTCGGACCGGACTTGACCAACCAGATTGCTTACCAAGTCTTTCGACCCGTTCATTTTCCAGTTGCCGGCGACAATCTTACGGCGCATAAAAAATCCCTGATTCAAGGGAGGGCGAACTATACAGCAGTCTTTTACAGCAGACAACTGCCCCTAAGCACAAAATCATGCCCGGGAATTCTCAACCACAACAGCCAGTTCCTCGGCAATTTTCACGATTTGTGCCTCATCCTGCCCTTCCGTCATTACCCGGATCAGAGGCTCGGTGCCCGACGCCCTCAGCAGCACGCGACCACCGCCACCCAGCCTGGCCTCCGCCGACTCCACGGCCCTGACAATATCGTCACGCCCGAGAGGATCAAAACGCTGGTCGACCCGCACATTGATCATCTTCTGAGGCAACTTGCTCATACCCTGGCGAAGGTCTGCCAGGGAGCTACCTGCGCGACGAATGGCCAACAATACCTGGAGCGCAGACACAATACCGTCACCAGTGCTGGTGCAATCCCGGATGACCATATGGCCGGAACCTTCACCGCCGAGCAGCCAGCCCCGGTCGATAAGCCGCTCCATGACGTAACGGTCGCCGACTTTGGCACGCTCGAAATCAATACCCTGCTCCCTGAGCGCCAACTCAACGCCCAGATTGGTCATCAGGGTGCCCACAACGCCCCCTTTCAAGGTTCCGGCGGCATGACGTTGCGCGGCGATCACGTAGAGCAACTCGTCGCCATCGACTTCCGAGCCGTCACGATCCACCATGAGTACCCGGTCACCGTCGCCATCAAAGGCGATCCCGAGATCGGCCTGCTTCTCCAGAACGGCCTTGCTCAATGATCCCATGTGAGTGGAACCGACATTAAGATTGATATTCAGACCATCAGGCTCGCCCCCTACCACAGAAATCTTCGCTCCCAACTCACGGAACACTTTCGGGGCAACGTGGTAGGTAGCACCGTGCGCGCAATCCAGGACAATATGAAGTCCTTCGAGTGAAAACTCGTTGGGTACCGTACTCTTACAGAACTCAACGTATCGGCCTGGTGCGTCATCAACCCGGAACGCCTTGCCTAACTCTTTCGAGCCGCAGACCTCAATGGGCTTATCCAGCCACTTCTCGATCTCTGTTTCCAGAGCATCATCCAGCTTGGTCCCAGCGGGGGAGAAAAACTTGATACCGTTGTCGTGGTGCGGATTATGGGACGCACTGATGACAATACCCGCGGAGGCGCGAAAGGTTCGGGTCAAGTAGGCGATCGCAGGGGTGGGCATGGGCCCGAGCAACTTCACGTCCACTCCGGCCGCGGACAAACCTGCCTCAAGGGCGGATTCGAACATATAGCCCGAAAGACGGGTGTCTTTACCAATCAGCACACTGTTACGCTGCCCATCCCGCTTGAAGGCCTGCCCCGCAGCCCAACCCAGGCGCAGCATAAATTCGGGGGTTATTGGAAATTCGCCCACCCGGCCCCGGATACCGTCCGTGCCGAAATATTTTCTGTCGCTCATCGTCCAGCTTCCTCCATTGCCGTCACCACTTTAACGGCATCGACTGTTTCCCTGACATCGTGGACGCGAATGATGGATGCGCCCTTCATGGCGGATATTGTCGCGGCAGCGAGGCTTGCGGGCAAGCGTTCACTGACATCACGACCGGTGATATGGCCCAGCATGCTCTTGCGGGACATGCCCACCAGAATCGGGTGCCCTAGCAACTGCAGCTGTTCCAGCGAGGCCAAGAGCTGCAGGTTGTGCTGAGGAGACTTGCCAAAACCAAAGCCGGGATCAAGGATGATGTTGTCTGGCCGCACACCGGCTTTCTCTATCACCCGCATTCGCTCGGTAAGAAACGAACTCACCTCCCGCCGCACATTCCGGTAGCGAGGATCATCCTGCATGGTATCCGGCTCACCCTGAATGTGCATGACACACACCGGCACTCCAGCGTTTGCCACCACTTCGGGCGCACCATCCCGCTGCAACGCCCTGACGTCGTTGATCATCCCGGCACCGAGCTTCACCACCTCCGCCATAACCTGCGGAGAACTGGTATCAACCGAAACGACAACGCCCAAATCACGGGCAATCGCCTCCACCACCGGACACACTCGTTCAAGTTCTTCCTCGACAGACACCGGCGTGGCACCTGGCCGCGTGGACTCACCACCCACATCAATAAAAGCCGCACCGTCCGCCACCATCTCGCGGGCCCTTGCCAGGGCAACCTCAACGGTATTGTACCGACCTCCATCCGAAAAGGAGTCCGGCGTCACGTTCAGAATCCCCATGACGTGGCAGCCAGACATATCCAGAACCCTGCCCGCGAAATTTATCTGCATAAATAACCTTTTCTGCAACCCGCAAAAACAAACGCCGCCCCGTCAGGGGCGGCGTTCAGTCTTCAACTACATCGGACCAGTATCCAGCCTGGCTCAGTGCTCACCGGCCGGTCGACCAACACCCGGTTGGTGACCGTCGTCGGAACCCTTCGGAGCAGGCGCCTGCTCAGGCTCATCAGCCGGAACACCACCGGACGGACCGCTATCACCCCAACCTTTCGGCGGACGGGGCTCACGACCTTCCATGATGTCATCAATCTGGTAACGGTCGATGGTCTCGTATTTCATCAGGGCATCGGCCATCAGATCGAGCTTGTCACGGTTATCGACGAGCAACTGCTTCGCCTTTTCATAACAGCTGTCGATGATATTGCGAACTTCCTCATCGATACGCTGCGCCGTTTCCGGAGAATAGACCGTTTGCGCCTGACCGGCAGAGCGACCGAGGAAAGGCTCTTCGCTGTCTGTATCGTACTGCAGCGGGCCGAGCTTCTCCGACAGCCCCCAACGCGTGACCATATTACGCGCCAGACTGGTTGCCCGCTCGATATCGTTGGAAGCACCGGTAGTGACACCATCGAAACCAAGGGTCAGTTCTTCGGCAATACGGCCACCAAACAGACTGCAGATGGAACTGATCAGGAAGCGCTTGCTGTGGCTGTACTTGTCTTCCTCTGGCAGGAACATTGTGACACCCAATGCGCGGCCGCGAGGAATAATACTGACCTTGTAGACCGGATCATGCTCAGGCATCAGACGCCCGACAATGGCGTGACCGGACTCGTGGTATGCCGTATTACGCTTCTCTTTCTCGCTCATGACCATGGATTTGCGCTCGGCGCCCATCATGATCTTGTCTTTCGCGAGCTCAAACTCTTCCATGGAAACCAGACGCTGGTTACGACGGGCCGCAAACAACGCAGCTTCGTTCACCAGGTTCGCCAGGTCAGCACCCGAGAAACCGGGCGTGCCACGGGCAATCAACACAGGCTCCACCCCATCGGCCAGAGGCACTTTCTTCATGTGAACCTTGAGAATCTGCTCACGACCGATGATGTCCGGCAGCCCGACAACGACCTGGCGGTCAAAGCGACCCGGGCGGAGCAACGCCGGGTCCAGTACGTCCGGACGGTTGGTGGCGGCAATCACGATAACGCCTTCGTTGCCCTCGAAGCCGTCCATCTCTACCAGCAACTGGTTCAGTGTCTGCTCACGCTCGTCGTGACCGCCACCCATGCCAGCGCCACGATGGCGGCCAACGGCATCGATCTCGTCGATGAAGATGATACAGGGGCTCTGCTTCTTGGCCTGCTCGAACATGTCACGGACACGAGAGGCACCCACGCCCACGAACATTTCCACGAAGTCCGAACCGGAGATTGAGAAGAATGGCACCTTGGCCTCGCCGGCAATCGCCTTGGCGAGCAGGGTCTTACCGGTACCCGGCTGACCCACCATCAGTACGCCCTTGGGGATACTGCCACCAAGACGCTGGAACTTGCTGGGATCCCGCAGGAAATCCACCAACTCCTTGACGTCTTCCTTGGCCTCGTCGACACCGGCAACGTCACCAAAGGTGGTTTTGATCTGATCCTCGCTCATCAGGCGGGCTTTACTCTTGCCAAAGGACATAGGCCCTTTGCCACCGCCACCGCCCTGCATCTGTCGCATGAAAAATACGAACAGCGCGATAATGATAAGGATGGGGAAGGCAGCCACCAACAGTTGGGTCCAGAGACTTTGACGCTCCGGCTCCTTACCGATGACTTCCACGTTGTTGGCCAGCAGATCATCCATCAGCTTGTTGTCGGACACCTGGGGGCGGATGGTCTGGAACTGGGAGCCGTCACCACGGGTACCCTGAACCTGCAGACCGTCAATGGTGACCTGACGGACCTGTCCGTCCTGCACCATTTCCACAAACTGCGAATAATTGACCTGTTGTCCGCTGGTGGTGGGCGTGAAATTCTGAAACACCATCAGCAGTACGGCGGCTATAATCAGCCAGAGAACCAGATTTTTTGCCATATCGTTCAAGGATCGTCACCTGTGAATTGAAGGATCGCCCCGTCAGGAGAAAGCCTTTTCTGACACCTTACACCAATTGTACGCCCGTCCACCAGAATCGGCCTATCCGTATCGACCACTGCGGGGGTGTCAATCCCACGGTCATTCCGTTCCGGGGCGGGTCAGCCCTTAAATCCCTTGCACACCTGATAAATCTCCCTGGATCTTGCGCGGGAGGAGTCAGGCTTCCTGCTGACAACGGTGCCAAAACTTTTACGCATTTCAGCCAGCAGGGCATCAAATCCCTCTCCCTGAAATACCTTGGCGACAAACACACCACCGGGCTTCAGGACTTGCTGCGCCATATCCAGCGCCAGCTCCACCAAGCCCATGGCGTTGGGAATATCCACTGCCGCCATACCACTCATATTGGGTGCCATATCCGAAATTACAACGTCAGCGCGGCGATCACCCAGTAAATCCAGCAATTCGTCCAGCACTGACTGCTCGGTGAAATCGCCCTGAACGAACGCCACACCCGCAATCGGGTTCATCTCGAGAATATCGCTGGCGACCACCGTGCCATTGTCACCAACCCGCTCTACCGCCACCTGGGACCAGCCACCAGGCGCGGCCCCCAAATCCACAACGGTCTGCCCGGGCCGAAACAGGCGGTCTTTGTTGTCGAGCTCAATCAGCTTGTAGCTGGCCCGCGAACGATAGCCGTCTTCCCGGGACTTTTTGACCCAGACATCATCAAAATGTTCCTTCAGCCAGCGGTCACTGGTTTTCGAGCGAGCCAAGACCTACCTCCATAAAGCGCTCCAATTGGACCTCCAATCATCTGGGTACGTGGTAACGGCGATTTCACCGGCCGATTGATCTGATACAATCCCGCGATTATACGGAATTGGCGAGCATTTCGCCGCTGACGTTTTATTAATCGCACCCATAAAGAGATCACATAATGAGTCTTTCGCCGGAACAGCGCCGGGAATACCGGGGCATCGCCCACAACCTGAAGCCCGTTATCATAGTCGGCGACAAGGGCCTGACCGAAGGGCTTCAGGAGGAACTCGAGCGGGCCCTGAACGACCACGAGCTGATCAAGATCAAAGTTGCCAGCCAGGACCGCGAAACCCGCCAGGAAGCCGTTGCCGCCCTGTGCGAAGCCTCCGGTGCCGAGGTGGTGCAGACCATCGGCAAGATCGCCGTGATCCTGCGCCGGGCGAAAAAGCCCAACCCCAAGCTGTCCAACCTGCTGCGCCAGAAACACTGACGCTGTCAGCACGCTAAAGCCGCACAATGTAAAAAGCCGGCTGCTATTCGCAGCCGGCTTTTTGTTTGCAGAATCCGCATCCGACGAATGTCAGATGTGCTCTACCTGCTCGATTTCATACTCAACGGTTCCCGAAGGCACTCGCACGGCAACCACGTCGCCCTCGCTTTTACCCACCAGCGCCCGCGCGATCGGCGAGGAAATGGACAGCTTTCCGGCCTTGATATCTGCCTCATCCTCACCAACGATCTGGTAGCTGACCTGCTCATCGGTATCGACATTGAGCAGTCGCACCGTGGTGCCGAAGATCACTTTGCCGGTGTTTTCGATGGTGTTAACGTCGATCACCTGGGCTGCGGACAGCTTGCCCTCGATCTCCTGGATACGCCCTTCGATAAAGCTCTGCTGCTCCCGAGCGGCGTGGTATTCCGCGTTCTCTTTCAGGTCGCCGTGTTCGCGGGCATCGGAAATAGCCGCGATCACCCGGGGACGATCTTCGGACTTCAGTTTCTGAAGCTCCTCACGTAGGCGGATTTCCCCCGCCTTTGTCATGGGTACTCTGTCAGCCATAGTCTTACTTTCCTGCGTGTAGATCCTGGAGGCGGCGCACAGTGCGCTCGGGGCCGAACTTAATAGCCCTGCAGAAGGCTTCGCCGCCCGCCAGTGTCGTTGTATAGGTTACCTTGGTCTGCAGGGCCGACTGGCGAATCTGTGCCGAGTCGGAAATCGCCTTGCGACCTTCGGTGGTGTTAATAATCAGCTGCACCTGACCATTCTTAATGGCGTCCACGATATGCGGACGCCCTTCACGAACCTTGTTCACCCGATCAACAGTGAGCCCGGCCTGTTTCAACGCCTTGGCGGTACCGGTGGTAGCAATCACCTTGAAGCCAGCGTCAATCAGATCCTGCGCCACTTTCGCGGCCCCGGGCTTGTCGACGTCCCGCACGGACATGAAGGCCGTACCCTTGGCCGGCAGACGCTCACCGGAGGCCAGGGCCGCCTTGGCGAAGGCTTCGTCGAAGCTGTCACCAATCCCCATCACCTCACCGGTGGACTTCATTTCCGGCCCCAGGATGGGATCCACCGCCGGGAACTTGTTGAACGGGAACACCGATTCCTTGACGGAATAGTAAGTCGGCACGATCTCCTGGGTGAAGCCCTGCTCTGCCAGTGACTTGCCAGCCATGCAACGGGCCGCCACCTTGGCCAGGGACACCCCGATGGCCTTGGACACAAACGGCACGGTACGGGACGCCCGCGGGTTCACCTCGATCACGTAGATCTCGCCACCCTGCCAGGCCAGCTGCACGTTCATCAGGCCGATAACATCCAGTTCAATGGCCATCTTCCGCACCGCTTCGCGCATTTCATCCTGCACGTCTTTCGGCAGGGTGTAGGGCGGCAGGGAACAGGCGGAATCACCGGAGTGCACGCCCGCTTGCTCAATGTGCTGCATGATGCCACCGATGACCACGTCCTTGCCGTCGCTGATGGCGTCAATGTCCACTTCGATGGCGGCGTTGAGGAAGTGATCCAGCAGCACCGGGCTGTCGTTGGAGACCAGCACGGCATTGCGCATGTAGCGAACCAGCTCCTCCTCGTCATAGACGATTTCCATGGCCCGACCACCCAGCACGTAGGAGGGGCGTACCACCAGCGGATAACCAATCTCGCGAGCCGCCAGGATGCCTTCTTCGTGGCTGCGCACGGTGGCATTTTCCGGCTGAATCAGGCCGAGGCGGCCGATCATCTGCTGGAAACGCTCCCGGTCTTCGGCACGGTCGATGGCATCCGGGCTGGTACCGATAATCGGCACACCCGCCGCTTCCAGGCCACGGGCCAGCTTCAGCGGGGTTTGGCCGCCGTACTGGACAATCACGCCCTTGGGTTTTTCGACGTGGATGATTTCCAGCACGTCTTCCAGGGTAATGGGCTCGAAGTAGAGCCGATCCGAGGTGTCGTAGTCGGTGGAAACGGTTTCCGGGTTGCAGTTGATCATGATGGTTTCATAACCATCGTCGCGCATAGCGAGGGCGGCGTGAACACAGCAATAATCAAACTCAATACCCTGACCGATGCGGTTGGGGCCACCGCCAATGACCACGATTTTCTCGCGATCAGAGGCACCCGCCTCACACTCTTCCTCATAGGACGAATACATGTAGGCGGTTGATGAGGCAAATTCAGCCGCGCAGGTATCCACCCGCTTGTAGACCGGGCGAATGTTCAGGTCATGGCGCAGCTTGCGCAAGCTGACTTCAGAAATGCTGAGCAGCTTGGCCAAGCGCGCATCGGAGAACCCTTTGCGCTTGAGGCGGAACAGCGTATCGCGATCAATATCCGCCTTGCCGGCGGATTTGAGGGCAGTCTCTTCTTTGATCAGGTCTTCGATCTGTACCAGATACCATGGATCTACATGCGTGTTGTTGAACACTTCTTCCACGGTCATCCCGGCTCGGAAGGCATCGCCGATGTACCAAAGGCGCTCGGCTCCAGGCACATTCAGTTCCTGGGTGAGGGTTTCCTGGCCGTCGGTGGTGCTCAGGTCGACCTTCTCTTCAAAACCGTCGGAGCCCACTTCCAGACCACGCATGGCCTTCTGCAGCGACTCCTGGAAGGTACGACCGATGGCCATCACCTCACCCACGGATTTCATCTGGGTGGTCAGGCGCGCATCAGCCTGGGGGAACTTCTCGAAGGTGAAGCGCGGAATCTTGGTGACCACATAGTCGATGCTGGGCTCGAACGAGGCCGGAGTAACACCACCGGTGATTTCATTGCGCAGTTCATCAAGGGTGTAACCCACCGCCAGCTTGGCCGCCACCTTGGCGATCGGAAAACCCGTTGCCTTGGACGCCAGCGCCGAAGAACGCGACACCCGGGGATTCATTTCGATGACGACGACACGGCCGTTGTCCGGGTTTACGCCGAACTGCACGTTGGAACCGCCAGTTTCCACACCGATCTCACGCAGTACCGCCAGAGAGGCGTTCCGCATGATCTGGTATTCCTTGTCGGTGAGCGTCTGGGCCGGCGCGACGGTGATGGAGTCACCGGTGTGCACGCCCATCGCGTCAAAGTTTTCAATGGCGCAGACGATGATGCAGTTGTCGTTTTTGTCGCGGACAACTTCCATCTCGTACTCTTTCCAGCCGATCAGGGACTCATCGATCAGCAACTCGTTGGTCGGCGACAGGTCCAGACCACGGGTGCAGATTTCCTCGAATTCGTCGCGGTTGTAGGCAATACCGCCGCCGGAACCACCCATGGTGAAGGACGGGCGGATGATGCAGGGAAATCCGATGTCGTTGGCCACTTCCCAGGCTTCCGCCATGGAATGGGCGATCGTGGCGCGAGGGCACTCCAGGCCAATTTTCTTCATGGCCTTGTCAAAACGATCACGGTCTTCGGCCTTGTCGATGGTGTCGGCGTTGGCGCCGATCATTTCCACACCATGCTCAGCCAGAACGCCGTGCTTTTCGAGGTCCAAAGCGCAGTTCAGGGCTGTCTGACCACCCATGGTAGGCAGCAATGCATCCGGCTGTTCTTTCTCGATGATCTTGGCAACGGTCTTCCAGGTGATAGGCTCGATGTAGGTGGCATCGGCCATTACCGGGTCGGTCATGATCGTGGCCGGGTTGGAGTTCACCAGGATAACCCGGTACCCCTCTTCACGCAGGGCTTTACAGGCCTGGGCTCCAGAGTAGTCAAACTCGCACGCCTGCCCGATCACGATGGGGCCCGCGCCCAGGATCAGAATGCTTTTAATGTCGGTACGCTTTGGCATCAACGTGCCTCCATCAGGCGGATAAATTCATCAAACAACGGCGCTACGTCGTGCGGGCCGGGGCTCGCCTCCGGGTGACCCTGAAAACTGTAGGCTGGCTTGTCGGTACGGCGGATTCCCTGCAGAGAACCGTCGAACAGGGATTTATGGGTCGCCTCCAGATTGTCCGGCAGGCTGGTTTCGTCCACCGCAAATCCGTGGTTCTGACTGGTAATCATCACGGTACCATCGGCGATGTTCTGTACCGGATGGTTGGCGCCATGGTGGCCATGCCCCATCTTGATGGACTTGGCCCCGCTGGCCAGGGCCAGCAACTGGTGGCCAAGACAGATGCCGAAAACCGGAATGTCGGTCTCCAACACATCGCGAATGGCGCTGATGGCGTAGTCACATGGCTCGGGGTCGCCGGGGCCGTTGGACAGGAAAATACCATCGGGATTCATCGCCAGCACATCGGCAGCGGGGGTCTGGGCTGGCACAACAGTGATATCACAGCCGCGACTGGCCAACATGCGCAGGATGTTGAGCTTCACACCGTAGTCCCAGGCGACGACCTTGAATTTTGATTCGGTGCGCTCGCCATAGCCACTTTCGATATCCCACTCACTCTGGCTCCAGGTCCAGGTTTTTTCCGAGGTGACTTCCTTCGCCAGATCCATGCCTTTCAGGCCCGGAAAAGCGTTGGCCAGCTCCAGAGCACGCTCGGCCGTGGCGTCTGCGCCGGCGACCACGGCGCCATTCTGTGACCCTTTATCCCGCAGGATTCGGGTCAGGCGACGGGTATCGATATCGGCAATGCCGACGATGTTGTTGTCGCGCAGGTAGTCCTGTAGCGAGCCGGTGCTGCGCCAGTTGCTCACCAGCAGGGGCAGATCACGGATTATCAGGCCGGCGGCCTGGACGCGATCGGATTCGATGTCTTCTTCATTCACACCGGTGCTGCCGATGTGAGGGTATGTAAGGGTGACAATCTGGCGGGAGTAGGACGGGTCGGTCAGGATTTCCTGATAACCGGTCATGGCGGTGTTGAACACCACCTCTCCGCTGGCTTCCCCTTCAGCGCCAATGGCGGTGCCGTAAAACAGGCTTCCGTCTGCGAGTGCAAGGATGGCAGGTGTACTCAAGGCTTGTATCCTCATCGAGTGGCGTACAGGTTCGTCACGAACAGGAACGCAAGCGCAAATTCAGGTCGCAAAAAAGCGAGAGGGAGTTGAACTCCGTCCCGCTTTTTCTGTTGAGCGTTGTCAAAGCTACGCTTGGTGCAGTTAAACCGCCTTATTGTACGAAATATGGCAGTTTGTGTCCACGCGAAATCTTACTCGTCGCTACTTCAGCCCCAACACATCCTGCATGTCGTACAACCCGGCCGACTTACCTTCCAACCACAATGCCGCACGCATCGCACCTTTGGCAAACGTCATCCGGCTGCTGGCTTTGTGGGTAATTTCGATGCGTTCGCCCTCAGTGGCGAACAGAACGGTATGATCACCAACCACATCGCCGGCCCGAATGGTTTCGAAGCCGATCTCCTTGCGGGTACGCTCCCCGGTAAAGCCTTCACGGCCGTAGACAGCACATTCCTTAAGGTCTCGACCGAGGGCATCGGCGACAACTTCGCCCATTCGCAAGGCCGTGCCCGACGGCGAGTCTTTCTTGTGGCGGTGGTGGGCTTCGATGATTTCCACATCGTAGTCGTCACCCAGGGCTGCAGCAGCGGTGCGCAGCAGGTTGAGGGTGACGTTGACGCCCACACTCATGTTGGGGGCAAACAATACCGGGGCCTTTTCCGCGGCAACGGCGAGCTGTTCTTTCTCGGCGTCGGTCAGGCCGGTGGTACCGATCACAATCATTTTGCCGTTGGTTTTACAGAATTCCGCATTTTCCAGGGTCAGATCCGGGAAGGTGAAGTCGATGAGTACGTCGAAATCATCCTTCACTTCGGCGAGGCTGCCAGCCATCTTGACGCCAGTCTTACCAATGCTGGTCATTTCACCGGCGTCGGCGCCGATAAGACTACTGCCTGGTTCGACGACTGCCGCGCCAAGTTCCAGGCCTTCAGTTCCGTCAACGGCTTCGATCAACACTTTGCCCATGCGCCCTGCGGCGCCGATGACTGCTACCCTCATCACGTCTGCCCTCAGAATTTCATTTCGTCGAAGAAGCTTTTCACACCTTCAAACCAGGAGGTTTTTCGCGGACCGTGCTGGTTGCCATCGCCACCGTCCAGGGTCTTCTGGAATTCTTCCAACAACTCTTTCTGACGCTTGGTGAGGTTAACCGGAGTTTCCACAACCACGCGACACAGCAAATCACCGGACGGACCACCACGAACCGGGCTAACGCCCTTGTTCCGCAAACGGAACAGCTTGCCGGTCTGAGTCTCCGGTGGAATCTTCAGCTTAACGCGACCATCGAGCGTCGGCACTTCAAGTTCGCCACCGAGACTGGCATCCACGATGCTGATAGGCACTTCGCAGTAGAGGTTGCGACCATCACGGGTAAAGATGGAATGCTCCCGAACCGCGACCTGCACGTAGAGATCACCGGAAGGGCCACCTTCAACACCCATCTCGCCTTCACCGGAGAGACGAATACGATCACCGGTATCCACGCCCGGCGGCACCTTGACGGACAGCGTTTTCTCTTCCTGGATGCGACCGGCACCGTGACACTTCTTGCACGGGTTCTTGATAATCTTGCCGGAACCGCGACAGGTAGGACACGCCTGCTGCACAGTGAAGAAGCCCTGCTGCATCCGTACCTGACCCATGCCATTACAGGTACCACAAGCCTCCGGCCGTGAGCCCTTCTCGGCCCCGGAACCGTCACAGGTGTTGCACTCGGTGTGGCCAGGAATCCGGATCTGGACGGTCTTGCCTTTTACCGCCTCTTCCAGGTCCAACTCCAGGGTGTAACGCAGGTCAGCCCCGCGCGTATTGCGGCCACCGCGACCGCCACCAAAGATATCACCAAACACATCGCCAAAGATGTCGGAGAAGCTGGCACCACCGCCGCCTCCTCCGAATCCGCCGCCGGCAGAGCCATCAACACCGGCGTGGCCAAACTGGTCGTAGGCTGCGCGCTTGGAGGAATCGGAGAGTATTTCATAAGCTTCACTGGCTTCCTTGAACTTATGATCGGCGTCCTCATCATCCGGATTCCGGTCAGGATGATACTTCATCGCAAGCTTGCGGTAGGCTCGCTTGATCTCTTTTTCATCCGCTTCCCGGGACACCCCGAGAATCTCGTAATAGTCGCGCTTGGCCATGCTCTAAAACCCTGTTGGTAAAACGAGGAAAACGCGGAAGAGCTCCCGCGTTTTCCAACTGCCTGATGATCTTAAGTTTTATCGCTTGTCGTCGTCTTTGACTTCTTCAAACTCGGCATCAACGGCGTCGTCGCTGGAACCGGACTGGGCAGACTCTTCGCCCCCGGCCTGCTGCGCCTGCTCTGCCTGATCCGCGTACATCTTCTGGGCCATTTCAGAAGACGCTTCCGTCAGCTTCTGAGTCTTGGCCTCGATGTCGTCCTTGTCAGAACCAGCCAGAGCTTCTTCCAGCTCCTTGATCGCAGCTTCGATAGACTCTTTCTCGCTGTCAGACACTTTGTCGCCAGCATCGGCCAGGGTCTTGCGCACGGTATGGACCATCGCGTCACCCTGGTTGCGGGCCTGGACCAGCTCTTCGAACTTGCGATCCTCGTCGGCGTTGGCTTCCGCGTCCTGAACCATCTTCTCGATTTCGTCGTCGTTCAGACCTGAAGACGCCTTGATGACGATGGACTGCTCTTTACCGGTCGCCTTGTCTTTGGCCGACACGTTCAGGATACCGTTGGCATCGATATCGAAGGTGACTTCGATCTGCGGCGTACCACGGGGCGCCGGCGGAATGTCCGCCAGGTCGAAGCGACCCAGTGACTTGTTCTGTGTCGCCTGCTTCCGCTCACCCTGGACCACGTGAATGGTCACTGCAGTCTGATTGTCATCCGCAGTGGAGAAAGTCTGCGACTTCTTGGTCGGGATCGTGGTGTTCTTGTCGATCAGCGGTGTCGCCACGCCACCCATGGTTTCGATACCCAGGGTCAGCGGGGTAACGTCCAGCAGCAGAACGTCTTTCACATCACCGGAGAGCACGGCCGCCTGGATGGCAGCACCCATGGCTACAGCTTCATCCGGGTTCACGTCCTTACGCGCTTCCTTACCGAAGAAGTTCTTCACTTTTTCCTGAACCATCGGCATGCGGGTCTGACCGCCGACCAGGATGACTTCGTCGATTTCACCGATCTTGGCACCGGAATCTTCCAGCGCGGTGCGGCACGGCGCGAGACTGCGCTCGACCAGCTCTTCAACCAGTGACTCCAGCTTGGCACGAGTCACTTTCACGTTCATGTGCTTGGGACCACTGGCGTCTGCCGTCACGTAAGGCAGGTTCACATCGGTCTGCTGGCTGCTGGAAAGCTCAATCTTCGCCTTCTCAGCCGCTTCCTTCAGTCGCTGCATCGCCAACGAGTCGCCACGCAGGTCAATGCCACTGTCTTTCTTGAACTGATCGGCAAGATACTCGATCAGCTTCATGTCAAAGTCTTCACCACCCAGGAAGGTGTCGCCGTTGGTGGCCAACACTTCGAACTGGTGCTCACCGTCCACATCGGCGATCTCGATGATGGAGATGTCGAAGGTGCCACCACCCAGGTCATAAACAGCAACAGTACGGTCACCGCTCTTCTTGTCGAGACCATAGGCCAACGCAGCAGCAGTTGGCTCGTTGATAATCCGCTTCACGTCCAGACCAGCGATCTTGCCGGCGTCTTTGGTGGCCTGACGCTGGCTGTCGTTGAAGTAGGCCGGCACGGTGATAACCGCTTCGGTCACTTTCTCGCCCAGATAGTCTTCTGCGGTTTTCTTCATCTTCTTGATGATTTCCGCAGACACCTGCGGCGGCGCCATCTTCTCGCCTTTCACTTCGACCCAGGCATCACCGTTGTCTGCCTTGGCGATCTTGTACGGCACCATCTTGATGTCTTTCTGGACCACGTCGTCTTCAAAGCGACGACCGATCAGACGCTTGATGGCGTAGAGGGTGTTGTTCGGGTTGGTGACCGCCTGGCGCTTGGCAGATTGACCTACCAGCGTTTCACCGTCTTCGGTATACGCCACGATGGACGGGGTAGTGCGATCACCCTCGGCGTTTTCGATAACCTTGACCTTGTCGCCATCCATAATGGCTACACAGGAGTTTGTGGTTCCCAGGTCGATACCAATGATCTTACTCATGCAATTACTCCAATTCGGTTGTTCAATTCAGTTCCGGCTGCCTTGAAAGTTGCCCCGGAGTCCCGGTGCGCCGCCTGTTTACTGGCTATATTGGCGCTTTAATCTGCTTTTCAAGCCTGCTCGTCGATTTTTGGCGCGTCTTCGGCCTTGGCGACCACCACCATCGCGGGACGAACAAGGCGATCGTTCAGGGTGTAGCCCTTCTGAACCACAGCCACCACACTGTTGGGCTCGGCATCAGGCGCCGGCACCATGGACATGGCCTCGTGCTGCTGGGGATCAAACGGCTCACCCACGGGGTTAAGCTGCTCAACATTGAATTTCTTGAGGCTATTCATAAACAGGTTCAGGGTCATTTCGACCCCCTCCCTTATGGACGCCACCAGCTCGCCGGACTCTTCGTGTCCCTCGGTGCTCTCAACCGCCTTTTCAAGGCTGTCAGCGACCGGCAGGAGCTCCTTCACGAACTTCTCCAGCGCGAATTTGTGGGCTTTTTCCACATCGATCTCAGCGCGGCGGCGAACATTCTGCATCTCCGCCTGGGAACGCAACATCTGCTCCTGAAACTCCTGCGCCTGGGCCTTCAGGGCCTCAACTTCGTTTTCCGGACCGGCTTCGGCACTGTCTTCCGTCGCCGTTTCTTCCTCGGGAGCGGCTTCCGCAGTGTCTTTCAACTCTTCTTCCACCTGTTCGTTACGATTCTCGTCAGCGCTCATGACTACTCCTGCTTGATCGTCGGCGGCCAGACGACCGGCCGGTTAACGTTTGGTTTCCGACCGCCATGGGCCGAAAAAAACATGTTTGCGAACGGATATGGGGCCCGTATCGGATGTTTCAACCGTTGCGCACCTCATTCATTCACAAATTCGCCAGCCGATGTTTGCAAACAGGAAAAACCCTGTATATATTCACAGTCACTGTATGTAATCACAGTATTCAGGAATTGAGCGGAGGACCTCTGCATGCTCACACAGCTCACTGTTTCCAATTACGCCATTGCCGAGCGGGTCGAACTTCAGTTTGGAAAGGGTATGACGGCACTGACCGGAGAGACCGGTGCCGGCAAATCCATTGTCCTGGACGCCCTCGGCCTGGCCATGGGCGGGCGCGCCGACGCTGGTGCCGTGCGCCACGGTGCCAAACGCGCCGACATCACCGCCACCTTCGACGTGTCCCGCATTGCCGAAGCCCGGCAATGGCTGGAAAACCATGAGCTCGACGACGACAACGAGTGCATCCTGCGCCGAGTGATCAGCAAGGATGGCCGCTCTCGCGCCTACATCAACGGCCAGCCCTGCCCCCTTGCCCACCTGAAAGATCTGGGCAGCGCCTTGATGGACATCCACAGCCAGCACCAGCACCAGTCCCTGCTGCGCAAGGAGACCCACCGCAAACTGCTGGACGAGTTCGCTGGCGCAGAAGCGTTGGGAGAGCAAACCAGGGATGCATGGAAAGCCTGGCACAAAACCCGCCAGCGGCTGACCGAACGCCAGCAGAATGCCGATGAGACAGAAGCCCGCCTGCAGCTACTGCGCTACCAGGTAGAAGAACTGGATCGCCTGGCGCTGGAAGACGGAGAGCAGGCAGAGCTGGAGAAAGAACAGGAACGGCTCAGCCATGCCGACACGGTGCTACACAACAGCCATCAGGCTACCCTGCTATGCACGGAAGATGAGAATAGCGCAGCGGATCTGGTGCGCCAGGCTTTACAGCAACTGGAGCAGTTGCCGGTGGAGGTACCGGCACTGACGGAAACCATCCAGATGCTGAATGAAGCCCAGATTCAGATCACCGAGGCTGGCGACAACCTGCGCCACTTTGTGGAAGATTACGACGCCGACCCAGCCCGACTGGCCGAAGTGGAAGAGCGTCTGAGTGCCATTTACCAGATGGCCCGCAAGCACCGCATCACACCGGAGACACTCCCGGAATTCCACCAGAGCCTGAGTGCCGAACTGGCATCGCTGGACGACGGCGAGGGCAGCGTTGAGAAGCTGGAGGCGGAACTGGAAGAACAGCGAAGCCACTTCAATACCCTGGCCACCGAGTTGTCGAACGCACGCCAACAGGCTGCTGCCAACCTCGATCAGCGCATCGCGGAGGAGCTCGCCCAACTGAGCATGCCAGCGGTCCAGTTCGTAACCCACCTGAGCCGCAACAAAGGCGACGAGCCTGCGCCCCACGGCCTGGAAGACATTGAATTCCTGGTCAGCGCCAACCCGGGCCAGCCCGCACGTCCGCTAGCCAAGGTAGCCTCGGGTGGCGAACTCTCACGCATCAGCCTGGCCATTCAGGTGGTGGTTGCGCAAACTTCCACCACACCAACACTGGCCTTTGACGAGGTGGATGTAGGCATTGGTGGCGGCACCGCCGAAGTGGTTGGTCGCTTGCTTCGCAGCCTGGGCAGTAATGGACAGGTGTTGTGCGTCACGCATCTTGCCCAGGTAGCGGCCCAGTGCCATCAGCACCTGTTCGTCAGCAAGTTTACGGAATCAGACGCCACTTACTCGAAGATCGAGTCATTGGACGACAATGGCAGGGTCAGCGAAGTGGCAAGAATGCTCGGTGGTGTGGATATGACCGAACACACCATTGCCCATGCCCACGAAATGTTCACGAAAGGCCAGGCTACGCATCACTGAACAGTTTGAAAGGTAAGCGTATTCCCCTCTCGATCCTGAGAGTTGTTGGGGCGGGCTAAAACCCCGCCCCCTTTTTTCTTTTTCCGGAACAAATCCTGAATGATCAGGATTTGAGGGGTTTGACGTAAAGAATCAGGCTGTGATCGACAATCTCATAGCCTCGTTCTTTGGCAATTTTTTGCTGCCGCTCTTCGATCACCTCATCGACGAACTCAATGACCTCGCCGGTCTGAGTGCAGACCATGTGATCATGATGATCGTCGCCGGCCATCTCAAATACGGCGTGCCCACCTTCAAAGTTGTGGCGCAGAACCAGGCCAGCTGCCTCAAACTGAGTCAGCACCCGGTAGACGGTTGCCAGGCCCACGTCATCACCCTGTTCGAGGAGCTTTTTGTACACATCCTCGGCGCTGAGGTGATGCTCCTCGGAGTTCTCCAGAATATTGAAGATCTTCACTCTTGGCAGAGTGACTTTAAGACCGACTTTTCGTAATTCGGTGTTTTCGGATGACATGTTACGATTCACTCTTTGGTGTGCCTCACGGCTTCCGGTATGATGAAGCCGCATGTTAACGGTCAGACCGTGTCACACCTGCCCCTGGCAGGCGATTTCAAGATAGAGGATTTCCCCCGGCGATGCAAAAGCTCACAGCTCTCATTCTAACTCTCATCATGGCTGGCTGTGTTTTCCCAGGCGTATACAAGATCAATGTACAACAGGGGAACATACTGACCGACGAAGAGCTGACATCACTGGCCGAGGGCATGTCCCGCAGCCAGGTCCACTCCTTGCTGGGCACCCCGCTGATGACCAACCCCGCCGATCCGTCCCGGGAGTACTATGTGTATACCTTCCAGCGCAGTGGTGGCGATATCAAGGAACAACGGGTCATCGTCTACTACGATAACGACCAGTATTCCCATTACGAAGCCCAGCTGCTGGAAGAAACGCCCGCCTACTGAGCCAGCCTCAAGCCTTAACCCTTCTTCTTTGCCCGGTTAAGCCGGGCCTGCTTGGGGTCGATCTGCAGCGGCCGGTAAACTTCAACCCGGTCGCCGTCCCGCAACTCGTGGGCGGACGGATTCTTGATCACCTTACCGAAGATCCCCATATCGCCATTTTCCGGATCGACCTCAGGAAATATGGCAACAATGCCGGAACGCTTCACAGCCTCCACAGCCGTGGTGCCCTCTTCGACACTCAAGCTAATGATTTCCTGCCTGTCTGGCCTGGCAAAGGCCACCTCAACTCGAATCATTGTTATCCCCCGAGATACACCTGGTCTGCGCGACGGCAGAACGCGTCCACCATGGTATTCGCAGCCTGATTGAAGACCGGCCCGAACGTCATCCTCGACAAGGATCCGGAAAACTCAAATTCCAGCGTGAGAATCACCTTGCAGGCGTTATTCTGCAGGGGCTTAAACTGCCAACGACCGCTAAGGTTACGGAAAGGGCCATCCACCAGGCTCATTTCAATGGTATGCGGCAGGTACAGCTGGTTGCGCGTGGTCAGCCGGTGACGGATACCACCTTTGGCGATATCCATGGATGCCATGATTTCGTGGTCTGTCTGCTCGTGCACCTGGCTGGCTGAACACCAGGGAAGAAAATCGGGGTAGCTGGCAACATCGTTGACCAGGTGGAACATGCGTTCCGCCGAGTGCATAACCAGCGCGGTCTTGTCGATCTGATGGGGCATTGGAACCGGACGTCCTGCTTGCGAATACTCTTGAGTTGAAGACCCTGCAAAGGGGGAGCCCCTTTAATCGGGACGCCAATATCAGACGCTATGATAAAGGATATCACCGTTGTTGGGGTCACTTTCCTGCCCAGCCGGGCCATTCTTACCGCTCTTCTCTCCTGGCTCGCCCGGATTGGTCTCTGGCTCGCCACCCCCACCGGCATCACCGGCTTCATTGTTGGAATCACCCGCATCGGGGGCAGCTGGCGTCATTGAGCTTGGTGCCAACTCTACGGTAGGTTTGCACCACAATCCGTTGCTACCGCTGTCGCACAACGCCACCAGCGACGTGGCGGTGTACTGCAGACCGATATACGCCACCACCAGCGGCAAGATCAAGCGCATCACCCAGAACCATATACGGCCAATCAGGCGTGGTGCCTTTCCCAATATGGTGAAGGTCAGATTTCGGGTCAGGTACCAGCCCGCGAAGACGGATATCAGGATACTCACCAGTGGAATCAGCAGGCCACCCGTGATCAGCTCAAGCCAGCGGAACAAGGTGCCCCCGGCGAAACGCTCGTCAGACCATAGATTGAAGGACAGCAACGACCCAAGCCCCGCCAGCCAGACTGAGCTGCCCATCAGAAAGGCGGACAAGCCCCTTGGTGCGCCTGTCCACTCCTGAAACCAACCGACCACCGGCTCAAGCAATGAAAGAGACGTCGTCCACACAATCATCACGATGACCAGGAACACGGCTGCCACCAGAAACTGACTGCCCGGCAGATCCGCCAGGGCCACCGGCAGCGACAGGAAAAGCAGCCCGAACCCGCGCTCACCTTCCATGGAATGGCCATCGGGCGCCAACGAATAAATCGCCAACCCGGCCCCGATGGCGATCAGGGTGTCCATCAACACCACAGCCAGCACGGAACGCTTAAGGCGAGTGTCCGCGGGTGTATAGGCACCGAACAGGGTCCACACGCCCATTCCGAGCCCAAGAGTGAAAAACGCGTGAAACAACGCCGCCCGCAAACTGTCCAGGGTCACGTCGGCGGGGCGGAAATCCAGCATGAAGTCCGACGCACTGCGGAAATCCCCACTCCAGGCGGCCAGACCGCAGAGCGCCAGCAGAATCAGCATCATCGCCGGTGCCACCACCCGTACTGCACGCTCGACACCGTCCACCACGCCCTGCATCGACACCCACACCACCAGCAACAGGAAAAATCCGTGCCAGCCCATGAACACGCGATAGTCCCGCGAGTCCGACACCAACGCGGAGAGGATACCTGCGGCTTCAGCCTCGCCGGCGCCAATAAACCGGCCCATGGCTCCGTAGAATACGTAGGCCAGAGCGATGGCACCGAAAACAGCCGTAAAGGAAAGCACCAGAAAAGCCGCCAACACCCCCAGACGACCAGTCCACATCCACGCCCGGGACCGTCGCGCGCTGCGAACGAAACCATCCATCGCCAGAACCAATCCATGGCGGGCGTATCTTCCCATCGCGGATTCGGTGACCATCAACGGCAGCGTGACCAGCAACAGGCACGCCAGGTACAGCAATATGAACAACCCGCCGCCATGCTGGCCGGCCAGGTAGGGAAACTGCCACACGTTCGCGAGGCCAAAGGTTGCCCCGGTCGCGGCCCAGAAAAAAGTGGTTGGCCGGGTCCACGACCCGATTGGTGTTTCGTATGGAGTAGGCATTCCATTCCCTGACGACATCTCAGCGCACATTGTAGCGGAGGAATCACAGCCCATACGACCATCGACTCAGTCAATCGCGCCGATTTCGTGACCAGTCTGGTACTACTGGGCTACAATGCGCGCTTTTCCGGCACGATTACGCACGGTAAATTTTCTGTCCGACTCCGGATCAACGATTCATGAGCAAGAAGAAACCCGGCGCTCCGAGCGCCACCATTGCCTTGAACAAGAAGGCAAAACACGAGTACCACATCGAGGAACGCTTTGAGGCGGGCCTGGCCCTGCTCGGATGGGAAGTAAAATCCATCCGTGCCGGCAAGGCGCAGCTCACCGATGCCTACGTGCTGCTTAAGGACGGAGAGGCCTGGCTGCTGGGGTCCCACATCATCCCGCTGACCGCCGCCTCAACCCACGTTATCGCGGACCCGACCCGGACCCGCAAACTGCTGCTGCACGCCAAGGAAATTGCCAAGATCGTCGGCAAGGTTAATCAGGCCGGCCACACCTGCATTCCCCTGGCCATGTACTGGAAGAAGAACAAGGTGAAGTGCGAAATTGCCCTGGTGAAAGGCAAGAAACTCTTCGACAAGCGCGCCACCGAGAAAGAACGGGACTGGAACCGCCAGAAACAACGCATCCTCCGCGAAACCAACGTCTGATCCGCTGGCCGGGCCCCAGGCCCGGCATCCTCTCCCCGCATTTTATGTCGCATCTGCATCCTCTTTTAGCCCCTTTCTGATCAGCCTATACTCGATCCCTTACCCCAATCCGCATACGGATAGCGGCTACCCAGGGACAGACGGGAAACAAAGGGAGCAAGTAATGACACGCCGACAAACACCCATGTCTGCAGTAGATCGCTCGTGGCTACGCATGGAATGCCCCGAGAACCCCATGATGATTTCAGCGGTGCTGGTGTTTGATCAACCGATTGCCCTCAAGCGCCTCAAGCGAACGCTCGACGAACGCTTTCTCACCTTCCGGCGCTTTCGACAGCGCGTCGTCACCGAAGGCGACCGCACGTACTGGCAGGACGACCCACTCTTTCATATCGACAACCATATTCACGTTCTTGCCCTTCCCGGCGATGGCGGCAAACAGGAGCTGCAAACACTGACCAGCGACCTGACCAGCACCTCGCTGGATTTCCGTCGCCCGCTCTGGCAAATCCACTATATCGAAAACTATCAGGGTGGCTGTGCCCTGCTGGTTCGCATCCATCACTGCATTGCTGACGGCATTTCACTGGTGCGTGTGCTGCTTTCGCTGACCGACAACTCGCCGGAACCGAGACTCAGCCGGGTATCGACATCCAGCCAATCCAAGACCCATGCCCCTCAAGGTCTACGTCAGCTCGCCAGCCGGGCTTTGCATAATGGACAAACCGCCATCGACCAGGCAGGCCTGTTTCTGAAGTCCATCCGCAACGAGCCGGGCTACCCGTTCAAACTGGCCACTACCGCGGGCAACATCGCCGTCGACCTGCTCAAGCTGGGCCTCTCCCCGGCGGAACCAGACACCTGCCTGAAAACACCCCTGAGCGGTCGCAAGCATGTCGCCTGGGCCGACCCGCTGAGTCTCGCCGAAGTGAAGGTGTGCGCCAGAGCCCTGCGCGGCACCGCCAACGATGTGCTGCTGTGTGCCGCCGCCGGCGCGCTGCAACGGCATTTTCTAGCCACCGGCGAGGCCACGCCGGAATGCGGCGTTCGCGTTGCCGTACCGTTTAACCTGCGCCCGATGCGACAGCCGATCGAAACTCTGGGCAACCAGTTCGGGCTGGTGCTGGTCACCCTGCCCGTGGAGGAGACCGATCCGATCATGCGGTTCCGCCAGGTTCAGGAAAACATGAACCGCCTCAAACGCTCCTACCAGGCTCAGGTAACCTACAGCCTGCTGGACCTGTTCGGGCGCGGCCCGGATGTCCTTGAGCGGCGGGCGCGCTCCATGCTCAGCAATAAGGCCTCTGCGGTACTCACTAACGTGCCGGGCCCAAAAGAACCTGTATATTTGGCGGGAGCAAAGCTCACCCAACCCATGTTCTGGGTGCCCCAAAGCGGCAATATCGGCATCGGTTTGAGCATATTCAGCTACGCCGGCACGGCGCAATTCGGCATCACCATCGACAAGAACATCAAGGCCGACCCGTCTAGTGTGATGGGGCATTTCCGCGACAGCTTTGCCGAACTCCTGGACGCCGCGCTGCACAACAGCGAACAGAACACCGCCCGGGCCGCCAGTTGATAGGTACAACTGACCACCCGACACCACAAAACAAAACCAGGAAAACCTTGAAGTTGGCGGAAGCAGCCACATATACTGTCGGTAAGGGGACGACATGGCTTCGACGCCGGTGGCGAACCCTTGGGTGCATGTCGAGATGGCAGCCAATCTCGTTAATCCAAAGCTGCAACGCAATAGTCGCAAACGACGAAAACTACGCACTAGCAGCGTAAGCTGCTAGTCGTCCTGACCGGGTCGCCCGTAGCCCGGAAGCAACATCTCAGGACGTCATCGCTTACGGGATGCTCCGTTTTCCAGAGTTCACTGGCTAACGGCTAAGATCTAAAGAACTCGGTTCTTGCACCCTGGCTCTCGGGTCGCTTGAACTTAAATCAATAGAGAGACGCTAAACATGTAGACCTCAAGGCTGAGTACTGGCGGACGCGGGTTCAATTCCCGCCGTCTCCACCAACCAACCAAAAGAAAGCCCCTGATTTCAGGGGCTTTTTTTATGTATTCAGGAAGGACCAAAAGGAACGTGTCCACCATATGACCACAACAAAAAATACCCGTCGCAAGCTTCAATTCCCAGAGATGCGCCCGGATCAGAAGCTATGGGAAACAGCGGCATTTAAGGCTGCTGTGCTACTGCCGCTTTTAACAAGTATAGTTCTAATGGTAATAGCAAGTTCGAACACAGAGGGATTGTCATTCTGTGGAAGTGCAGACTGCTTCTCCAATTTTTACGAGCTATTTAAACCACAACTTGCAATCGCTAGTCTCACGATTCCACTAGGGGCACTTGTTGCAGCTCAACTTAGATCCATCCAAACAGTAAGGCTCATACAAGAGCAGGAAGCAAAAAATAAATTCTCTAACTATATTGACCACAGAAAACTGTTCCTCGATATGTTCGAGGAACTAAACCTTTTCGGTGCAGGCAAATCTAAAGTAATAGCTGCTCAGATATACAAGACTCTTTTTCCCTTTAGTCAATATGGGGAGTTAGGTTTGAATCCTGAGATAATATCACTGGGAAACAGTTTGCAAGAATACTGTACAGAGTATCAGAAACAGGCAGAGCTGATGACAGAAGAGGGTTCAGGCTTGTTGGTTGTATGGTTGAAAATAGTTCACTGCATGGCTTTCGTTTATCCAAACTTCGAAATTACCGCAACACCTGAAAGGGACGATAAGAAATCCCACATAGAATGGGCGGAAGAAGCTATTAAGTTCATAGATGACTTCCAACAGGCCGCTAACTTCTTCGGAGCAAGTGTAATCAATCTGAAGTTAGATGATGCCAAATACCAACTATCTCAAGGTCAAAAGGCTCTAGGGAAACCCCAACCATTCTCAATTAAAGTTTAGAGGGTTGTTCTTTACAGCTAGCGAAAGAAGATCCTGAGAGAGATGACTGTAACGCATAGGCATATGCGATAGAGGAATGTCCTAGAATCTTTTGAACAGTAACAACATCATCCGTTCATCACAAAGTGACTGGCGAAAGTGTGTCGCAAAACGTGGGCAGAATGACCTGCCGGAAGCGCAGTTTCCGACTTTTCTGTAAACATTCCCTAAAATCGGTGCATGCGCAATTAGAGTTCTCCGGCCTACAATGAGGAAAACGGAGAACGACATGAACAAAAGGGCTGGCCGTCGTAGTGTGTGGTGGCGGTTTCAAGCACAAGCTGAAAAGGGAATAAAATGGAATCTGAAATATTGGCACAAACCAATAGGGTAATCACGATCACAGAAACGATTCTCAGTGATATCGAGGATGCAGAACTGAGCTTTGAAACTGTTAAAGGAATACATACTTTCAAGCAGTTAAAAAATGCATTCAAAGCCATGGAGCAGGACGAGGAATCGCGTTTTCGTTTGCATGAAATTTCCAGGTCTATCGCCAACTCTGCAAGCCAAGCAGTAAACATGGTACGGAAAGAGATTTCAATTTCGGAAAAAAAGTCAAATCAAATTAACCTTCTCGAAAAACAAGGCGATAAGCTTCGATTAGCACTAAAAAACACGAGAATAAAATATAGCAATTACTACAGTAACGAAAAAAAATCTTCCGCTACAGATGATCCAGGGCCCTCAGCAAGGTCAGATGGCGAGAGGGCCTCTGATAAAGATAACTCTCAAATTTTGAATTCGCTTAGGGGTTCAATTCAATCTCTTTATTCAGAAGTAGTTGAAGAAGTCGAAAATAAAAGGAATGAAGTAAATGAGCTGCTTGGGCAGTTAACGGAGGGTACTTTATCAAAAAGCTATGAAGAGGAGGCTCAGAAGGAACTTAAGTCAGCGGACTCACTCAGAACTTTATCTCTGATGTGCATGGGGCTAATGGTGATACTTGCTATAGTTTTCTGGGCAGCACACCAAGAAAACTCTTCATGGCCTGATGCCTTATATAGGCTTGTTACAATCCTAACGCTTTCCATTCCAGCAACTTATCTCGCTAGAGAGTCATCACGACATAGGGAAAACCAAAAAGCTCATTTGCAGACAGCACTTGACATAAAGTCTATAACCCCGTTCATCGCCTCGCTTCCGCCCGAACAGCAAAATGAGATTCGGGGAAAAATTGCAGAGCAGGTATTCTCACCAAACTCTAAAACTAGCTTCGAAACAAACGATACTATCGATAAAACCATTTACCACTCGTTGCTTGGCAAGCCCCCGATATCTTAGACACCTGACAGCTTTGTGAAGTACTGCTTTTCGAAGTCCACCGGCGACAAGCCACCGTTGTTGCCGTGACGGCGAACCGGGTTATAAAACATCTCGATGTAATCG
>Ga0208031_1000083_pt1 | contig 35661 bp, 61 predicted proteins | sample MalvirAntarct_38_FD_184252 | JGI IMG/M metagenome (GOLD analysis project Ga0208031, IMG submission 184252) | Marine viral communities from the Global Malaspina Expedition - Malaspina viral metaG Antarct_38 (SPAdes) (version 2) | ecosystem: Environmental > Aquatic > Marine > Oceanic | place...
ATGTGATAATAATAGCTATTCGCGCTTCATTCAAAAAATTCATAATAAAATCTGTCATAGTGTAAAACCTGGTAGCCCTTCCTCATATTCTTCAAGCGTTGGCTGTGAAACTTCACCCGCCAATACTTGAGCCATCAAATTGTTAGAGTGCTGCCATACGTTAGATCGATAAGCCCTAAGCGCTACAGCCTCATCGTTAAATCGTTTAAACGGATCACCAATATAGCTTATGCCTGTAAAAATGCTGTCATAGCCTAAAGACTGCGCTTGCGCATCCATTACACTTTGAGCTTTAGCCATGTATTGATCTTGTGTCGGCAAAGGCGGCGTAGGGTCAGTAAACACGCCATCCTTTTCTATCTGACCGCAGACAACATCTTTATCAGTCCAAATAAACCCTTTTTGTGCTAAGGTCTGCTTTTGTATTACAACGTGATCTTTTAACAATATAAACATATTTTTACCCTATCTTCTCAATTGCAATTTGCGAGTAAACTTCCGCAGCAAAGCCCGTTTCATTGCCGAATCCATCTGTTGATCTTGAAGATTGACACCTGTGTTGTAGTTTAAAACCTTTTTCGCTGGCTATAGTTAAAAAACCAACAATAAAACTTCTCGTTGTTAAGTTGTTGCCAGCTCCAGCCGATTCAGAAGAGCCTATCAAAGCGTCAGATGAGTCACTGTTGTTATAAAGTTTAATTTGATGACCGTCTACAACATAAGCGGGAGCACTTGCCATAATCTTATAAGAGCCAGCAGGTAAAGTGATAATATCAGATGATAAGCTAGCCCCAGCAATCGTGTTTAATTTAATTGTATTTATTGTTCTGTCTCGCCAAGCTCCATTACTAAAACCACCGCTTGCCGTTCCTACGCTTTTTTCATCTACTGCTATAAACATACCTTTAGAGGCATTACTTTCTAATCTTGTAACGCTAACCGCTGCCCCGCTTGTGCGCCTTATTCTAAATGTAGCATTGCCATCGTTAATAATCATATTACCGATTAAAGTTACACCTGATGCCGTAGCTATAGTTACATCAAAAGCCGCTAAATTAACAATTGTAAACTCAAAATTACTGTTATTAACACTACCAGATAATGCGCTAATAATATTAGACGCTGTGTCTAAAGTCTGTATTCGTGCTGCTGTGGGCGTTATTGTAAATTCCCCACCAATTAATTGTGCTGCGGTTAGTGTTGCGGCCGCATCTGATAAAGCTGTATTAGATACAAGATTAAAGTCACCCGCTGTAGATCCCGCCGGCCCCGTTAATGTGCCGCCAGTTTTAGCATATTTTGCTGTATCAAGCGCAGCAATTGCTAAAGTATTAACGCTTATATTTAAAAAGTCTGTTTTTTTCCAATTAGAACCATCATTTAAAGATGGCTGATTACCTTGATTGAGGTTGGTAACTGACTGCCAATAGTCGCCATCATCACGCACCTGATCTGTTGCACTGTACGAAGTTGATGCAACCCAATCAGCGCCAAAAGTTAAGCTATCGCTACCACCTACAGGATCACGAGCTAGTAGCTGAGTGCCTGCCGAAGTACGTAAAATAACATTATATGTACCCGTCCCAAATACATTGGGGCATCTACCATCACCACCAATGACAACCGGGTTAGTGTTTTCTATAGTCTCGGCAGCATCAGCATAGGTTTTCTTTCTAGTGCTAGACGAGCCAGACACAAAGAAGTCTAACAAGCCGCTTACTAAAGGCTCACCGTTGTCAAATATCTGCTCTAATGGGTCTATTAATCTTGACATTGTTTATTTTCCATTTTTAATACATACTCGGTACATGAAAATATTACTAATCATCGTTTTAACCTATTTCGCGCCACCTTTAGGCTTATTTGTTGCTGCCTGCTATGCGTCAATTTACGCGCTTGCCTATTTTAGGGGCGGGTAATTTCAAGCAAAGATTTTAGCGCCTTTTCTTTAGTAATGCCTACGCTAGCCTTAACTACGTCAGCGCTTACGTCTATCGCATTTTCAGTAAAACCTTTTCTAACCATATCCGCACCGCGCGCTATACTCTTGTCTAGGCCAGTGCTGCCTTGAGTTTCAAAAAACTCCTCTATACCGTTACCAATATTAACTTGGGTTAGTATATCATCTTTAAACTTAACGCCATTACTAGCTAATACATCTTGTATTTCTGTTAACGAATCAATCATTTTAGCGCGCTTTTGCGTATTGTTTGTAAAACCTCTGGCCGCAACTCCCAGCGCTTCTTTAGATTCTAGATTAACCTTTGAGCCTACAGACGTTTGAAAATTATCAATAGCTGTAATAGCCTTACTATATTTTAGGTTTGCTTTTTTGTACTCAGGAGATATTTCTCTAATGCTGTTATTTATTCCTGTGCGTAAATTTTTAATACTATTTTCTATTTGACCTGCTAGCCCCCCTTCTGAGCTACCAAAAGATACTTTTTGATCTATAAAGCGTTTAGCAAAATGTGCGTCAGTGGCTTTTATATTATCAGATGTTAACCTTTTAGCTAACAAGCTAACTAAGTCTCTTGCTTGCCCACCACCTGAACCTTCAATAGCCGATCCAGTAAAATCAACAAGACCTGTTGATGTGTCATAGTTAACGCGCAAGTCATCTAAGCTTTGCTTAAACTGTGCTTTAGCCGGTGCAATGTTGACCGTTTTTCCTGATAACTTAGTTCTTGCAACACGGTCAATTTCTTTGCCTGATTGCTTAATAATATCAGATAGGGTTGATAATCGATTAGCTAAAGACTTGCCGATAACCTCACCAACTCTGACCCTATCTTTAAATAAAGGGTCTTTCATGCCTTGGTCAACTATCTTTAGCATATCCCTAGTGGCAGACTGATCTTTTTTAGATGATGCTTTAATTACTGCAACCAATTCAGGCTTACCGGTTTGTCTAACGGCGTTTTTAAGGGCCGCAGTTTTTACAGCAGACCCGTTTTCAATAATAAACTTAGCAAAGTCTGGGTTTCTTGGGTTGTCAGTAAGCTCTTTTATTAGCTCGTTTTGTCGTCTGCTAGGGCTAGCATAATTAAACAGCTTACCAACGGCCACCTGACCTACCGGGGCAATCGCTCCAGCTAAGGCAACATCTTCTACATCAACATCGCCACCTGATACAGCCTGCGCAGCCTCAATGCCCCCTTGCGTAGCCGCTGACCTTGCAGCAAGCTGAGACAGCCCCGTGGTTGTGCTAGATGCGCCTCTACCGGCAGGAGTAAAAGCAGCAATCAACCCTAAGCTTTGAAGAACATCTATTTTTGAAAGGCCTGGCTTATTCAATATAACTCTTGCGCCGGTTTCATTATTGCCTGCGCTTAAGTTGCCGCCGGCGTCTTCAGTTATCCCAATATTAGGAAAATTAGACTTTAATATATCGGCTATTTCTTGTGCGCTAGTTGTAGCTAACAAAACAGGGGCCAAAGCTGCAACTTTAGCTTGGTTTTCACCCGCTAATAATCCACCAGTGCCTAGCTCTGGTAATTGCGCTGCCCTGCCTTGTTCCCTTGTTAATGTTGGCTCTGTAATATTGGGATCAACAGCCTCATTAGACGCTTGCTCTGTTTCTAGCGCTTGCATTTCAAAAAGCAAAGGAGCTAGTTTTAAAGTGTCATTGCTTGACCGAGCAAGTTCTAAATCATTTAATACGTCTTGCCTGCCTCGTGAGCTAGGGTTAACAATAGGCTGCTGTGGTGCATCAACCTCAACTACAGGCGCAGAACTTGCCGACGCACGTTTAGCTTGTACACGTTCAATTAACCGCTTACGCTTAACTTGAGCTATTAGCTCTTGTCTTGTCATTGATTTAACTCCGCTTCTAACTCTGCATCGGTCATATCTTCTATTGCTTTAATGCCGCCGGCTTGTGGCTGACTGCCTTGTTTAGATGCAACAAATTCAGCAACCGTATTACCTTTACTAAGAAACTGTATAGCTTCGTTCATATTAGCTATAACTTTGCTTTGTGCGTCTTTTTTCCTTACAAGAAAATCTCGCAATGCAGGCCCTTCTAGCTTAGTAGGTAGCGCAGTGGCTAATGCTAAATTAAGCTCCCCTGCTGACAAAGCGCCAAAAGTAACCGATCCAATAACATCTAAGCCCAGCTCATTCCTTAACTGATCTAGCTCAATACTGGCTGTTGTAATGCTTGGAAAGAGCGATTGAATTGCGCCAGTTTTTGCACCGTCATCAATTGCTTTAATAGCTCTATCAATATTGCCAATACTTTTTCTAGCTTTACCAATACCTGTAAATGAACTTTTAATAACTTCACTTGAAAGCTTAGTGTCTTCCACGGCTTTTGTAACTGCCGCCTCAACACCAGGCTTTTGCTCTAATTGTGAGTCTAGCTTGCCTGCTTCGCCTGCTGCGGCACTGTCTCTATCAAGCTGAACAGATAAGCGGGATAACTCCTCATCGGTTAAAATACGTTCACGACTTGTTAAGTTACCCGCGCCCTCTTCAAGCTTTAAAGCAATGCGCGCAGACTTTGCAACTTCTGGATTATCAGACTCTAAATCAGCTATTAATCGATCCCTGTCTTGGTTGCCAGACGTTTGCTCTTTACTCTTACTTAATACAGTAGTAAACCCTTGTATGTTATCAAAAGCCGCTTGTGGGCCTTCAGTATCATAAATGCTCAGTAGGTTATCGTGTATCTTTGTGCTAGAGCCTGCCATTGATGCAGTATCGCGGCTTTGCTGTATAAATTGACGACCTTGATCAAAATTGCCTTGTTTAAAGAAATTCTCTGTAATACTTGCATCACGTATAAAGTTGTTTAGTTCTTTGGCGCTTCTGGCTCCAATAGCTTCAGCTAAATTAAAACCGACTTCTGGATCTAGCCCAATAAGCTCTTGTAGTTTCTGACCGCCACCGGCTTGCAATGCCTCGCCTGTTAATCGTTCAACTTGCTGACCTTTGGCAAACTCTTGACCCTCTCTAAAGCTGCCAACAATATCAGGAGCTTCTTGATTAAGTATTGCACTTGCTAATGTTTGAGATACCATCTTAAAAATTCCTCGCAAGTGTACCGGCTAAACTTGCCAATTGAGTGTTTCTTGAATCCTGCTGATTAGCGCTTGAGATACCTTGTAAGCCTGACAATTCAGCACCTCGCTGTATAGATTCTATTTGTGGGGCCGTAGCACCTAATCTAACATTAGCTAATTGTGTGCCTAAGCCTGACTGTATTTGTGCCTCGCCAACTCGACCTTGCTCTGTCAATCCTGACATAGTTGAACGTATGCCTCGTGAAGCAGCCACTAATGGGCTTAACTGTGCCAACCTATTCTGTATAAATAAAGCTTGCTGCTTTCCTGCCAGCTGTTGACCTGCTTGCAAAGAAGCACCGCTGCCGCCTTCCCCTTCAGCCGCCGCAATTCTCATTCGCTGCTGCTGCTGTCGTCTTCGCAATTCATTATCAAACTCTGACTCTGGAATGTTGCCAATTGCAAACTCTTGAGCCTCTTCCCCGCGCTGACCTAGCAAAGCTTGTTGCTCTTCAAAGGCGCGTAAATCATCAACCTTACGCAAGGGGGAAAGACCGGCTTCTGTGCCTAATCGTGCAAGCCTTATCTGCTCTTCTGAGCCTTCGTTAAGTATACCCATTGCCTCTGGGGTTCTTTGTCGAATAAGGTCGTCAATGCTTTGAAATTGTGGGCCAGATGGTGCAACTGGTCCTGACTGAGCACTTACAGGGCCAAGCGTACCGGGCAAGCTACTTGCAACTCCACCCACGCCAAAGTCTGATCTGTTAAATCCGCCTGAGGGGGTTACGGGGTATTGCAGGCCGCTAGCAGAGCCTCCTACACCAAAATCTGATCTATTCATTAAAATGACCCCATGCTATCTGACAGGTTTCTATTCTGGCCTTGTCTTTGCCTAAATTCTTCATCTAAACTTGCCTGTCTATCACGGTTGGCTGTGAATTGCTGTGTTAGATTACCCGCTAAACCTGCAATTTCTTCAGCTGCACCCGTTCTAAAGTTTTGTCCTGCCACGTTAGATAATAAACGTGCATCATCTGCGCCGGTTTGCAGCCGTGCTAGTTCCGGGGTTTGCCCTATTAACACGTTTGATCGTTGCGATGCTTCACTGCCTGCAATGTCTGCTAATCGATTAAAGCCACGCTGTTCTATTTGTGCAACATCGGCAGCACCGGCTAAACCAGATTGCGCCGATTGCATTAAAGAATCTCTAAATTGTGGGGTTGCTGCGCTTACCGCTAAATCACCTTGACGGTCAATCTCACGCCCTACAGGTGTATCACCCATCATTGTGCTAAACTCTGGGCGGTTTCGCACAAAGTCTATTGACGATCGCTTAATTGAGTCCGCTATTGCACCGCTAACAGGTAAATTACCCATAAACTCATTAGTAGCTCGCTGAAATGCAGTAGTATCTGCAAATGGCTGTAATTGCTCCGCTGATTCAATAGCGGCAAGCTCTGACGTATGACGAGCTAAGGCATTCTGACGTTGTATGTCGCCTTCGGCTGCTCGACCCGCCTCTGCCAGTAAATTAGCTGATTCTATTGAAGCATCACGAGATTGATCTGCGGCTCGCTGCTGTGCTTTTTTAGCATCACGCTGACCTTTTACTGCAACCGCTGTACCAACCACTGCTGAAGTTATAGCTGCCATTTATAATACCCTCGTATACAAAGATTCATTTTCTTTATATCCCATTGACTCGTAAATTCTTTTAATTGATTCAGGCATCGATGACTGCATATAGGCCATATTCCAATATTTAATATTTAACTCTCTAGCTCTGTTTTCAATAGCTTTTAACAATTTTAAACCCGCGCTAGAATTTCTAAAATCTTTGTTTACCCACCATGCTAGCTCTGTGCCTACAGATACATCAAAGTTAGCCATTAGATAGCCTTTAACGCCACACACAAAGCCCTGCACAATACCTTTAACATCGTAAACAATGCATAAATTATCTTCCATAGTAGCCTTAATCATTCCTTCTACGGCATCCTCTTGGAACTCTTCATCTTTGTATAAAGTGTATTGCCAAAAGGTTTTACTCATAGCAACTAGCGCTGGGATATCTTTTGTCTCGCAATCTCTAATCATAAAAGGCCGTTAATACTAATCGTGCATTTTGTGAGTTATCACCAAAGCCACCAATAGGCTCGGCCCTGTGCATTAAATTTGCGTCAAATATACAAGCTCGATTAGGTATCATCTGGCTTATATCTGTAATCTGCCAAGCATCAGGAGTATTTACGTCCCGCTGCCATATTCTAAATTGCTTATCATTAATCGGGGTTGAATTAATCAAACCTTCTTTATGAATAACAAGTGATGTGCCGCCTTCGCAATCTTCTAATCTGTTTAAATAAAGCATTAAACTAAAATTACCCATTAATGCATCCGTATGGGCCTGGTGGGGGCAAGGGGTAAACTGTTTACTTAAGCGCATAAAAATAGAGTTAAGTATTACCTTTCTACCCATCACCTCGGTAAGACTCTGGATCACCTCCTTTTGTACTGCGTCAGGGATGTCTAAAGTGACACCATCATAAAAAACATTATCTTCTGGATTCGTAACACCATCATAATTTACTTGATCACAATAATCTCTTAAGCTATCAAAGTCTGATAAAAAGTTATCTACGATCTTAAAACCCATCCTGTATTGCCCTCGCCTGATTCTTTAAAGTATATGCCCGTTCCTGCGCTTGCGTTGGTGTCTACGTACCATCTTCCGACTGTAGCTATCACATTGCTTTGCGGTGTTCCTGACCCCGTTAAAGGGGCTTGTATGGCCTGTGTTATCTGCTGAATCCAAATGTAGAAAGCGACAGAAGGCACACCATTCTCAACTATTATATCATTAATTACAGGTGGTAGTATTTCATTCATCCTATATCTGCCTCAACTTTAATAATGGTTGATTTAGTCGGGCTTGATATTGTAAATTTTAAAACTCTAGACCTTGGAAACTCGCCCAATCTTGACCATGTAGGCCGTACATTATATTCGCCAATCTTGCCTAATGATCTAGGTATATGGCCGTAAAATATACGCGCCCCATCGTCAGACCAAGATAAAACTATTTGAGGATCTACACCGCCTGAACCTTTAGTAATAACGCCTCTAGCTGTTTGCCCGGTCAACACAGTAACATCGTTAGATAGGCCCACGCCTGACTCTACAACCGCCTCAATACATGCCACGCTGACAGAATCGCCTTGATTATCAAAAGGTCTTGAAGTCACTGACCTAGGCGTTAAAATACCGTACTCGGTAAATAGATCCTCATCTAATGCGCCAATGTTGCCGGTCTGTGTATCGCCTACTAAAATTCGCCCGTAAGCGTTAACCATATGTGTGCATCGATAACGATCTAATTTAAATTCGTCAATAGATTGCCTTTCATGCCATCGCTCGTTAACTAAATCATAAACGTAACACGTACCAGGCACACTAATGCCCATCCAGTAAGCTCCAGATTCAGCGTAAACCCATGAAAATACTTGCTCTGGTATTGTGTCAATCTTTAATCTTGAGAACTCGTTTTCTATTGAGTTGGTGCTAATCTTCTTTTTTTGACCGCCTTTGATGATCCATACTGCGGGTGACTCATTAACACCAGCACCAACAAAGCATAATCCACCGCCAAACTTAACAATAGTCTGCGGGGCAGTAACGCCAATATCAATAGTTGAGCCAACAATAGGCGCAAAAGGTGCTGGCACTCGGCCTATACTTCTGAATTGCTGTATTGTTTCTGAGCCAAATATATAGAGTTGGTCGTTTAATACACCTTGACCACGTATTTGATCGGGGTCTGATTCAGCTACGTTAAAATCTAAAGCGTCATAAGCTAAACCGTTATTAAGATTAGAATTAAAAAACTTTTTACCATCTGATTTGTGAAAACTAAAATAGCCACCGGCATAAGCAACAGAATCAGCAGGCCCGTCAAAATCAGAATCAGTTATTTCAACTAATACACTGCTGCTTAACGTGTAGATAAAACTTTTACCGGCTGTTACCGTATCAGGAATAGAGACTATACAAAGCTGCAAACCATTATCGGCCATGTAAACACGCTGTACGCCGGGTATTGTACCTATTACTGTTTTAGTAAAAGATTCATTCCCGTCAACAACAGATCTCACAAGTTTTACCAAGCTATTATTAATAACAAAATAAGGCGCTCCTGCAAATACATGAGCACCGCGACACCCCTCACCGTCAACCCCATCTATCAAGCTTGTAATGCCTGGAGTGCTAAATAAATTTGCGTCAGTTATTGTAGATGTTTGCGGCAAGCTAACGTAAAAATTAATACATTGTTGAGCACTAATAGGCAATGCATCAGATACGTAAAAACCCTGCGCTATATCTAAAGTAGTTCTCATTAATTAATTCTCATTACTGCGCTACTCACTAAAAGATTAACTGTTGACGAATCGTTGGCTACAAACACCTCAACATAATCGTCAGTTTCTGCGTTTATCTGCCAAGGCAAACTAATGACTTGTATAAGGCCACCAGATGCCAATGGTGCTGCTCGTCTTGATCTAGCTACAATACTACCATTAATTGCAATATAGGCACTCATGGCGATAGCTGCACCGCTAACAGGGGTTACTGTCAGATCAACCATAATCGGTAGCTTGGCATTCTTTGAGCCTTTGTATTGATAGCGTCCTGCGGTTGTACCCACCGATTGGCTAACTGTATCAACTTCCCATGTTCCTGCCACTAATACCGCTGTGCCTGCGCCTGCAATAGTTGTTGCCGTAGAGTTACCAATCAAAGTTAACAAGCCATCAGGTCGTGTATTAGCCACCTCATCATTGCCTTGAAATTCAAATCGAGCGTTATTTACATTAATATTAGAGCCAAGCAAGGACGGGCCTTTAACATGACAATTATTTAAAACACCAACGCCGCCTGAGTTAATGTTTGCGCTGTTTGCCGCACCATCTAAGAATTTAGCGCCGCTTGCCCCTCGCGTTACCATGTTATCAAAGGTTATACCGTCGCTAGTTGAGGTGACTAAGTTAAATAAAGTGCCGGCAGCAATGTCAGAAAAGCCATTAGTAATTAACATATAACCCATGTCACCTGAAAATGTGAACCCTTGAGTAGCTACATCATAGTCACATCGGGTTAATCTGATTTGCTTTGTTTTAGCAATTGCGCCTAAGTTTTTACAATCGAAATCAACTACATCGCAATCAAACTTAAAAGTAGAGTCTGTGGTATTTAATCCACTAAAGACTGTACCATTAGGAGTTTTAATGGTTATATGCTCTATATGCACATTGGCATTAACCCAAGTAAACATATTACCTGTGCCGGTGTAAGTCAAAGAGGTATTAACCTCACTATCGCCTTGCAATGATGAGTTATCAGAAAACACAAATCGATTAGACGTTGTGATGTCTTTAACTTGTCGATAAGAAATGTTGGCCGCTAAAGTAATAACACCGCCAACAGCATCAGGAAAGTCTGCGATGGTACTCACTACCACATTTGTTCCTGATGTAACTGATAGAGTTATTAAGCCAGTAGATGCGACTGCATCAATACCACTACCGCCAACAATGCTCCTAAAAACCGCAGCAGATACAGATGCATTATCAACTAATCTTGCGCCTGTATTGTTGTAGCTAAAATTAGTGGCAAAAGTAATGCCGTTTTCTGAGTTAATACTTGAGGTTATACCAAAGCCGCTTGTGATGTTTCTTATGCGGTTAATCGTACCCGATACATCTAAGACAGCACTTGCACCCGTTGCCGGGCCCGCTTGAACTAGTGTACCTGTAGCGCCTAACGCTGAAATCAAATCACTATCTAAAACTTTATAGTTAAGACCGTTAAAAGTGTAATCAAAGTACGCCCCTGAAGGTATGCTTGCGCTAGCTGTAAAAGCGCTTTTTTTAACGCCCTTTGTTGTGTTATTGCTCATCTTCAACCCCTAAGTATTCGCTGCGGCCCTGATCGTTTGTATAGAAATCAGCACCATATAAACCGTTATAATTACCCGAACCCACTGGTAATGTCGCTGGGAATTGTGCAGGCTCAATAATGTTAATTGCTTGTGCTCGCATTGAATTAAGCGAACGTTTGGCACTAAATTTAATTAGTGGGTTAACTGGCCCTATGTTGTATTGTGGCCATAATATTAGCGCTAAATTCTTGACCATACCCATAGCAACTGTGTCAGGTACGGTTACAAGGTCATCAGGGCTTGTTAGTGCTGTATAACCTAATACTATGCCTTGTGAGTCATACTTAGCCATCATGCGATTTAAATAACGTAAGCCATCGATTAAATTGACAGGCTCTATCTTGTATTTAGATTGCACAACCTCAGCAAATGCAAAGGTAATTATATCTTTAGCTTTCATGCTGACTCAGGGGCAATATTGCCATTATTTTCTGTAAGTATTGGCGTATCTTGGTCGTTAAAGAATTGTGCTGTGTTCCAGTATTCGTTGCCCGATCCAATCGGTAGATTACTAGAAAGCGGAGAATTTGCGGGACTTTCATAAGCTATCTGCCTAAGCGTATCTAAGCCAGTTACCGCTTGCTCAAATAGGTCAGTGCTTGTTAGTGTGCCTTTAAATAAAGGGCTTATTTCTATCGCTAAGTTTTTGACCATGCCTTCAATAGCTCCGTCATCAACCGTTATCGTATCGCCTAAACTATTGACCGTGGTATAACCCAAGTTAACACCGACAGCGGATAGCTCAAACATCATTAAATTTAAATAAAATATACCTGCTTGGGCTTTGTAAGCATCTACAGCAGCCTCAGCAGGTATTGCAACTATTTCTTTTAGCGCATCAAGTATAAGTGTTCCCGCTGTTTCCATTACCTTGACCTTTCATTGCGCTGCTTTTTTTTGGCTTTCTTACTTTCTTGACTTTTGGCTTCTGGTTTTTCATTTCTAACCCAACCTTGTGATAATGCAAAAGCCTCCATGTTCGGAGTATCTTGCAATGTAATTAAAGATAAGCTTGGTCGCTTCCATACAATCATAATACACCTAAAAATAAGGGGGCTTTCTAACCCCCAAGGTAGCGAAGGTTAACCAAAGAACTGAGTTGCGAAAAACGGGTTCATCACACCGTATGCAGGTCTAAAGTCAATTCGAATCTTCTGCACGTTTTGCTCAAAGCCTACACCCTTCGAGATACGGAATTGCAAACCATCTTCAGTAGTTGCAACTGTATCAGTAGAGTATAGCTTTTCAATAGGCACTGAACCCATTGAGAACGCTTGACGATGCCATGCCAAGTTAGGCTGTATCAATGTAGTTGCAGCCCCGCCTAATGCAATAACGTCATTATCGGCAATTGCTTGAGACACTGTATTGTACTGACCAGAAGCCTCAAAAATTGCAGGGCCGGTAACAACTAAAGTTCCTGCGCCAGATCCGTTTAATGTAACCGTCTCAGTAACCGTACCAGTCCATAAAACCGGCGCACCCGCTGCACCAATAATGGCTTGACGAGTAGATAAGTTGAATCGATTAATTGCACCGGATGCCGCAGTAACCGTAACAGTCTCACCAGCCGAAACAACTAAGTTAGCCTGGAACGCATCAACTGTAATGCTTTGAGTCATAGTGTCCTTAGCGCCTAAGTAAGTCGCTGTAGGAGCACCATTGACCGCACCAGTACGATCTGCGCCTGTGCCAGTTGTAAAGCTTGCAAGAGTTGTACAAGACTTAACGTTCATGCCTGCAAAGTTATTGCTGATAGTTGCTTGCTTGTTAGCGCCACTCTCACCAGTTTCTCCACCTAATGAACGCTGATCGCTAGCTAAAGCAATCTGTACAAATGGGTTAACGGCTGCACACCATGGGGCATCCATAGGAACACCAGACGACTGCATTAAAGCGCCGGCTGCTGCTACATGATCCCAAGTTGTAACGGCTGTACCTGCTGTACCTGATTTAAGACCACTGTTAGCCATCATAAATCCAGCAAAGTCTAGCTCTAGGTCAGTTTTAATACGTGTTGCCATAGGTGCAAGCAATTGATCAAGCTGATCCATTTTAAGGGCTTCGTTAGCTTCTTTAAAGTCTACAAATACAGTAAAGTAGTTTTGTACCGTACCAGATGCTTTACCAGTTATAATGTCGTCTTTAGTCTCACCGGAAATATCACCGGCTGCTGTACGAATTGATTTGTAATCGGTAGGACGTTTAAAATCAACAGTCTCACCAGTAGACGGATCAAAGCGACCCTGTAAAAGTTGTGTGTCAATGTTTTTAGTAAGAACACGCTCACTATCGAATTTTTCAAGAAACACTTTCGCCAGTGGGCGCGTAATGTTCGATTCAAAGTTATTAGCCATGGTTGGCCTCCAATAAATTAAAATTAAGGTTAAATAATTAACTGGTTGCTAAGGCCAATACTTTCTGTAGCTAAATATACTTGAACGGCTTGAGGCTACCGTAGCCTTAAATTTATGTAAAAGTCGCACCACTTGGGCCACGATCTTTTGCTGCTGCTGCCTTGCCATCTGTTCTATCGGCTGGAGGTGGCGCGTTACTTGACTTCTTTCTAAGCGCTGCTGCCTTTGTCTTAATACCTGATAGAAATGATCCACCCTTTGTAGGGTTGGCATTATGTATATCAATTAAGTCGTATAGATCCATTGGGTTAGCTTCTAAATATAAAGCGATTAATGGCCCGTCATCGTCTTCTAGGATCTCAGAAGCTAAATAGCCACCAACGCCCGCCTTAACCAATACATCTTCAGCACGGCCTAGACTCTTCTCATCTACGCCTAATTTCTTGCCAGAATCAACAAACCTAGTCTGTAGTTCTTGCTGCTTTTCGTATGATTCACGCTGGGCTTTTTGTTGCGCTGTTGCTTCATCTTCTCTATCACGTTGAACTTGATAATCAGAATTAGCTTTGCGGGTTAAAGCTGCGTCTCTGTCTCGCATTTTCTGATCATAGTTTTCATCCCATGAATCAGGTAATGCAGGTACATCAATACTTTCTGTTGCAGGGGCTTGCTTACTTTCGAACTCTTTAATACGTAGTTCTAAAGCTTGCCTGGCTCTCTGCTCTTCTCGATACTTGCGATGCTGTTTATCAATTGCTTTTTTAAACCCGTCCGGGCCTTCAACTTCAACACCATCTACTTTTGCGATTTGATCTGTATTTTCTTTACCCTCTTCAGGGCTATCAGGTGCTAACTCTGATTCTTCGGCTGCTTCTGCTAAAACTTCTGGCTCAGTTACGTCGTCTTGATCGTCGCTGTCATATGTAATACCAATGCCGCCTTCCTGTAGCTCACTCATAATATTTACTCTTTAGACGCGAAAAGGTCACGTACCTATAAAAGCATTATCACATAAGTAAAAGAAATAGAAACCGTTTAACACATAAATAGTATTTATAGTGGGGGCATAAAAAAACCCTCGAATGAGGGCTTAGGGGTTAACTGGTTTGCTTTTAGTCGCAACATGGGCTCAGCTCTTTTTCTACCTCTCTCAACTTTGAAAATAGTTCGCAAATGCCTTCTATGTTTGGGTAGTATATATAACCGGCTTGATTTTCAGATTCACGATTGAATTCTAAATGCCTAACTCCATCAAAATATGCTACACAATTAAATAATGGTGTAACTGTAGCTTTCTCGCATGCCCAAATATCTCCATCTGACTCACAACCATTCCACTCTAAAGCAACGGCATAAAAGCAAGTAGGGTCTGTTTCTTTATAAATATATAAACGATAAAGACCGTGATTACATTCTAAAACCATATCGCAATCTTTTACCGGCGTGACATTTAACAACACATCTTTTAGTAAAATATCTTTATCCATGATTTACTCCTAAGTAACAATGTATGGATTGTCTTTAGTGTTCACTATTTCTATGCCTTTAGTCGATGGCTCCCCCACATACCCAATAGGGTCAGGGTATTTGCATAAGCCGCCATGAAGATCACACAGCAACTCATTCTTCTCTGTAAGCCATGCAGCAGGCCTAAGGCAAGTAGTACCATCCCATACAATACATTCGCATTGTTTGCGCGGGTCGTTTCTTAGTTTTCGAGCTAAAGCCTCATTCATTTGAAGCATAGCTAAATACTTTTGTTCTACGCCCTTATGCCTTTTATTTTCAAGCCAATCACACATAGGAACCATTACGCATTCCATTTCTAATGTGCGATCACTGTGCTTATACTGCACTATGCAGCCACCATCTTTAACAGCCTGGCGTATCTCGCCACGTTTGCGGCCTAAGTCTCTAGCTGTGAATGTCTTCATAAAATCTCATACCCCTCTATTTCATAAACACCAATAGACCCAATTCTTTTATTTTGCAGCTTAAGCTTTTCTATTTCTGCAAGCTCTAACGATGAGCAAACATCAATAATTTCTCGGTTGTTGTCATCATTTGCGTCTATCAATATATAAATCATAAATCCTTCATCAACCTTGACAGGCTTAAACCCCGCCAAAAACCCTTTAAAATAAAGTGCAGCTTTAGCAAATATTATAGCCATCACTACAAACACAAAAAAGCCAATACAAGTTAACAAAAATAAAAATAAAAAATCTTCCATTACTTACTCCTTAGTGTGTAACTGTGCCTCAGTATATATAAATAAAAGCCCTCAATCAAGGGCTTATGGTCGACATACTTAAGTCATTGTATATTAATAGGTTTTAGTATATTTAATGGTTATAAATGCTTAGTTGTCGACATTAGTTAAGAGCTTCTATCACATGCCGTAACAAGCTCTTCAAAGTAATCTAGCGGTATCATGACAGCCTCAAACTCTATCTTGCGATCATGGTGTTTGTATTGAATGATACACCCGCCATCCTGTATCTCTTCGCGTATCTCTTGCCGCTTCTCGTTTAAGTCTCGCGCTGTAAATGTTTTCATAGCTGCCTTTTTAACCTTAAATTTCGCTGCAATTCATTCCATTCCAAAATCCCTCCAGAAAACGGCTCTTCACCTTCTTTTAAATTTGCTAAATACTCCTTTCTTTGCAACTCAAAGGCTTCTAAATAAACCTTTGCTAGATCCTTGTACTCTATAAAATCAGACATTTCTTACTCCTATTGCTGATCAATCTCGTCTTGTTGCTCATCAATTTGCTCAACTTGCTGCCCTGCTATTACAGAGCTAGCGCCCATTGAATCAGTAATCAGCTTAAGTGTTCGTGCCTGCATATTTAATGCTTCGTACACTTGGCTTTGACCTTTAACATTAGCCTCAATAAACTCTTGCTGTTGCTTAGACTGTTGCGCTTGTTGGCTCATCATCAGCTTAAGCTCTTCCATATCAAGCTTATCGGCTTTGTTTTGTGCGTCCATCAAATCCTTTTGCTCTTTGATTCTAAGCTCTTCTTGCTTCAGTACGCCCTTGTTCTGTACGTCCGCAGTCTCAGCCATTACACGTTCAACCTCTGCTTGTGCAATCTTCTCATCAGGGGTTAATTCTTTCTCTTGCCCTTGTGCCGCTTGCATAGCTTGCTGTAGTTGTTCTTTTTCTTCTTTGGTGTATTGCGACTCTGGTATTGCGCCACTTTGTAACATGCGATTACGCACACGCTCGGCAGCAATCTCAACACCTGGAGCCGATATGTTTTGCAGCATAATATCTGCGGTCATCTCACCTAAGCCCGGCACTACTACTGATAACTCGTTAAGCGCTTTAACTGTCTCTTGCTGTCGGTTGGCAAACATATCACCCACTTCACAAGTTACATCATACTTACCCTGTGATAAATCATTAAGAAATACTGGTTGACCTGTTTTCTCGTCTACAGTCATCTCATTAAGCTCAATCATTTCATAGCTCCCATCTTCATTTAAGATGCGTTTCTGTGATGATGAGTCATAAAGATTAGGTATAGCATTGATTAATACTTTAGCTGTGTAGCATTGTGCTATTTCACGAGACTTAAAATATTTAATGGTAGCAGTATCAGACCGGCTATTAAGTGCATTGATTGCCACGCCTGATAGGCTTTGCTCTATATCGCCATTCTGCAAAGGTGCTCGCGCTGAGCTGGTTTGTATATCGCTAAGGCTGTTTAATGCGGCCTGTTGCACTCCAGGACTAGCAGTTGGGCCACCTGTCATCATTGGTGGTCCTGGAGATTCAGGATCTGGCGTATAAAGATAAACACGCTTTGCGCTAACGCTCATCTCTTCCGCTGCTTTACGGTCTGCAACATTGGTTAGCTGAACCCTTGAGGCCCAAGTAACAGCAGGTGGCGATAGTGCAACATCTTCAATCTCACGACTGCGAGCATAGTTATAAGTGCGCTGTGCATCCATTAGCTTTTCAATAGCGCCACGATATAGAATCTTACCTTCTCTGACTTTAAAATTTCCAAATACCGGAGCGATAGGTAAATCTTTAAACACTGTATCTTGTGCATCATTTAAAAATGCAGTGGCGTCAAACATACGGCTCATTACCTTATGGCCTTTCTTTTTACGCCTACCTTTCTCAGTTATGCCTTGCGCTGCTTTATCATCAACAACCTTTTTAAAATCGTCATTATCTTCAAACACTGCACCATCTGACATTAATACTAATTCAAGATCCATACTCTTTTTATAAAGTATGCGGCCTACAGTAATAAAATCGGGCTTATACTCGTAGCTTTCCCATGTTCTATTACTGCCTATTGATGCCTTTGATCCTTCAGGAAAGCGCTCATCATAATCATCTGGTGTTATGTTATCTAGAATGAACACATGATTAGCATCACTCATGTCTTGCATAGTTGCCGCAGTATCAAACCAGACTCTATCCTCATAGTTAGAGATCCATTTAATAATGAAATCTTGATCAAACGAATCCGCATCAATATAGTCTGTGTAAATCTCCCAACCACCAAGACCGGCTTCAACCATAGACCGGCTAGCAGAGTTATAAACATGGCTAGCATTGCTCATCGTCTGTATATTACGAATCAATCCGTCATAAGTCTTAGCAATCGGCTTTGTAGCGCTGCCGCCTGAAGGCATGACACGAATGCCAAAATCTGCGCCCTCAATCTCCCCGGCAATACCGTCAACAACAGGATTACATTTATCAAACGTATAACGAGGGCGACCCGTCATCTTGCGTATGATTTCAGGCTCCCATTGTCCATCACGCTTATCTAAGAAGTTATGACACTCACGAACCATATCACGCAGATCACTCTCTGCTTCTTTGGATTCGTCAAGTAGCTCGTTTACTTTCTTTATGTCATCGTATTTCACTTGATCACCATAAGGATTTATATTCCATTTCAAAGTCGTCATTTACAGTAGAGTAAGGGTATAAGCACATCATTAATGAATCTGCTCCACCTGGCGACTCTATGCCATTCTTTTTCATATCAGCCTTAGCCATTATCTGTTCAAGACCGTTGTTGTTCTTTACTCGTGGCACTCTACAGACCTGAGATCTTAAAGCGTCCATGTCATCAACTCCGTCAGAGTCAATGCTTAACATTTCATCAGGGTCTATGTACTCTCCCCTTACTACACATCGATACGTGTTGTATATTCGTCGTGCTAACTTATCGATGTAGAACTGTGCCCGGTTGTTTTTAAATTGCTGATAATAATAAACAGCTTCAGCATTACCTTTAGCAGGTCTAAACTCTTTTAGTGCGTCGTCTTGGCCTCTACCAGACAAAGAGCCTTTAAACATATGATAGCTAGTGGGCGTACCTTTGAATGCTTTGTCAATCTGACTCTTTGAGCCTGCGCCCATTCCATCGCCATCCCAAACAAAACAATCTGCACCTTCTGACTTAGCCAATGCTATAGCCCAATCAACACCTTCATCTACTTCACCCACATAAGACTCAACAACTCGCTTAACTATTGATCCTGTACGACTAGCAAAGCCTTTAGAGTCGCCGCCCATACCTGATAGGTCGTGTGCCGCTACTGTTGCGCCTTCCTCCCTAAATATGTTCTGCAAGTGAGGCCGCTTATGTGCATCAATGCAGGCGTCAAACCATTCAGGCTTAATAATAGAGCCGTCTACCTGATCGTAATACTTGCCTAACCACTTACTTTCATACTCAGCTAAACTTAAATGTTCTTTGTCGTCTAACCGTTCAACCTCTAAACCCGAGTCTGCAAACCATGGGTTATCATTATAATTGACCTCAATCACTATCATAAGGTCGTCTTCATAATAACCGCATCTTGCTAACTCATTCTCGGCCCTCGCCAATAGCTTCTTAGCCACCGGATCTGACCTTGATCCTCTGTTCATTGTAACCCATATCTCAGGGGCTTCTATAATCTCGCCTTTAAGCTTGGCTTCTTTAGCCTCTAAAGGGGTAACTCGTATCGATGCGGTCAATATCTTTAGTGTCTGCGCTGATAAACCTTCACCCTCTTCTATCCATAATCCATTAGCATTAACACCTTTCAGCGATGTTATGTTACGTGCTAGGCCTTTGTAAAATGCTCGTCCACCTGAGCTATGATCTATCTCTGTTCGCTTAGGCTCAAAGCCCGGTATCTCTAGTCGATCTATCTCATCTAATAATGTTTGGTGTACTGAATCATCAATAGAGTTTTGAAACTCTCTGGCACAACACCAACGCTGGCCTGCCATCACTTGCGACAGTACATAATCAGCAACAAATATAGTCTTAGTCGACGCACGGCCACCCACTAATACTTTGATGCGCTTTTTCTTTTGTAGTAGTACGCCTAATTTATCAACGCACTCAATCTTTAACAGTGACCCCGACAAATTGAACCCCCGCTATTTCTATTGGCTTATCGCCACCGCCATGCTTATTGTCAGTACGGTCAATCAATAATCCTGCAATCTTAGACTTACCCATAACAGCCGCAATATAAGGGCTTGGCTGCTCTAAATCCTTTGACATCTTCATTGCTATAGATAGATCGTCAATCGCCTCCCTAGCGCTGTATAAAGCGTCTTCCTCGGCCTCTCCTGTAATGCTGCTATGCAGAAGGTCAATCATGGACTGTACTTGGACTAACTTATGAAAATGTTTAGCCTTTGTACTTAACGATGATGGCAATGCTTTTGAGTCTGGGAATGCCGCCCTTATCGCTTTAGTCTTATCTCCATATAAAACAAATGATTCTGCATATTTAATGGCTTGCACCTCTGTAGGTTTACCAAAGCTCATTTTTTTAGCCACCTAGATACAACTTTATTATCTATATAACTTACATTTATTGCAACATCAGGAACGTAAGTTAATGCTTCAGCACAAGAATAAGAGCCATCAGGGTTTGTTTGCTGAGTTGTTACTTGTACAACACAGCCGCACCCAACATCCATAGCCTTAGTGCTTTTCATCCACCCTTCTTTTACGCTAGATGCCTTTGATATTAGCTTAAATGCATCTTCACCAAATATAACAACATCACTTACGTTTTTACGACATGCATCTTGATCAGTGTTACCTAATGTTTTCATAATCTTTCTCTCTACTTAGCCGATCAATTAAGCCTGATCGTGTGGCCCATATATCCTGTTAAGGCTTTAGCCCTATAGCCATCCAATTGAATGGCTGATCACCATCAACCGCACCATCACGGTTAATTGTGAACGTTGTTGTTGTCACTGCAACCCCTTAGCATTAAGTGCCTGCTACTTTAAAATAATTGATTGCTGATAGTCCCGCAAATGCCATAAGCATTATCGGTACGCCGAATTTATCCCAAAAGTTTTTGCTGTTCTTTTGATTAGTCTTAAGCTCCACTATATCAATTGACATATTGTGCTGCTTATCCTCAATCTTTGTAATGTCGTTACTTAATCTAGAGTTTGCCTCTTCCTGGTGGTCAAACTTTTCTATGAACTTACCTATGTTGACGTTCATGCCGCTAATTGAGTCGGCAAGCTTATCCCATTTATCAATGACCTTCGTATTGTTATCGTCTATCTTTTTGCTTAGAAGGTCGACGGCAATTTGCAATTCTTCTTTTGTAACGCTCATACAAAAACCTAGCTATGTAAATTGGGATTGGTGATAGGCTTAGGCATAACGCTATAAGCTCCGTGTTTGATTGTATCCATTCTATCATACCAGCTCAATATTATTAAAATTGCTATTAGCGTGACCATAACATCCACATAGTTATCACTAATGATTCTGTCGCTTAGTATAACGTTAAATTCTACAAGAGTATCAAAAAATGCAAAAATCATGTATGTCGTTGCAAATAATAGATAAGCGTACATTGATGTATAGTTATATTTACGAGCTAACATGCTGAATGCGATTGATATATAAGCGTATAGAATATACAGCCAGTTTAGATAGATGCCCTCTGTATGATTCTGAGCATAGGTTATACACTCAATCAATAGAATAAAGCAGATAGCTAGACGTATTTGCATTACTTGTCTTTTTTCTTGTCTTTGTCTTTATCTTTGCGAGTCTTTTGCTTTTTTGGTTTACTGTATGCCATGTTATTTACCTTTGTAACTGTTTAAACCATTAACGCCAAAGCTTGCTGTGACGATTGAACCAAATAATGCTGTGATTGGTGTAAACAAATCAGTAAGGCTTGTTACTGCTAGATCTACAGACCTATGCTCAACACCCTCAATCACAACTATCGTGCTTATGTCGAATGCTTGAAACATAATTAGTATTGCAGTAATAACAATGTAGACCGTGTAAAGCCTACATACAGTCCTGCTTATTTCTCGACGCATTACCCCGTTTGGGTCTAATGCCTTAATCATAATTGTTTTGGCTTCTTCTGTTTCTTTCTTGGTTTGTATCCATTCAGATGCAATACGCTCAATGTTACCGCCTATACCGCCTGTTATTAAACTTGTAAACCAGCTCATTAGTCATTATCCCAGTATTCTATTGTAAGATCTTTGGCCTTAGCCGCTTCTATTACTTTGCTGTATATCCGCTTGTAAGCTTTTAAGCTGTAACCTACTGACAAACTTGGCGATGTATTAGCATTGCAACCAGTAAGCAAACACCCTGCCGTATCATCGTCTGTGTTGCCTACGTGTATTAGTATGTACTCAAAGTTTGGCACATCCATCACTTGCAGCATACCTTCATGAAATTGTGGAAATCTACCGCTATAATTAGCGTGAAAGCCGCCTACAGTCCTAAGATTTATACTGTAAAAGCCTCTTGGTATTCTAGTTTCACCAGGTACTTTATCTATTCTATGCTCATTTTCTAAGCCAAAACACTCAAAAACACCATCAATACTTATCATTGATAGTGTCGCGTCATTGTCAGATGTAAATCGATTAACCGTAATTAGCATTTAATACATTTCATTAAATAAACCATGCTTATTGTATCTATCGCACTGAGCTAACAACCTGTTAACTGACCTTGTTACCCAATGCTTAGTTCTAAAGTATGCAACTTTATGCTGCTTAACTTTGCCAAACCTGCTAGACATATCTAATACCACAAATTAAGTTGATTTAATATCACTATTTTACTATGCAAGCACTATAGTAACAACCTCTAATTATCTACAAGGTTTAATACCTGCATCCCTTAAAATCTTTCTGTATCTTTTAATCTCATCTTCAATGTCTGACCATGTAGGGAATTGATCTTTAAGCGGCTTCCCTTCAAGCGTAAGCTCGTCTAATGCCCATTGACCATATCGACCAATAATAAATTCCTTATACTCTAGCCGCATTCCTGAGCCGTACACGTTGCAATTTTGATTGCATTGCTTATGTATGTTCATAGTATTAAAGCGAATATCTGGCCTAGCTGCAACCGTATAAAAATGACCGGCATCATACTTAATATCAGGCTTACGAGTGCCACAAGTACAGCAAGCCTCATCAACATCGCGTACCTTTGTTACCCATTGATTAACTAGCGCTTGATATGTTGCGTACCAATCAGACCGGCGCTTAACGCTTTTTTTGTCTATCGCATGCTTTGCCCTTACTGCTTTACTGGCCTTATTGTCTAATCGCTTCCTAGCTGCCCTAGATTTGATTACAGCGTACTCTTTGCCACACTCAAACGAACAGAATATAAATAAAGGCGTTCGGATTGCTATGCTTTCGTCTACTACTGGGTTTTTGCATTGCTTGCACTTCTTAGCCTTCACTGTCTTATCCTCTACTGTGTTGTATGAATCTCTGCGTATTCTTGTTCAGTGTAATAAGTAAGCTCAAATATATCTGGCCTGCATGGGTAAAATTCACCTTTAACGCCCTTGATTATGTAATCACCTTTATTAACGCTCATTGTTCCTTCTAATGTTTCTATGCGTAATTCACTACATAAGTCAGGGTAATTCGTGTGCCCTTCACTACTCATTAGATTGCAACCAATGCTAGCTAAGTTTTTTTTTGATTCGTCCCACAACCAAGCTTCAATTGTTACTGGTTTTTTTATATACTTTGCCATGCCTTTATCCTCTGTGTTGTATGGTGTTATTTGCGTTTTTTATCCTGTGCTGCTTTAAATTCACCGCATGATTCAAGCGGTAGATAGTGCTCGGTGGCGAAGTAATACTGCACTGATGTTAGGTATCTATTCATTTGATCTCGGCTCATACGCTGCGTAACGGGCCAATAATCCATAATTTTAATCTTATCTTCATACTCAAAATTCATTAAATACTTGTTATAATCTTCTCGGTATTTGTCAGACTCACCGCGAAGCATTGGCACGCCAAAATGTAACTTACAATAACGCCGGGCGTCACCTGATTCATGGCTGTCTAGCATCTTATCTGCAAACGCATACCAAACATGAGATAAAGCATTGCTTGATAAAGATCGCTCTGCCCCTATCTTTGGATAGTCAAACGTAATGTATTTATGCTCTTTACGTAATGCCTTAACCCACCCAATAAATGCAAGCTCTGTGTGATCGCTGTTTAATGTGTGTGACTGTCCAGCCATTACAGTGCTCCCCATTGTGCAGCCATTGCGCTTGCAAACCCTTTATAAGTTGTGCTTCTTATTTTCCATCGATCAGGTGATGGCGGTAACCAGTGCATTTTTTGGCGCTCACTTTTTGGCAATAGCATCATCGCTTCTCTAACATTATTTGTTTCAGTCAGTAATGGCAAACCTTTAAGCCATAAGCAAGTAGCCTTTTGCTCGGTATGCCCAAACATCCAAGGCTGTATAACCTGGCTTTGCTGGCCGCATCCTATAATCTGTTTTGCGTATTTATGCATTATTGGGTTTTCAATAGCTATCTTTGGTATATTTGAATTAAGCAATTTTTTAAAGAACTCCGCGCCATCAAACAATAATGGCCACCTCGCAGCGTCCTTGTGCAAATGACAAACGCCAGAATTTGATAAATAAGTGCAAGGCGGGTGGCCTATCATTAAATCAAAACCATTATTTATAATGTCGAATACATCGCCTCGATAGTGCGGGCCCTGTATTTCGCTAGGTAATAAATCACAACTAATAGCATCGTGACCCATGGCTATAAAAGCGTCCCGTACTCGTCCGCTATACTCGCAGGCTATTAGCACTTTCATTATGCAACCGCCTTAACGACTAATGACCAGGTCATACACTTAGTACCTTTGACCTCACATATACGGCCCTCTTTGCGTGTGCCGCTGCTTTTGACTAGGCCCATTAATTCTAGCTCTGGCAATCTTCGATTAAAAGCATAAGAATCTAAATAATATGATTGACCTGATAACTCGGCCGCTGTTTTTGGTTCTAAAGATTTAGCCGCCCAGTATCTTACGCAGCGCATAACTTCTGATCGCTGGCTTGTGTCGTATGTGATCTGTCTTGCTATCTTGCTAGTTAATGCAATCATGATATTCCCCTAATCAATGTATTCATCATCACGCTCTGGCTCTTGTAGCTCCTCATCAAAGCTATCAAATACGGCTTGTGCTATAACGTCGATATACTCTTGCTTGATCATATCTTTAATATCTGCATCACCTACAAACACGGCGTTTATTGTCACGCCTTCAGCAACTGGTGGCGTTTCTTCATTACCTGATTCTTCTGGCTGATAATCGTAATCAACTAGCACCGGCAAATCTTCACCTATTGTCATAAATAATTCACTCATGCTCTGGGTTCTCCTGTTTAAATATAACTTGAAATAGTGCAAAAAAGCGCTCTCGATCACCGCTGATATATGCCTTGTTAATCTCTAGCATATGGTTCTCTGTATCAATGCGGATAAACTCGGCGCGTGTGAATGGATCGCCTGCTAGGTTTGGCTTGACTACTTGAAAATCGCTTATAGCGGAGGCTATAAAATCTGGTTCGTATAACTTTTTCATGATTTATTCCTTGTTGCTGAATAATGACTGAAACCTAGCATTTGTATGATGCATCCCTAAGCCCGTTATACTGTTAGTAAGCTCGTGTTTAACTTCAAGCAACCTCATATTAAGCAATTGAGGCCGGTCATTACAATCGGCCATTATTGTGTTTTTTGCTGCTTTAAAATTACTAACCTTTAAAAATTCTACTGCTTGCTCTGTAACGTATGTTATAAACATGATCTACCCCTATTTAATTATTTCAGCAACTAAACGTACAACCTTGCCATCTATTACATATTTAGGCGGGCCCTCTAGCTGCCAATCTCTAAGCAACTGTCGGCTTACTTCCTTGCCCTTGTAAGTTAGCAGGCTATCGGCAAACGCTGCTTGGTTGCCATCTGCATGTGCGTCAATGTAATCTTTGATTGGTGTTAATTCAGTCATTTTATAATCCTGTGGTTTTTACCCACAAAGCCCCCAATTAAGGAGGCACTTACATGAGGTAAGATTTTATTTATATCGAATGCCTAACATTTAACTCAAAACAAGCTAATTCAGCATCGTCTTGAATTAAGCCAAAGCGCACTTGTGAATCAAAGTAGTTAGTTATTGTTGTATCAATAACCATGCAAGTGCCATCTTGCGCCCTGCTAGTTTTAAACCGTAACTCTCTAAATAATGGATTAGCAGGATTATTTGCAATTTCTTTTATTTTGTTTGCAGTTGTATTGCCAAGTAAAGTCATGATGCTTTGCTCTCTTTTGTTAGTTGATGTAAAGTATTTTACAGCAATTACAGAGAATGTAAAGCTTTTAGGTTAATTAATTACATTTAACTTGTGGGGTCAAATTGTTTATCGGCTTGATGTATTGCAGCACTTAGCAAAATTCCCTGCTCTCCCATGCTGGCCTCATATCCTATGCTGTGCTCATCTGTTACAAAAGCTAACGCAATGTCAATAACTCGGCCTGATTCAATTAATACTATGTACTCCTGTAGCATTTGAATAGCGTCTTTATTAGTGCGCTTCTTTATCTGTACTATATCTACCATGATTAATCCTTATTAAAAGCTTGTTAAGTTTGGCATTGTTGGGCTTTTGCCGCTCTTCCTACTTGGGGTTCCGCAATCATCACAAGTTGGGTGTCCGCTCCAAGTATGCGTTGCTTTGTTGCTACAACCTCGACACCCACAAAGACTTTCTTTTGCTTTTTCTTCTTCAATAATTCTTTTTATTAATGCGTCCATAATTATTCCCCTAAATTGCTTTCCATGTTTTTAATTGACCGCGCAGAGTATCTTCTTTGATGCCCCATACATGATACGCGATTGTTTTAAGCGCTATTCCGCATGATCTAAGCTCTAAAATCATGGCCACATCTGTTCTTGTTAGTTTTCTTTGTGTCATTACATCAACCTGGTTAGCGGTGTTATATCTATCGTGAATATATAATAGATAATGATTGTGCTTAATACTAATATGCCGTATCTCATTAAAGACCATTTTTATTGAATTTACTGTCTACTTTGGCTTCATCATAACTTGAGTGACTGTCTGGCTTTTTATCTATCTTGCCTCCACCTTTTAAAAATGCTTTTGTTTGCGCGTCTATCTCCTCACGGCTCTCTTGGCGTATCTTAATAAAACAATTGTTTAATGTGACTGTTGGTTGCTTATCCATGGGCTATTCCTCTGATTTATAAATATAGCCAATTAATTTAAGGCCATCTTTTTTATGAAGAGGCTGAACGCTAGCAAATATTTTAAAGCCATCTGCAATAATAACTTTGTTTTCTCCAAAAACTCTAGTGACCCCTTCGCTAAACAAACAAGAACCAAAGCCATCTGCTTTATATTCATAAACATCAAATTTCTGTAATGTGTTTAATATATTATCCATATCTATAAAACCCCTTTGGTCCAAATTCATCAGCTAGCTTTACTGCTCTAGTAATTACCCTATAATCTACATCGTAATCTTTGCTTATTTTATATGTAGATGCGCCCGACTCTATTAATTTTTTTGCTTTTAAAGCCTGCATGTATGTAATTCTATTTGTTTTATTAAATAAACTCTTTGGCTTAATTGTACCATTTGCCCTTGCCTTCCTCACTTCCTCATCGTGTGTGCGTTTCTTAGCTATCTTATAAACTTCGTAATTTGTCTTGGTTGATGTTATCCATTCGCCGTTTACCTGCCAAAGCGCATACGTTCTCGGCCCTTGTCGATACTTCACATAATCGTGCGGTACTTCGCCGTTAATATTATTCATTATTATTATCCTTTTTATCTCTATCGATTTGTATGCTAACACCCCACTCATGAAGAAACGCTGCCAAAGCCTTTGGCGTTTCAAAAGCCCATTTTTTACCCAACATTCCACTACCATTGCCATCTCTAACAATAAATTCATTCTCAACTGATTCTATAATCATGTCATACATTATTATTTGCTCCAATCTGTGTTAGTTAGTCTTTCGTGCATCGTTGTATTATCATTCGAATAGGGATAATAAGCTTTTGCATTGCTCTTTGCCTGCCTCGTATCTCTCTTCTTTTTTTGTGAGGTCTTCCACTGCTGTCGCTCGATCAAACGCTTTAAAACTGCGCTCCCCAATACCTGGTTCCGCATAAGCCACAATTGCCAGTGAACTTGGTGGCCAACTTTCCTTGCCCTCTTGCGCTGCTTTTTTAATATCGTGCTCAATGCGCGTATAAGCTCGCCGCCATTCTTTAGCGTCAAAGTGTGCAAGCTCGTTAGTCCAGCCTTTAAAATTCTCGGTATATTGTCCATCTTCAATGTGCGCCCCCTGTGCTGCTATAAACTTGAGTGGATATAATTGAGCCATCCGAATCCATAACCGTTCCATTATTTCGAGATGCTTCTCGTTTGGCGTCCATTGCGGCTTGTTCTCGGTATAGTCCTTCGATTGCGCTTTCTTTGCGCTTAGGTTGAAATTGATTGGTTCCATTTTTGTTACCCTCAATGATTTTTTGGTTCAGGTATTCTTCAAACTTAGTAGCGTTAAACAATGTTGACGGTCGCAAGTATCGAGCCATCTCCGTTCCTTTCCACTCGCCACACTTTTTATCAATAACATCACAAACCTCTGACGTGCTGTAATCCTTTAACCTTGCGTTAATCAGCTTTCGATTTGTGTCTGTGTGTCGATACTTAGTCTGAGCACAATCATTAAGATAATCAATTATGGCATCAACATCGCCGTTGTCATTTACTATCTGCTTATTAACCACTGGCTTGACCGGTTCAGGCTTTGCAGTCTTGTCAATGTATTCGCGCAATGCTTCGTTAATGTGATAAGACAAGTCGCCTCGACGTTTGCAGATATCTCTTATGCGCTGTAATACATCTATATCAAATCTAAATGTCTTTAATTCTGTAGCCATCCTGTAACCCCTGTTATGTGTGTATGTGTTACATTGTACTACTTGTATTACATTAATCAATGTTTTATTGAAATATATCTAGCTGCGCGGTTTCTTTGTCAAAACGTGCTTGTGCCGCTTTATAATAATCAGCGTCTAATTCACAACCTACAAACTTAAAACCGCCGTAGTGCGCTGCAATAGCGCTTGAGCCGCTTCCTAAGTGCGTATCAAGTATCTTGTCGCCTTCTTTGGCGTAGTTGGCTAATAGCCATTCATAGAGCTTAACGGGCTTTTGTGTTGGGTGTATGCGTAATTCTTTTTTTTCATATCACCCTGCAGCATTCCAGACCACATAAACTTAAACTTTCTAACTGCAGACTTAAAGCTTGTATAAGCTAGCTCACAATCAGCAAAATCACTGCCTCCGGTTAATTTGTCCCAAACTATCCAGCAAGGCGAGCCAAGATGCAAGTTTTGCATAAAGTGATTAGCGCCCCATATTATTTGATTTTTACTAACTCGCTGCAGTTCAATAAAATATTCAGGGCTTGGCGCTGACTTATCCCAATTCTTTTTTAAATAGTTATTAGTTTTTACTCTATTCCTTGATTCATTGCCTCCACTTTCACCTATACCATAAGGCGGATCAACTATAGCCAGCTCAAAAGCATTTTCTTCTAAGCCTTTCATATACTCCATACAATCTATATTTAAAAGCTTAATCATAATGACTTCCTTTGCTTTAAGTATAAGGGGTCTATGATAGGGTCTGATGACCTTAGCCATTCAACCTACCTTGTATTATTATCGTATCAGCACATTAATCAATTCTTATCAGCGAATAGTTTATCGTCTTACCGGACGCCTTCCCTAATAAAAGAAATTTCTGTCATATGGTCGCTGTTTAATGCAATCAGTTGAGATACATACCGATTACATGCTCCCCTATTCATCCGTATGCCGTAGCATAGTTTGCCTTAAAAGGTTTCCCTTGTCTGGCTAGAGCAATTAATTAACGGTCGCGTGGCGTAATTTGCCATTTAAGATTTAAAGGTTTCAGGTAGGTTTCGTTTTGTTCGGTGTAAACCTGTACTGCTTCGAAGGAACCGAGCAGCAAAACGGGGGATAAGCTGTATTGAAAAGAGTGCTGGTTAGCTTGATAGGAGACTTTTACGGGGTTGAGAATGCGCTAACAATTCTTCCCACCTATCCAACAGCATTTATATCTGGTACTGCTAATCAAGCTTTGAGCCTTATAGCAGCTTTCAATAAACTTTACTCTTATCAATACAGCCTATGGGCTTTAGAAAGGTTGTGTCCGCGCTATCCCATTTCTGGCAGTTGCGGCCTGTAATTCTCACTTATCAGACACAAAAAAGGGCTATTTAATAACAAGCCCAGTTGGTAAAGGCAGTTTAGGGGCTTGTAATTCCGAGCCTCTGAACCTGTTATTGAATAACCCTTACAAACCTCAAACTTTCTAAAGACGTTACCACGCGCCTTACTACAACTACATTATACTACAGCTAAATAATAATGTGTTATTTATCTACTGGCTTAACGGTAACTTTAATAATATCAAAATACTTTTTACATTTAGCCCACTCTTCACCGGCTGCTTGGATTGCTATTTTTTTACATTCTTGCTGTGTTCGTTCAACAGTCCATAAAGTGCTGGCGTTGTATAATGCCCAATATTGTTTTTTCATATATCACCTATTTGTTTTTGTGTACTCTAATTAACCATGTGCCTTCATATTTTGCGGTTGTATCTCGAACCCAAGCATTCCATTTGCATAAGAAAGGCATTAATAAAAACCGTCTTAAACTTCCTATATATATCATTAATATATCCCCCATTTGTTTTTACGTTTGTCTTTTTCCATTGCTGCGCGTAGTGCATCCCTTGCGATCTGGCTATAAGAGCTACCTGTTTCTGCTTTCTTGTCTTCTAACCACTGATCAAGATCATGGTTTAATTTAGTTGGTGCTAATGTACGGGGCATATATTAGTGCTCGTCGTGAATTAGGCTTAACTTTACCACAGAATGATATATAACATCAATATATAAAGTCATATGAATTTAATATAAATAATAGTTGACGGTAGCAGCACAAAGCTTTACTCTAGTTACAAGTCAAAAGGCTTTTTAAATAAGAGCGATGGCGCTGCCGTATTAGTGAGGTTGCCATACAACGCGATAATCAGATTAACTACTGGCGCTCTTTTCTAAACAGCTTTAATAATAAACGAGGCAATAATGACAGAATTACAAATACAAGCTGCAAATCTAAAAGCTATTGCTAAAACTATTGAAGCTTTGCAGGCTGGCTACGTTAACAATATTAAAGACGACAACCTACAGCGCAGGATAGATGGCTTATTAACATCTGCACGTAATATAGCGGCATTAGCTGCAACCGAAAACTACAATAATGAGGACTAAATCATGAACATGGCAACTAAAAAGCAATTTATTACCGAGGCTGCACCGGCTCTAATACTCAATGCTAACAAGCGCTTTGAGATAGTAGATAACCATGTAGCCAGTAAAGCCGATTATCAAAACAGCTATAGCGTTAAATTCATGAGACGTTATAACTTATTGAAGGGGCTAAAGTAATGATGACATTAGAAGAGCTTGTAAAAGAATCCTATGAATTTGTACGCGGGTATTTTGATTGTTTTTATGCAGCAAAGCACACAGAAAAAGAAAACGCCGACTATGACCGAGGCTACAACACACGCTATCAAGAAGAGCAAATAGCAGGGGCTAAATCATGAGCAATATATTATTAGAACCATACCGCGAAGTTACAACAGAGGCCGTTTTAATCGATCTGGAGGCTGATGCACAAAAACACATAGGTCTATGGGTTGATATGAACAATGGCCCTGAACGCAAGTATGTGAAAGACAAGGCTGCATTAGGTAAGTCATTAATCAAAAAGCTTGATAGATCTCGCATAGACCAATCAACAGCGCATAAGTTAATGCTTGATACTGAGGCAGAAACTATACGCATTAGACTTGAGAATATAATCTCACCTTATACCGTATTGATTAATTTACATGCTGACGAGCAAAAGGTTATACGCGATAAAGCCAAGGCCATCCAAGATGCTAAAGATCTGGCATTTGAGATTGAGCGAGATCATGAATTTGCATTGCTAATGGATAACCAGGTGATGCAAGACAAGGCCGCCGCTAAACAGGTGCAAATAGACCGTGACGCTGCGATAGCAACTCAAGCGGCAGAGTTAGCAAGGGCAGAGATGTTACGCCAGCAAGAGGCTAGTGCAAGCGCTGAGGCTGTACAGATGGCAGCAAGAGCCGCTGATAAAGTTAGTGTTAGTAAAATACTACGCGCTGCCAAAGAAGATCTAATGTTGATAGAAGGTGTTGACGAAGCACTAGCAAAAGATATAGTGTTATCAATCCGCAATAATAATATTAGAAACACAACAATAAACTATTAGGATCTATCATGAGCGAATCAATTACAGACGGATTAAAACTATTACGTGCGCCTTTTGCAGCAAACAAAATAAGCAAGCTGCCAAAGCCAACCAGACAGCAAACCGAGACAGTCAAACAAGACTTTAAGCAGGGTATGCGCTGCCCTCTTTGCGGTGCATGGCATCATAAAGATGTGATCCATCTTGATTACGTTGGCCACGCTGCATTGACTGACAGGCTTTTGGATGCTGACAGCGCATGGAGTTGGGAACCACTAAGCTTAAATGATCACGGACTGCCAGCCATGGACGCAAACAGGGGTATGTGGATCAAGTTGACAGTGTGCGGCATTACGCGCTTAGGCTATGGCGATGCCGGTGACAAGACAGGTGGCAATGCTATCAAAGAGGTTATTGGCGACGCTCTTAGAAACGCTGCTATGCGCTTTGGTGCTGCTTTGGATTTATGGCACAAGGGAGATCTGCATGATGAGCCTGAAGAGGTCGAGCCAGTTATAACTAAAAAGCAGTGTGACGAGCTAAACTTTTATTGTGCTGGCACAAATGGCAATTGGTCGCCTACAGGTACGGCAATGCTACATGCCTACAACATTGGTAACATTGCAGATCTACCCGCAGTAAGCTTTAAAGAGGCTTTAGAGCGAGCACAACAACACGCAAACTTAACGAACAAAAAAGAGAGTAAAGAAGATGCTAAATAAATTAGTCAGATTAGGCAAAGATGCCGAGTTACGATCATTAGCTAACGGCACTCCGCTGTTAAGCTTTCCGGCTGTATATGACATAGGGTACGGACAAAACAAAAAAGCCCAATGGCTAGACTGTGTAATGTTTGGAGAGCGAGCTACTAAGGTTGCTGAACATCTAACAAAGGGTAAGCAGGTTGTTATCTATGCAGAAGATCTTTGTATTAATGAATGGGATAAGCCAGATGGCAGCAAGGGCTTTAAATTAGCGTGTAAGCTCGTTTCGTTTGACTTTGTTAGCGATGGCACTGGTGGCCAACAACAGGCACCACAACCACAAGAGCCGCAATATCAGCCGCCAGCACAAGCTAATCCAGCGCAAGCTATGCAAGATGATTTCGATGTAGATAAAATACCATTTTGACATATACCGTTTAGCTGTGTTAAGCTAATAGAATGAAAAAATGTAATCAATGCAAAACAAAAAAGCCTTTCGAATTATTCCAAAAGCGCAAAGCTTCATTAGATGGGTTAACAGCAAGATGCAAGCAGTGTCTTTCTAGTTACGATAAAGAAAGGGCTGACTTGCCTCATCGCGTAAAAGCTAGGCTTGACTATGCAAAAACAGAGGGAGGTTTAAAAGCTGGCAGCAAGGCCAAAAAAGCATGGTTTAATAGAAATCCAATAAAAAGAGGGGCAACACAGATAGTTGCAAACGCCGTTAGAGACGGCAGATTAACAAAGCCTGATAGCTGCGAAGATTGCGGCAGCACACCAACAAGGTTGCATGGTCATCATAAAGACTATGCATACCCGCTAGTCGTTAACTGGCTTTGTCCAGGCTGCCACAACAAGTGGCATAAATTAAACGGTGAAGGGCTAAATGGCTCTTGATAGATTCAGGGTTGGCGCGATTCCTTAGCAGTATGATCCGGTCTGAAGGTGGCCGCTAAAACTAACGCTGTACTTATACAATAAACCCTATTTTTTGAATTATGTATAAGTATCAAAGCCTGCGCTGTAATCATGAAGGGCAAAGCTTAGGACCAATTAATTAACAGGTGGTTGATGTGTATAACTTTATATTTACTGTATGTATATTACTAGCATCAGTATATGGGTTATCTCATCATCACAATAAACCGATAATAGATGAGCATGTGTACTGGACTGATTGCAGCCCGGCAGAATGCCAACGACGACAAGGTAAGATTAATTATGATAAGCCAAAATAATCCAACTAAAACAAAAATAGATTTACGTATTGATGATTTGCAGAATTTAATAAAGTTGCATGAAGATACGATTAATAAATATAAACGCGAATTAGAAGAACTTAAACCAACCGTACATTATTAGGTGATATATGAAAACATTAATAACAGTATTATTATTAGCAGTATCTACAATCGCATTAGCAGAGCGATCTACAATAGTTAAAGGCAATATTATAACTGAATCACAATGGATCGAAGCAATGCCAAGGGTAGCCAGTAGTTATAGTGCCAAGCTTCCATCGATGATTGACAGCGTTACAATGCTAATGTCAATACGGGCGCATGAAGATACGTTTACTTATGTTTACAGGTTAGATCGTGCGGGGTATTCGGCAATAATTTATGGTGAAGAAGCAGAGCTAACACAAGAGGCAATTAATTATGGCAAGAACATTCAAAGCGAAATACTTGTTAACATTTATTGCACTAATCCATCCCTCAAGCATTGGCGCAAACTAGGTACAAAGCTTAAACACGTTTATTCAGATACAGTAGGCAAGCATATAATGACAATCAATGTTGACCCTGATACTGATTGCCCTATGGAGGGTGGTATATGAGCACTACAGTATTAGACGCATTATTGAATGCACAAGCAAGCTTTGAAACAGCAAAGCAATTGCCCCAAATATTCCCGCTAGCAATGGACCAATTAAATAATGCTATTGAAGCGATAGAAAACGGCAAAGGGGCCAATGATGTTATTCAAGATAATATGCTTGGCGAGGTAGATACAGGTTGACGCTGTAGAAGATAAGCTTTAATATTTAGGTGTGTTAACTATACTGTTAACATTTAATTATGCTTTTAGTTTTGATATTTTTTATTAACGTTTATTATTGTGTTTGCCCAAGCGTAAAAACCTTGGGCCTTTTTTTGTCTGTAATTTAACGCCTAATCAGGGTCCAATTATATTTAAGGCCAAGCCCATCATATCCGTTTCTGTCTTTGCCAAAGACGCAACTATGGTGCAAATACGCTAAACTAATATCATGCACTTTATTATAAGATTGCCAGATATTTTGAGTAATCCCAAGATTGCTAGTCAAACGATCATCAGTACCACCCTCTACACATTGCGGTGACACCTTAAAAGTGTGATCGATACCTAAAGACACGCTTGTATAATTAAAAAACGTGCCATTCATATCTGTATCAGCGTTAGCATTAGATGAGCCAAATATAGCCCCTACAACGCTTATTAAAAAAGCTATTACGATTATACTTCCAACGCCTAAAAGCGCACTGGCAGCAGCACCTCGCCCTTCCTTGACCTTCCACCCTGCAAATGACTTCCCCAAATAGACAAATACATAAATCATACCTGCAACAATAACAAGTGATGTGATAATAATAGCTATTCGCGCTTCATTCAAAAAATTCATAATAAAATCTGTCATAGTGTAAAACCTGGTAGCCCTTCCTCATATTCTTTAAGCGTTGGCTGTGAAACTTCACCCGCCAATACTTGAGCCATCAAATTGTTAGAGTGCTGCCATACGTTAGATCGATAAGCCCTAAGCGCTACAGCCTCATCGTTAAATCGTTTAAACGGATCACCA
>Ga0208031_1000084_pt1 | contig 35296 bp, 51 predicted proteins | sample MalvirAntarct_38_FD_184252 | JGI IMG/M metagenome (GOLD analysis project Ga0208031, IMG submission 184252) | Marine viral communities from the Global Malaspina Expedition - Malaspina viral metaG Antarct_38 (SPAdes) (version 2) | ecosystem: Environmental > Aquatic > Marine > Oceanic | place...
GCGTTAGCACCACAAGCAAAGCAGTTAATCAGCACCTTGCCATCCGACAACTCTTTGATGCCCATGCTGGCAGTCTTGTCACCGTGAACTGGGCATAGAGCTACCCACTTGTTAGCCCCGTTAGACTTAACACCCTCTAGCATCGTTAATATCGCCTCTACACTCATGCTGCAACTCCCTTGCTTTTAGCCCAGCGTATCTGTGTGCTGGTAATGTAACTTCTGGTTTCATCACTTATGCCATTAACCATATGGGGCTTAATAGCGTTAGGCCATACACCGTATCGCTCACGGTACTTGTGGTTTGCCCATGACTCTTTGTAACCCTTACTACGGGTGTACAGCAGTAGCTCACTGTAGAACGTAGACTTGTTTTCTTTGGTGTCTTTTCTGTTGCGCTGCTCTGGAGTTAACCTAACTAAGATTTCATCAGTAGACTCTAGCTGCTCAGTCAACGGGATTTCATAACCACACTTGCAGCGTAGGCCAACCATCTGCTGTGTACACTGGGGGCAGTCCTTGACCTTTGGCTCCTTCTTTTCCTTGGTCTGTTTCTTCTCGTTAAACTTCTCTTTTCCATCATCTAATTGATCTGGCACAACATCTTCTGCAAAGCCATGACGCGCTACGTTACCAGCATGGTCAAGATAAATAGCCTTTGTTTTACCTTCTGATGTTCTGGCGATACGGCCTGCTCTTTGGCAAAAACTAATTAAACTTTTCGTTGGATAGCAGTCAATCAGACAGGTGACCGTTGGTGCGTCATAGCCAGTATTAAGTAGGCGTGAGCATGAAAGTATCTTAAACTCACCACGGTCATGGGCATCATAAATGACCTGTCGCTGCTCTGCGTCCATGTAGCCATCAATATGCTCTGCGGTTACACCAGCCTTATTGAATGTCTCAACCAAGTGCTTGCTATGTTTGATGCTAGGTGCAAAGGCAATGGTCTGGCCGTTATCGCCATGCTCAAGCCAGTTACGTACTATGTCGCCTACTAAGCCCTCATCTTCTTCTGTCGCTGCTGCTAGGCTGGCTGGATCGTAATCACTGCCACCTGTCGCCAAGGCTTTGGTCTTAACACCCTTCAATGCCACCTTACGTCCACCGTAGTAATCCACTGGGCATAGATAGCCCTGCTCTAATAACTCGCGTGGTGTGATTGGTACAATCAAGTCATCGTAGTGCTTGCCCAGACCTTTAGAGTAAGGCGTAGCTGACAGGCCAATGAAAGGCACGTTGTTGTATTTCTCCATGATCTTAGTCAATGATGCGTAGTGTGTCTGGCATTCATCAACAATGGCTAAATCAAACTCTGGCAATCTGGGCCTACGCGCCAATGTCTGGATGCTGGCAATCTGGATAGGGGCATGGCGATTGGTCAACTCATGGTTTCCCTGTATCACACCAAACTGCAAACCGTGATTAGTAAATTCTTCTAAGCTCTGCTGAACCAGTTTAATGCGGTCACAGATAAAAATGCCACGCTTGCCTCTAGCTGCTACTGACGCCATCAATGCTGCTGCTGTGATGGTCTTACCGAATGAGCAAGGTGCTGCAAGGATTGGCCTGCGCTTGCCACTGCGTAATGACTGTCTGAGCATCTGGATTGCTTGCTCTTGGTGCGGTCTTAAATTAATCATTTGAATGCCCTTAGTTGATCCTGACTAAGAGCATAACCATCACCCCTGCCTAGATTTATTATATTTTTGGGGGCTATCAGTTCCTCTGATTTGGCCCAACCAACAACATCATATACTGGAAATTCGCCGATAACAAGTACATATATGTCAACATCACATACTTTTTTGTTTAGTGTAGCCAGCAGTCTGCCATTTTTGTACTGAGTCGTCTTAACATCAACCTTGCTTCCCTTGGCAGTCATAAGGTCATACTTGGGGTATTCATCGTACTTGGTTTCAGTGTCTGGGTAGACGTTAAAGATTCGGCATACGGCTAACTCGCCTGCTACACCGTCTAATTCTATTTCCTTGTTTGTCGATGGGCTTAACTTGCTGTCTGGATTGCCCTTGGCCCTGTTCTCATCATACCGAGCCTTGGCTAAATACATGGCTAGTTTCTGCTCTGCTTGGTTAAGCGTTATTCTCATTATTATTGCCCCAATAAATTTTAAGCATAGTAGTCATTTAGATGGTTTGGGACACCTATGTTTTTAAACTAGGAACCTTTACCAACGATATGCTATTTGCTGATCCACCTACCGTAATTTGCATAAACCATTCAACGATCCGTGTTGAGCTGGTCTGCTCCCTACTGTGTCCGCTAAGTATGTTTGTACCTCGGCATTGCTGCTGCTTCGGTCAGTCCCATCAATCCTGTGCGGTAAGTGCTATCCCAGTTTAAAGTCTTGGTGACATGAGAGTTGTTTTTTATCGTGGCAACGCTAAAGAAACCCACATTATTAATGTCGGATTCAAGCTGCGAAATGTCGGAAAGGTCTTGTAACGTCCAAACACGTAAGATAAACTACACTTGTGTTGGCGCTGGTTCTTTCCCGATAATCTCGCTGGCTCGAATGAGGCTCTAACCTCTTCACCAACACATTCATTCTATAGACGGGCTTACTTAATTGCAAGCCCGTTTTTTTTAACTACAAAAAGTAGTTGTACAAAGCGGCTCCTAAAACGCCACCAGCAAGCGATACAGATAACGTGAGCATTAGCCCTCCGTTAACCAGCACCTTCTCAGCAGGGGCCACTACAGCCTTCTTAACGGCTACTTTTTTCTTAGGCTTAGTTCTGTTCTTGCTAACCAGTTTATCAGCGTAAGATTTAGTTACAGCAGGGCCAAGGGCAGCAGTCTCAGCCCTAGCTTCTATTTTCATTGAGCTAATTCTTATCCTAACGGCTGCTTCTGTTCTGCCAAGTTTGTTGGCAATGGTAGAAAATTTCTTCCCCATTATCCTCTGTTTAAGTGCAAATTTAGAATCTTCTTCTGTCCACTTCTGAAATTTGTTTTTCATTTTACTGCTCCTATTTATAAAAAATATGCTGATTAATCGTCAGCACTACTTCCATATCGCTGGCCCAAAACGGGCTAACGTATGAGGCATGGTAGTGGGTTGCCCCACCACTAATATCAATTCCTACCCCGTAATAAATCTTCTGGGCTAGGATTGTTGCTTCTAACATAGCTTGGTCATCGGTTGGTAAATCTCCAATTCCGTCACAGAACCAAGAATATTGGCACATATGCCTAATCGGGTTTTTATCATCCCAAGCGTGATACTTAGCTTGGTAGACAACCTCACACACAGTGTCAGGGTAACGCTCATCAGATACCCTGTTCATCGTGCTATAGCCAACGGCTAACTGACCCGCTAAAGGCTCACTTCGAGCTTCATGGTAGATGTTCATTGCCAGACACATAACGGCTGCACTAATCATTTAGTCGTACCGTTTTTCTTCTCGTAAGCTTCCCATTCTTTGTTAACTTTAAGAAAATCCTCATGCGCTACAGACAATTTATCTTCTGCGGCAGCTATCTCCTTTCTAATGGTTCGCGTCACTTCAAATTTATCGTTCCATTCAGTAGCTATTCGATTCAATTCTGGATCTTCTTTTAAAATGTTTTTTTTAGTCATTTTTAAAACCCTCATAAAGCCTTCCTTAATCATTGGTATTTTCATCCATCCACCTGTAAAAGTATTCGCTGTATTGATTGCTAGACATTTCTTGCACTTCATCAAATGTAATGTCCTTTAATTTCTTACTGCCTATTGATGCGATGTAATCATCTTCATTTTCTTGGTTTTTACCGACAAGATAATTTCCAATTCTGCTCATGTTATGCTCCAGTTATTTTATTAGTGTCTGCAAATAGTATTACATATTTGATTCAATGACAACATTTATTGTATTTATTTAAACGTATGTGTTTACAAGATGCCTTAACTTCGATAGAATAGTCTGGCATTACAAAAATTAAACGGAGCAGCAAATGAATCAATCAGAATCAATCACAGACCTAGCCACAGCGTTATGCTTGGCACAGGCAGAAATGGGTGGGGCTATTAAAGACAGCAACAATCCTTTCTTTAAAAGTAGCTACGCTGACCTTACTAGCGTCATTAAGGTAATCAAAGAACCGTTTGCAAAATATGGTTTATCGTTTGTTCAATTACCAGTTACATCGGCTGGCGGTAACGGCATTGGTGTATCTACTATGCTCATGCACAAATCTGGGCAATGGCTGCAAAGCGAATACTTACTACCTATGGATAAGGTGACACCACAAGGCGCAGGTTCAGCGATTACTTACGCAAGGCGTTATGCTTTGCAATCACTGGCAGGCATTCCAAGTGTCGATGACGATAGCGAATTGGCTATGTATCGCAATGAAGATAAAACGGTTGTCATTGATATGACGTTAGAAGGTCTATCAGAAACAGTGTCAGCACCACCAGCAAAGCGTGTTAGTAAGAAACTAATGCAAGACTTAGTGGCGTTAGTCATTGAAAGCGAGGCTACGGGTGAGCATACGATGATGAACGAGGCACTAGCTGAGTTAAATGAAAACGAGAAACAGCAGCTTTGGAGCCAATGTACTGGCAAGCAACAAGAATTTATTCGCAGCAAAAAGGGGATGTAATTATGGAATATGATAACAACAACACAGGCGCATTATTCAAAGCAGACAAGAAATCAGAACGTCATCCTGACTACAATGGTAGTTGTGAAATTAATGGTATGGAGATGTGGATGAGCGCATGGATTAAAACTAGCAACAAAGGGCAAAAGTTTATGTCGTTTAGCTTTAACCCAAAAGAAGTCCAAGCAGCACCAAAGCCTGTTCAATCGCCTAACAGCGGTTTTGATGAAGAAGACGATATACCGTTCTAGCAGGCAAAAAAAGCCCCACTTTTTTACGGTGGGGTAAGTTTCTTACTGGAGCATTCAAAACCAATATAGCACATTAAGGGGAAATAAACATGAACATTGATATGGGTGCTTCACTGAGAGTAGCACAAGCCAAGTTTAAAATCACAGGGTCACAATTAGCCCGATCATTTCAAGTGCATCCACAGCAGGTCATTAGGTGGCGTACAGGCTATGATATGAAGATATCGTTAGCAGACTCGTTGGCTAAATACTTTGGTATCACGTTATCTGAATTTGTAGCTATGGGTGAGTCTAATGGCTGATCTAGAATTTAACATTACATTAGATAACGTCAAAACTGAAATGTCAGAAGTTTGGCGCATGGCTAACAAAGGCTTAGTAGGTGGCCCTGTACTGCTCACGCTGGGACGCGAGAAGAAGACACGCGCACAAGAGAAATGCTACCACGCGCAGATCAATGACTTTGTGCCAACAGAAGTAAACGGCAACAAGTACGATGCTAAGTGCTGGAAGGCTCTTCTGGTAGCTGAATTTGCCAAGCAGTGCATGGATAATGGTGAGCCACTAACCAAGGGTAGTAGGCACATACTATCGCTGTGTCAGCAGTATATGGTCTGCATTAGGCCCGAAACCAAAGAGTTTAACGTAAAAGAAGCCAGCAACTTCATTGAGTTTCTTAACGCTACAGCCTCAGAGTATGGTGTAGTATTCTCTGACAAGGCACTTAATGCCTACGATCAATACCGCGAATCCAATGGCTAACGCTAAGAAGAAGTGCAGGCATTGCAAAGTATACGCTACCCCTGACTCTGGGGTTAAAGTGCCGCTAGGTTTCTTCTGCTCTATGGATTGCGTGGTAAAACATGGCAAAAAGGCTGCTGTATACACATCAGAGAAGCGCAAGCGTGAAACCCTTATCAAACTAAAGGATAAGGTCAAAACAGCCTCAGAATGGCGTGTAGAGGCTCAGACGGCCTTTAACGCATACGTTAGATGGCGTGATAGAGACTTGCCTTGCATAAGTTGTGACGCAACGGGCATACATCAAGGCATTGGTGGGTACTGGGATGCTGGGCATTACCGCAGCAGGGGAGCAGCTAAACACCTGTCATTTAACCTGCACAACTGTCATAAACAATGTCACAAGTGCAATCGCTATTTGTCGGGTAATGTCGTTGAGTACCGTCATAGGCTTATAGAGCGTATTGGGTTAATCACGGTTGAGGCGTTAGAGTACAATAACTGTACCGTTAAGCACGACATAAAATACCTACGCAGGATCAAGCAAATATTCAAAGCCAAGCTAAAAAAAAAGAAATAATAAATAATTAATCATTTCCTAAACAAAAGTGTTTACAGTGTTAACATAAGTGTGTATCATTACCGTAAGTTAATTAAATAACAAAACGGAGCATGATATGACTAACACTTACCCACTAACTAACTCAGGATTGTATGAACTACGATGTGACATTAAAAACCTTGTAGATAATGTAAAAGTAAATGAAAGTGTATTAGCAACATTACCAAAAGGTCATAAATTTGAAAAATTCCATCAAGATAAAATTACAGAAATGGAAAACGAGTATTGCGAACTGCGTCAGCAACTTAGAAACCGTGGTTTAATTCAATAACAATAAACGGGGCTACGGCCCCACTGGAGAATACTATGACTTTACGCAACGGCACTAACTACTCATCACCATCAGCTAGAATCAGCATCTCTGAGTCTGACATTATAGACAAGCGTGATGACTTGTTCTATGAAATCACCACCACTGGCTCTGCTGCTGGCTACTCACTGCACGATCTTCTGGAGATTGTTGATGATGAATATAAAGACAACATGATTGCTATGCTAATGCGTGGCATTGATGTGGATGAAACTAAGGAATATGCTAAAGAGAAGTTGCAAGAGTCTTTTAAGGATATGCTTAATGATGAATTTATTGAGCAACACATTATTGATGAGTCAGGAGAATACTAATGAGTGCAAAAGATAAGCCTATTTCACGACCTATGAGCAAGCAATTTGCTGACAACTATGACCGTATCTTTAATGGCACACCACCTGTGCCAGATAAGGCCGTTAGAAAAAAAGACAGGGTTGATCTAGGGCTAAGTCCTAGCACCATAATTCAAGAGATTGACTGCACAGGCAAAGACAAATGATCTGGAGTTACACTCAGACAAAGTTACTTAAAGATCAGTACGGTAAGTTGCCAGTAGCGGCCTTATCGTCACTGCTCAATAAGTCACCAAACGCTGTGAGAATCAAGGCCAATAAGATGGGCTTAAAGTCCAAGTTGCAACACAAGGTCAAAATACCGTTAAACACGATTATTAACTTTAGGAACATGGGATACAGCGCAAGAAAAATAGGCCGATTGATTGGCTACACACATCATGGCGTATTGTATGCCGAAAGGAATCATTACATAGGGAGAGACAAGGGATGAGCATTGTATTTAAACCAAAACTAACCTTTAACTTTGCAAGTGGCAAACTACAACCTAAAACAAAGACGGTTTCACGCCCCACTATTTACTGGAAAACCACGGAGCTAACCAATCTTGTGGAGTTAAGATCCATTGGATTATCGTACAAAGACTGCGCCAAGCTTCTGGGCAGGTCACAGTCATCGTGTGTAGCAGCCGCAGATGCTAACGATTTGCACACTAGAATAACTAAAAAGAAACAACAACTAATAGATCAAGCGTTGTCTATTTCAATTTAATCCCACCTAGCTTGCCTGACATTAGTTTGGTGAGCAAACCCCTCATACCAAACTTCACGATATACACGCCTAGAACCAAATATTGATACCAATCAGGCATGGCAGAGAATGACTCAAACGCTGCTGAAACTTCTTCTTGATAGCCCAGAAATGACGCTGCAATGGGAACCAGTAGCAGGGCAATCATCACCTCATCTAAGAATGATTTGTCCATTTGTTGCATTGCCACTAAGTCAAGATTAAAGTCTTGTGTCTGACCATCATCAGCCAGCTTGTTAGCTGCTCTAGCACCTGCTGTCTTAACGTCTGCTTCTGCTTGTAAGCCTACAATAGCTGCTGCTGACTTCGCTTTAGCGACCTGATTCTTGCCTTCTAGGTATGTCTTACCAATACTGGCGATTGGATTTAAGAAACTGAGAAAACTCATGCTAGTAACTCCAGACAGTAGGCCGTGAATAGCCACTGGCTTTGTCTAGATCATCTAAGTGAATAAAGCGTGAGCTACCCTTCTGGGCCACGCCTATGCCTGTAATTCCGTAAGCCAGAGCCACTTCGATCAGTTTATGGGCCTTGTCACCGCGTACTGCAATGTCGATAGCCCGTCCAGACGCGTGTGAGCCTGCTTTAGCCTTCTTAGCCTCAATAGGGTGCGTAGGGTGTCTGTAAGCTGAAGTCACCGTGAACGGGAAATCACACACCTTCCTGATAGTATTTATCTTATACATAAAAGAATCATCCATCTTGCACTCACCTGTGTGGCTGCATTTTAATTCATCTTCTGTAAAATAATTCATTAGTATTTGCCGTCCCAAACCCTAAACTTATCAAACTCACCTGACAGCATTTTGCGTTTAATAACCTCTTCTGCTGCTGGGTCATTTGATTTTACGCCAGCCTCTTTGAGCCATTCACCCATCAATGCTGCGTCAATCACGCCAATGCAAACTGACTCGCCAAAATGAGCGTTACCGTTTTGGCGCATCATCTCAGCCTGCTCTAATGCTGGGTTGTAGTCCTGTTGTTTAACGTGAACCAGCTTGTCACCGTCTTGGTAGAATTGTTCTGAAATTTTAGGCATTATTTTTCTCCATAAAAAAAGGGATGCAAAAGCACCCCCTTATTGTACCACAAATGTTTATTAGCTTGTGGTTAGGTCAAACACAGCACCCAAACTTGCTTCAGAACGAACTTGCAAAGTTTGCTCTGACACGATTTGACGATGCTCATTATCGCCAGTTTTGGCTAAAGCTTCATTCTTCATAGGACGTAAAGTAGCAATAGCTAATTTATCATGCTCTATAATATACAAATCTCTGGAGCGGTTCTCACGGCATGGTACCCACGTAACCTGTCCCCAAGGCGTCATGTAGATCGCCATGTTGTTGTTTACGGTACCTACCGCGCCTGTCTGGCGTTGATTATTGTTGCCAGTGAAGGAAAGTGCCTTGTTCATTTGAAACGCTGAAAGGTACACAGCGTCTGGCTTTCCGCCCGATACCCATGTTTTTTGCATGGCATCATCAAATAAAGCTTGCGTTAAGGCCCGTTGTGTGCCATTGGTACGAGCAGTAGCTCCACCTACAGAGCCTGTTGGGTTTGCACCACTACCAGCAGTGTTAAACACAGTGTTGGTTTTTAGCCAAGCACCTAGACCGCCAAGCTTACGAGGAGTAGTAGCATTACCAGCTACACGCGCTACGTTTTCAAAGATGGCTTTCTCAATGTCTAATTTTTGGACAATCGCCTCACGCAAAATGTTGTAAGACATTTCAGAGTTAGACCTGCCTGCGGCTTTAACAACATCGTTAGTGCCAGAGGTGATGATGCTATTCTTCATAATCTGCGTGTAGTTACCTTCACGAGTAGTTGGAAGAATGGCCTGCGCGGTAGTTGTGCTTCCTTCAATGTGGAAGTTTCCTACTGCATTTCGCAACGAGTTTACTTGCCACTCAAAGTAAGTATTGGTGGCTTTAGTTTTAGCAATGGCACTTACCAGAGGTGTCTCTTCAGGGCTGATATCGTAGATAATATCACTAAGGTCTTCCCTGATACCTTTTGTATCGTAGGTATCAAACGTATTTGCTGGTTGACTCATAATTTTCTCTCTTTGTCAAGCTTTAAATGATTTTAATTTAACTATTCAAACAATAATGAGGCTGCATCATGGATACTGCCCGTTTTTCTCAATTTAGCGACTTGCTTGCTGTGCTTTTTAGCAGAAGACATTGGTTGCGACTTGGTTCCAGATTTCATCAACGGTCTAGCTTTCTTGAGTTTGGCTTGTACGTCACCGCCCCCTTCCATCATCTGATCGTATAGCATTGCTTTGTGCAGAACTTTCATGGCCCTATGGTCTACAATTCCACCGATTTCTTCGGCAGTGTAGCCTTCAGCCATACCTTGTTTAACGAGCCTTTCCTTCATCTTAGGTGCTTTCTTAGCATCTCCAAAGTCTGGAATAGCCTGTTGTAGTTCTGTCATCTGCTCTTGCAAGTGGGCCTGATGTGCCTGTCCTTGCGCCTGCTGCGCTGCCTGATGTTGCTGTCCAAGTTGCTGCTGCTGTGCTTGATACGCTCCCATTTGCTCCCTATAAGTAGCATCTGCTTCTATATAGCCTAATGGGTCTGCGTTAAGCAAATCCTTCGTAGGTGGAGTTGGTTGCGATATTACGCCCTGCTGCCCTATCTGTTGCATTAGCTGGTTAAGTTGTTCACGTTGCTGATTTAGCCCGTTATAGGCCTCCTCTGCTTGCTTACGTGAGTCAGCAGCTTGTTTCATCCCTTGTTGTATGTATTTTTGTCCACTATAGCTTTTGGTTAAATCATTTAAAGTTACATCAACAGTCTCACCGTTTACTTTTACGGAATATGTTTCTGGCTTCGGCTGATCGTCTAGCTCTTCGTCTGACTCTTCATACTCGTCATCGTCATCTGATTCAGCATATTCTGCGTCATCATCTGATTCTGATTCTTCTTCAACCTCTTCTTCTTCAACCTCTACCGCCTCGGTTTCAGTCAATTCTGTTTCGGTTGCTTCTGACTCAACTGGAGCCATTAGCGCGGCTGTTGCGCTTTCTATCGTAACTGGGTTAGTCGCTTCCACGGTGCTTACCTATTTTTTACGTTCTTTTATATTCCCATTCGTGATTGCACTTTTGAGAATATTTTCAAACTGGTTTAATGCTTGCGTCATTGCATAAGCATCTTCTCTAGTTTCCGTATCGGATTTGCTAGATTTTAAAAACTTTTTTACTTGTTCCTGTCGGATTATATCAAATACTGTCGTAAATGTATCATCTTTTAATAAATATTCTGCTTGAGCCTTTAAGATCATAGCATGTTGCCCATTTCATCCCGTGGGGCATTCTGCATAACCCTGACGCGCTCAACGTCAACTGCCGTACCGTACTGACCTAGAATCTTAGCAGCCTCCACAAGAAGGTCTTGGTTCATCTGGTCACGCTCTAAGTCATTAGATGACTGTAGCTCACGATACTTGAGTTGCAACTCAGCCAGTTCAGTACCCTGCTTAGACTGCATCTGTGCGGCCTTGACCTGCATATCTGCTTGCATTTTGATCTGATCGCCTTGCATTTTTCCTTGCAACTTCATCTGCTGGCCCTGCATACTGGCCTGTGCCTTAATCTGCTCTGCTTGGATTAGTGCCTGCGCCATTGGATCGCCCTGCTGACCTTGCTCTAATGCCGCCTGTTGAGCCGCTTCTGCTTCTTGAGCCATCTCAGCCATTAGCTGCTGCTCAATCTCTACGGTCATTGGTGCATAATATCGGTCAACATTCTTAAACCCACTCAGGGCCAATGTGTCTGCTAACGTGTTACGCATCTGTGTCATGCTAACTAAACCGTTCTTAGGCCCGTAGGTCTGCCAAATCTGCTGCTGTGTCTGGAACGTCTGCATTAGTGCGGCTGCTTTAGCATCCTCCTGACCAGTGCCTAGACCCACGTTTATAGACATGTCCATGGATGCGTCCCACACTGCTGGATCGACAGGTACAAATTGCCCGTTTAAACGCATCATCTGATCGTCTGGTGAGTTTTGAATGGCAACGTGTAGCATTAACTGAAATAGCTTCTTAGTGCCTTCAGCAAGGTTTCTCGCCATTACCTCGACCTGCCCAGCACCAGCTTGAGCCGTTAGTGCAGCCGCAGTAGCAGATGTATTCTGCAACATATCAGCGTTAACGCCCATAGACATTTTACTAATGCCTGTTTTTTCTTCAACCAACATATCAAGGTATTGAAGTGCTGGTAGTGTAGCCCCTGCGACAAATGGAACCGTTAATGGATTAACAGAGCCAATTTGCTCACTGCGAATAATAGCACCCACTTCGTTGTTCAGAACGTCATCCATCTCTACGCTATCTTCGATAACTTCTAGACGGGGTGAGTTTGTTAGGGCTACGTTGTCTAAGATTCCACGCAGTACGCTAGTCGCTGTGTCTTGATCGTGTAACACTAGTTCTGCTAAAGATCGACCATAGAAGGCGTGTGGCTCTGGGTCAACTTGGAAATCAGCAAATGGTGCTTTATCCCACGGCTCCATCTCAAGAACTTGGTAGTCAGTACCACCGCATAAGAACTTGTGCAAAGTAGGTATGCCGTCACCCTCAGAGTCAAATCGCAGATAGGCTTCTGTTACCAAAACTAGCCTCATGGACGGGTCATTATCCACTTCGTTGTCATCTTGAATAGATGGGCCGAAACGCTGTATGTTTTCTAAACTACCCATTAAGGAGTCAGTATCTGATCCGTTTAGGCTGTCAACAACATCTTGATCAATGCCCATAGCAACTAGATCGCCTGCGCGTTTCTCACTACGATGACAGCAGATGTAAGCGTCATCAATGGATTTAGCAGATCCGTCAATGAAAAATTCTTCGGGTGGAATGCCTTCAATGACCATTTCCCCCTCTTCATACTTGTGAGAAATGACCATACTGTGGACGTTACGCTCAATGTTTAAGCCAAATTCGTCCATCTCCATTTCAATTTCTTGGCTATGCTCAACAACCTCTACGCCTTCTTTACTGACCAGCACTTGCACTTCTTCATCTGACAGGTTTTCATAGGTGTAGGATTTGGCAATAGTCTCAGTATTCCACCAGACCTTAACTAGACCTACCTTCTTAACCAAAGAATCGTGTATGGCGTTAGACAGGACATTATATCCACCCACTTTGTTGAATACCCAGTGGCAGTAAGCTGTAGCCTGCTCTGCATTTTGAACGTCTTCTGGGCCTTTTGGCACAAACTCAACGAACTTATCGTTAGACATAAAGATTCGCATAAGGCTTGGTTTAGCACCACGCACCACATCACGCACTTTAGTAGAAACTACCCGTGAGCGACCTTCTTCATGCTCTAGGTCTACGTTGCCGTCAAAGTAGCTCTGAGCGCGTTCACGCTGGCCTGCTATGTCGCTGTCAACGTAATCAATGGCAGATTGAATAGCGTCTGTAATTGCGCCCTGTATTTCATCTTTTGACATTTGTGGCATTACATTGCACCTTGTTCTGTTGTACTTTCTGGTTGCACTTCACTAAGCAAGCCTCTCATGCCAAACTCAGCAGCTTTGCCACCTGTATAGCCACCAGCACTCTGACTTCCAGTAGTAATCATATCAGACAACTTTTTAACTCTGTTTTGTAGTTGAGCCATTTTACCACTATCTGCCAGTGCTGACTTAACAAATTGTGGGTCTTCACTCAAAAGAACCTCTGTTATCTGCCTGCGTTGACTATCTGTTAGCTTGGGAGCAAGGGCTTTAATAGCTTTCATACCTACACCAATGCCAGCAGCTACATTTCCATAGGACATGGCTAGCAATTCATCTGCGCCAACACCCAATCCCTGCTGCTTAGTCGCTGCTGAAGTTAATGCTGTACTTGGGCCTTCAATAATCTTTTCATAAGATAACTGAGTCTTACCTTGTAATGCTAATTTAACAAGTGCAGACTTTTGCTTATCTTCTGGGAATACATTAGCAAATACCCTACCTTCCCTTAGCTCTGGGTTTGCCAATTTCGCCAAGAATCGCTTAGATCCATTAACAGACATTTTAGTATTAATGCTAGACATTATACCTTCACGAAAAGCTGATATTTTAGCCGTATCTCCTGAAGAAATTATTTGCTCTGCAAGAATCTCAAACGCTTCAACATCCCCTGTAAATGCTTTCTTGCCGCTATCAAAAGCATCTCTAGCATCAGCCATTCTTGACCAACCAGCGCGAGTATCTTTTAACTCTGGGCTAAAGTCATCAATGTTGGTTCTTAGATTATCTTCTAGCACCATAAGTTCAGACTTCAATGTGCCTCGACCTTCACGACCAGCAACTTGCGCCTGTTCATTTGCCATACGTCTAATTATTTCTACATCTTCTAACGTAGGAATACGAGACATTTCTAAAGCACCGTTATCAGCAGTCTTAAATAATGGCACTAAGTTACGCACATTGTAAATTTTATTTAACTCAGTTAGTGCTTCTGGTACGCGCTGAACCACCTCTAAAGCCTGCCTAGTCAAATCAGGATTTACTTCACCAGCTTTGGAGAATACTTTATTGTAAGCATCACCTAATGCTTTTTTCCAATCAGTTTCTTTCATGTTGGCGTATTTAAGTACGTTACCCTCTGTGCCGCCAGTTAGACCAATTTGAACATCTTCTTTAGCTGCTAATCTAGCTGTAGTTGCCCTTTCTGGAACAGAGGTTCTTATCATAGACTCTGGTGGGCCACCTTGAGACATATAAGACCTTACTGTGCTGTGCAGGCTTTGATTGTCTGACATTGTTTCGCCATTAGCTATTCTTTCAAAAAGTTCATCACGCGACATTCCTGTCTGATCTGCTAGGCGGTTTAGTTCATTTTCAACAACCGTACCCATGCGGCCTTTACCACGCTGGCGCACAAACTCTAAAAATTTATCTGCAACACCGCCCATAAACTTACCAGCGTATAAGCCGCCTACGCCACCAGCCGTACCAAGAGCAACACCTAATGGGGCATCTTTTAGACTTGCGACACCCTCACGCTCACTTAAACCAACAGCAGCAGCACCACCCTCTGCTGCGCCAAGCTGCAAAGCCCTTACTACTGGCCTAGCGGCATTAACAACTGATACTGGTGAAGATACTCCCATTGTAGCAACAGTAGGTATCATTGCCCCTGCTGCCTCATAAGCCATAGCTTCATACGGGCTACGTTCTCTGTGCGCGTTTATTTTTCTACGCAATTCATCGCGTATTTCAATGTAACTTTCACTTTGGAATGGTGCGCGAGCTAGAGCTTCAATCTCATCACCAAAACCTAATGTTGTGCCTTGAGCTATTAATCTTGCTACCTGATCGTCTGGCTGAATCTGGTCTAACTGACTTAATAATTGCTCAAACTCTTCATCTGATAATGCCATAAATGTTCCTTAACTACGGTAGCTTAACGCCAGTTAATTGAAAAAACGCAGCTTTTTGTTTTGCATCCATTTTATCAATTTGATCTTTAGTTAGCACTAACCCACCAGTACCAGTAGCACCACTGCCAGCGTTTTGTGGAGAGGCGTAATTTACAATAGGATTTGCCCTTGGCTTTTCTGCGTTATATTTTTGTATGTAACTAGAGTAAGTTACATCACCTTTAGTTAGGATTTTAGATTGTGAAATTAGCCAATCACGCATTTTTGTTTGCGCTGCTATTTTTTCTAAAATATGTTTGTTTAATTCTTCACCTTGCAAGTTTAAATCTAATCCAGTGCTTAACGCTAACTGTAGTTCCTTCTCGCTTAACGCACCAAAAGTGGCACTATTAATAATGTCTATACCAAGCGAGTTAGCTGTTGTTCTTAAAGATGTTGTTGCTGCACTAAAAGATGGTACAAACCTTGCTAAAAATCCAGATGAGGCTCCATTTTTAACCGCTTCTCTGGCTGATTCTAACTTAGCTAACGATTCATCCATAGCACTAGCACGATCAAAAGCAGCAAAACCTTTCTTCTGGGCCATTGCTATGTCTGCAAGCTTAGTAGTGGCTGCATTCTCAATTTCAAGTGTTTGTGTTGGGGTTTGTCCTACAGCACCAGCAACGTCTATCCTAGTAGAAGTCCCATCATTTGGATTTGACATAATAGTATACTGCTGGCCCGTTTTTGGGTCAGTCTGTACACCAGTAAACTTTAACATATCACTCTTGCCATACTTAGACTTTACAAACTCACTTGTAATGGCTTTAAGTAATTCTGGATTAGTTCTAGCCACAGCCAATACTTCATCTGGCACACCAGCAGCTTTTAACTGCATTAAAGTAGCGTTAGCTTGATTGGTAGAAATCTCTAATGCGTCAGCTTTCTCACGCCTGCCCTGTAAAGTAGCCTGCTGACCTGCAATGCCAGCCATGATGCTGTTGGTGTTAGGATTGCCACTCATGCCTGCAAAGCTACCAGCCAAGCTTAACGCTAATGCGCTTTTGTCATCTGCTGACATACCTTGTGGTGCTTGTGGATTATTAACTGGCAAGCCTGCAAAGTTATTATTAACTGGTGTTGCTGGAGCAATTGGTCTTGCTGGAGCAAATCTTGAGCCAGAATCTAATTCTCTTATGTTATCTAATAAGCCCATATTAACCCCCAAAGCCAAGTGCTTTACCTATCGCTAACGGATTAGTAGCATATGCCTTTGCGCCTGCTGTTAGGTAATCAAACAAACCTGCTTCATAAGTTTCTGATTTTTGACCAGAAGCTGGTGCGCCACCAACAGCCTGTAACAAATACTGCAATGATTGTGCTGGTGCGCCTGTATAGCCTGCGTACTGTTGCCTGCCTGCGTTAATCAACTGCTGTTGTAGTGCTTGTTGCATTGCACCCTGTTGATCCATGCGGCCCTGTATGGTCTGTCCCATACCAAAACCTAGATTAGATAAGCTACCTAACTGCTGACCTGCTGCCATGCGCTGTTGTTCGCCTGATAAGCCTGCTGATTGGTTCTGCATCTGGGCCTGACGTTCCATTTGCTGCGCGTTCTGATATCCTGTCTGGCGCAATCCTGACGCGGTACGGGCTGCTTGATCTGCAAAGGCCCGATTAGTCTCTGCCTCTGCAATACCCTGCCGTGAGCCGCCATATGCGTTAGCGGCACTTGCTTGTGCGCCACCTACGTTCTGGGCCATTAATCGGCTACGATCTAGGTCTGCTAGTGATTGGTTAACCACTTGAGTCTCATACGGGTTGGTGTACTGCTCTAACCCAGCTTGAGTTGGGGCAGTAATTGCCATTGGCCTATAGTTCATGCCTTGTGCCGCACCCATACCTGCTTGCTGGATGCCGCCTGCTGCTGCTTGATTGACGTTAAAACCGCCTGTTGGTGCGCCTGCCATAATATTATTCCTTAAAAGAATCCGTAATCAGTTTGACCAGATGATGTACTTCCTGAACTGTTAGAAGCACCAAAACCATTACCAGAAGAATTTCTACCAACATTGTCGCTAGGGCCGCTATTAACTGTGCTTCTAACAACTGGTGCTATATAAGGCGTTGTTACTGCACTTAGTCTAAGATTTTCTAGCAAAGCTGCTTCACGCTGCATTTGTTGATTATAATCAACTTCCGCTTGCATAGCGGCTTGAACCTTTGCTGCTTCTACTCTTGCTGCTTCTCGTCTAGCTGGTGCTGCTAAATCTTCTGCTTGCCTAGCCGCCCGTCTATCAGCTTCTTGTTGAGCCGCCATTGCAGAACCGCCTAAAGGATAAAATTGTGACTGATCGCCATACATGGTTTCGTAGTAATTTGGGTCACTAGGGTCTATATCCCTTTGCATAATGGGATTGCCAGTAGCAGCCTCGTATAAACTTCCAATAAGTCCATTATTCGCAAATTCTCTACCAAACCCTCTCAAACCGTCCATAAATGTATCACCCTCTGGCGGTAATCCATGAGCAAGTACATAAGCTTCGTACTCATCACCCGTCATAAGGTTGGTTTGCATACCAGTTTTTTCACCACCAGAATAATATCCAGTGCCACCATCCATAGCAGGTTGGAAAAGTGGTTCACTGTTGAGATTATTAGTTCTATTTAAATGAGCCATATTAGCGTCATTACCCCACTCAACTAAATTACCGCCAAACATCACACCTTTATTGCCGCCATCACCACCGCCATTAACACTTGATCTAGACATTCCCATCACGGGGCTAGCGGTGCCATAGTTATTGCGTGAACTTACGCCAGTAAATGGGTCAATAAACATATTATTAATGGCGCGATACTGCGCGGGTGCGTTAGCAAATAGCTTGTCTAATGACTGCTCATACAAAGGTGCGCTTGAGTAGCCCTGTACACCGCCTGCAAAAGTTTCTGCTTGTGGCATACCAGCCATTGCGTTAAAGCCCTGTGGAGCCAATCCAAACGCGCTAGCAGCGTTTCCAGTAGATTGCATACTCTGCTGTTGCATTGGTGAAAACGCAGCCACATCGGCCCCGTAGTAAGGCGTATATCCAATCTGCGAAACGTCACGCGCTCGGTTGATGTTTTCTCTAGCAGCACTCTCTAACCATGCTGGAATCTCTGTGCTGCCTGATGTAGTGCCGCCCTTTGACATTTTAAAACCTCTTTTCTAATAAAGTTAGCTGCTGGGGTTTCCAGCCATTATCCTGTAACGCCCTAACCCAACCTTTGCGACCTGTCAAAGTCATGCCTTCACAGCCTTGATCTTTGGCCCATTGTACCACTGATTCGTGCATCCCCATAATTTCATCTAAATCACCACCAGCTAGAAACACATGAAGCACCTTCTTGCGTGGGTATACCGTAATCTCTGTGACCCAGCATGACTTCTCAGCAGGCCATAATTGCATCTTGCCTTCTACCACAGCAGTCACAATATCTTCATATATGTGTGTGCCACCACTGTACTCTAAAGCTGCCTCTATCCATTCCCTGCAACGCTGTAACTCTGTCAACCTACTATCCAAGCCGTTGCATTACGGAATACGGGTATAACAACTGCACCGCCACCACTTACCGCAGCACCAAAGCTTGGTGAAGCCGCGTCAGTCACATAAGCACGTTGACCTACTACACCTGTGGGCAAGGCTGACACTGTATAGCCACGCGCAATCTGTACAGGAACATAGGCACCATCAACAGATATAACAGGGTATTCTCCTGTCTGGTTCCAGAGCAATACACCATCTTCGGCTGCTGACTCGCCTGCCCCACGATGACGTAAAGCACTACGAGTTGTGGCTAGCCATATTGATGTTCTTTGCGCCCATTGCAACCAGTTTAGATTAATCAGCTTTGGTGGTTGATCTAATATGCTCAACGTCTGCCACCTTGGATAACTTCCAATCTATTAATACCAACACGCCAATCGTCAGCATTAACACCCTCTACACGCATCCTGACCTGTCTACCTGTAAATCGTAAACTAACGGGATTTGACATACTAAATGGGCCAAATGATCGCTCAACATCGTTAGGATAGAAACGTGTTTTGAACGTGGCATCAACGTCACCTTGGCTCTTTTCGTCTGGTATCATTTGAGTGACGCTCATTACATTATCGCCATTTCCCATCACTATTGGCCCTGATTCTGCAAAGGGCTTTACACCGTCATAGTTAAATCCAATCTCATGCTCATACAGTTTCTTATCAGTAGCAGAAGCAATAATGGGCTGGCGATAAACGCCTGCATCAACGCCTGATGTTCTAGCTAAAAGGCCAATAGCCCATGTGTTGTCGTTGTAGTTAAACACGACATAGCGGTTATTTTCATTGGAGTTTGCAGATGGATAGAACCACCAAATCTCACCAAAGTTGGCATTTGATACTGCCGCTACTTTACTGATCTGACTATGGTTAATATCTGAGAATACATAGTCTGCAACCTCACAAGTAACCTCACTAACCGCACCACCACTGTAGGTGTAGAAAGATCGACTACCCATCCACACCGCGCCCTTGTCTACGACAGCGACAGCCTGACTAGATACAATGCCACACGATGTACCAATCCGCTCAATGCCAAAGACATAAGGTGGGCCGCTATAGGTAGCCACATGAGCGTCTGTATCGGTTAGGATTAATGCTTGGTTTTGTACCCTCACACCACACTGAATGCGGCCCGTTGTCTGTAGTTCTAGGCTACCAGCTTCATTTGTTGCTGCTGGTGTCCATACTGTATTGTTTTCACGATCAGACCATTGAACTAAGCGAGGATTTCCACCAGCACCAAGGCACATTAAGAATCGCTCCTCTGTGACTAGAATAGCCCGATTACTGACAGGCGCATTAGCTACTACTGCCGCTTTTGTTGAATTGTTTAACTGCCACTGGTAAACCTTACCATCTGTACTTGAGCAAGCCACTAGAAATTGCCCAAATGAATCCATCGACCATGTTGTAGCAGGCGTTATGGTCACAGATTCTTGTCTTGCTGTTCCGTAATATTCACGCCCATAAAACGCTGTACCAAACCCTATTGGATTAAGTGCGTTCTCACTGCCAGCAGTTAAACCAACTGGTGTAATATCATATCTAACGCCAGCACCGCTATAGGCGTATAATTTATTATAGCTACCTGCTGCAATCCAACGATCTGAGTTATTAGCAATCCACGATTTCATGCCACGAATTTGACCATCACTTGCAGTGTCACTACGAGTACGCCAGCCGCCAATAGGCCGCAATGTATTATCAAACCAACGTACCAAGTTAGAATCACGCCAGCGACCTTGAGACTGTAAATCAGTGCCGTTGCGATACACCCCTGCTGGTAGTTCTAGTGGAATTAGTGCCATTTGTGCCTCACATTTTGTTCATTATATAAGATGAAACACCGCCTAAAATAGCTGCTAATACAATCACACCAGCCGCCATTCCTTTACCTTTAGCTAGTTGTATCTCTTGAGCAGCAAGTCGGTCATTTAGTTTAGCCATTGTTCGTGTTAACGATTCAACGTCTTTATTTAGTTGTTGTACTGCGCTAACTAACTGGCCTGCTTCAAAGTCTGGCATCCCTGACATTTCAATAAGTCCTTAAATAAATGGCTACACCAAATGCAGCACCTACTATGATTATAACAATACCTAGAGCAATTAACCCATGATTAATGTTTTCGTTTATCTGTGCCTGCCTAGCCTTGCGCTTTTTAGATTCAACTTTTTGTTTCCTGTGAAACTCTTCTCTAAATTGCTGGTATTTGTAATAGCCTAAAAGCCCTTGCTTGTTTAACATCCACGCCAATTCTTCTTCCTGACGCTCTAAAGCCTGTTTAGCTTGGTAGGCAGCTAGTACATCACCAGTTCCTAATTTAGCCTTTTGCTCTATAGCTTGGCTTGCACCAAAGTATTTTGTTAATGCCGAGCCAGCGTCTGCAATCTCTTTGCCGTTGCTAAGTGTTTGTTTTATAACGGAAAAGGCAGCATTAGCAATCGCTAATTCAGCTAACATCGTGCCACCCAGTGCAATGTAGATATTGCGTTTCGATTCTCATATGCTGCAACACCTGTTAGATTGACTACGCTATAACGCTCTGTAACCTCCCTGATGGCTACCTGCGGCTCTATTATCATTCCCTGACCTAATGGGGATAGGGTAGATGATAGATGAACAGGATACAGTTCTACAGGGCTGCTCCACATTAGTACGCCTTAGATTTCTTCTTTGGCTTTGCTGGTGGACGACCTTTCTTGGTTCCGTAAGTACCTTTACCTTTAGGCATAACATAATCCTCTATTTAATTTTCTTCCTGACTGCGGCTGACAAGTCTTTCTTGTGAAACAAATCCTTGCTTGACTTGGTGTGTTTAGCACCCGTCATTGGCATACCATTTGTTTTGTGCATTGAGCCTGTATGCTCCTTGCCATTCTTTAGATAATGCTTCACGCCTTTCATTTTTTCTTACCCTTTTTAGCTACGGGCTTTGCTGTCTTAGCGGCTTGTTTAAAAGCATTAGCAGTGGGCCTGCCTTTAGCCCCTGCTTTCTTCATGGTTTCGCCAGAGCCAGCTTTAATGCGTTTCTTTTTTGCAGCAATGTTTCTGTAAAGGCTCATGCTAATTCTCCTACCATTTCGTTTTTGCTGACCAATAAGCTGCGCTAGTTTTGCCCTTTGCTATATTTGCCCCATGCCTAGCCTTGAATGACTTACGCTTGGCCTTCATAGCTTCTGACTCGCCAGCTTTGGGCTTGCCTGCTGTAGACGCACCCTTTTCGCCAAAGCGGATCATGCGGTCTTTCCCATCGTCTTTGATCAGCACTACATGGCTCTTTGTGCCTTTAGCAGACGCTTTAGGCTTGTTGTAGCCTGCAAACTTCTCACCGCGATAGGTTATAGCCATTAGGCAGCTACTATACTGACAAATGCTGGGTCTGCCTCTTCTAGCGTAGGCCAACCATGTGTGACGTTATCCACCTCACGATTATGTGTCTCAGTCTCAGGCCCGTAAGTCTCAACACCCTCATCTGAGGTATGCTTGATCTTACGAGTCTCAACCATAGGCGTATTCTGATAAACAATAACTGCCGCTAGATCAGACAATGCAGCAATGGCAGTTTCCTTGGCTTCCATCTCTGTGTAGATAGCAGTGGCGTGAGTGGCTACGTCAGATGGTACTGCTGTGCCACCCTTTGCTGCCCGTGACCAGTACCAATCCACATTACTCTGTAATGATCCAGCGATTGATTTAACAGTGCCTAGCATTGTAGCCTTTAGCGCATCAACGTCTTTGTTTACGGCTACGTATGTGCCTAATACCTCACCATCACTTTCAGTGCGAGTTAATGCACCTTGGTTGTAGTAACGTGAGTCTAACCTAGTCTCGCTGTATGGCTTAACGCCAATTGCTGCTAGTTCTGATTTGCTCCATAGAGCAAAGATGTTACGGGGGTATTGAACTGAATCAATGGTCAAGCCACGGGGCTTATTGACAACAAATCCTGATTCTGTATTTCCGACAAACCACATAAGTAGTCTCCTTAAATTGTGATTAATTAACGTGCGTTACTATTTTTAAACGGTGATTCTGCAAATGCTGCGTAGATGTAAGTACCACCCGATGCGTTTCTCTCAGCGTGTGATGTCCTCAATTTAAAACCATTGGATATAAAATCAACACTTGAGTTTGCGTTATTATCCTCCGCGTTAGTTTGGTCAGCGTTTAATAATTTAGTTTTAACATTGTTAGGCTCTCTAGCTATGTCATGTATTTCCCAATGAGAGCCTGAATCAGTCCGCTTAATCATCACGAAATTGGGAAAAAAACCACAATTTACCATAGGCCCATTAGCATTTCCGTTCCCAACGTATTTGCCGACCTTGGAATAGGATTCAACATCATGGAAACAGTAGGAAATATAATCCCTACCAGATACACCAACAAAGCCTTGATCGCCTTGTGTAAACACTGAGGCAGTAGGCGTAGTGTTATTCATAAATCCTTGCCCACCATCCTGTGCACTTGTCGTGTTTAAAAACAAAGCAAGGTTGCCGTTACCTGTACCCATACTTGCATGATAAACAACCCAGTTAACCGCAGTATCTCGGTCTTTTCGGATTATCATTGTGGGCGCAGATGCCAGACCATGACCTATGGTAGCTGCTATTGCACCCGTACCCGTATAGCTAACAATACTAAACCCAGCGTCTACGTTAGCAGACACTTGTGAAGTGATTGTGCCGTTGCTGTTGGATGACGCGCTGCCGCCAGCTTTCCAGTTCCATGATACAAGTGTATTACCATTACTATTTGATACACCATCATTACCTAATGAAAATCCATCTGACGAAAACCCAGTGAGTGAGTTTGCCCTAGTTACCTCTGCGGTTGTCATGTTTGATGATAAAGATTTTGTTGCTCCCCTTACTGCATCATACATAGTGTGAAAATCTGCATAACTTCTACCTTTAAGCCAAACAAAATCAGGCTGAAAACCTACACCAGTTATACTTCTAGCAGTAGCATTACCCGTATAAAGAACAGTATTAAAATGCTCACTTGGTATCACATCAACCTCTGGAAGTGATTTCGTGCATAGCGATAAAAAGCCAGAAGGTGGCGCATAGTAGAAGTCACCAATGCCGTTAGCGTCTGAGTTGCCTTGTGGGGTTTTGTTGCCAGCGAATGATGAATCTTGGCCGAAGTTTAAAACACCCACATTAGATGTCTGTCCACTAAATACTGACGCAACCACTGTATCAAAATTTGCGCTAGAAAAATCTTTAGTTCCTTGCGCTGTGCCGTTTTTAGTAAACTGAATTGTTTTTGAATCCATGTCTAGCTTAACGCCAATTATATCCCCTGTGGTGAATGTGCCATAGCTGGAATCTGAGGCATAACCTTGAATCCCACTATGCCCAAACCACACAAGCCCTGCTGACGAATTGTTAGGAATTGAAGTGCCACCAGTAAAAATTCCATCGGCCTTGTGAATACCAAAAGCCAATTTGTTATTAGTTGCTGTTTTTGCAAAACCTTCAAAATACCATTTGCCGCTACCTACTGATATTGAACCTTTTCCCTCAGCGTTGTCGGGTAAAGATGCTTGTAAATTACCCTGAGATAAAACTGCTGTGGCATAGCCTGTAAAACTGGATAAAGGATTAAGCGTACAAAAGTTATTCGTCGGGCTATCCAACATCACATCAGATTCTGTCAATCCACCCTCGCTAGTCCAGTCGTTGTTGTTACCGCTTTGGTCTAGCCAGTAGGCGTATTCGCGGGTGTCAGCAAAAGCCATATAGACGTAAGTCTGGCCTGACGCGTTAGTATCAGCATCAGCATCACCAATTGTAAATCCTGTTGCTGTGAATGATGGCTCTCGATCTGTTTTAGTTTCTTCTGCACCATCTGTGTTTGCTCTCAACATTTGCGTAACAGGATTATTAGGATTACGGGTGTTATCCCACATCGTCCAGTTACCAGCCGCATCAGCATTTTTAATCATTACAAAAGCTGGAGAAAAACCAAGCGTTATTGCGTGTGTGCCATCCGTTCCTTCGTAGCTAGAAAACTTGCTGTAATTTGCTACATCGTGAAAACAATAAGCTACAAAGTCGTTTGATGACGCGTTTGAAGAGCCAGCAGTGCCAACGCTAAACACTGTAGACGAAGGGGCTGTATTTTGAAAATAAGTAGCCCCCGTATACGAGGCATTTGTTCTGTTTAAATCTATATAATTATTTCCTAAAACAGTAAACTGAGAATTCCAATTTTTAGAACCATCTTCTCTGTTTTTCAAAATGACAACTTGAGGCGCAGATGCCAGACCATGTCCGACTGTGGCGTTTGAACCTGTGCCAGAGTATGTGACTATAGATTGCCCATAAGCTTGGTTTGCCCTGACACTAGAGTTTATAGTACCGCTAGTATTGGAGGCGGTTGTGCTGCCCATGTCCCAGTTCCAAGCTACATAAGAACCACTGGCATGATTTGAATATTGATGATTACCTGTTGTAAAACCATCTGTGTTAAATTCTTTTTGAACGCCAGTGTCTGTCCATTGTGCTGAAGTGTTATCAGAATGAAGACCTTTACTATCTCCTCTTATTGCATCAAACAAACAATGACTACCAGCTGCATCCCTTCTTTTTATCCATAAAAAATCTGGTTTAAAACCTACCCCACCTATGTAATGTGAAGATGCCCCATTGCCACCATAAACGACTGTAGAAAAACCTTCAACGGAATAGTCCTGCTCAAACGGCAGATAGAAACCATTGGTTCCGTATGCGCCAGCGTACTTGGTAGGCTTCCATTCGCCATATGTGCCTGTTTCACCAAATGAATCTGGTGTTAAGGCTTGTCCGTCAATGAGGTTTATTTCGCCAAGATAGCCGTCTAGGTAATTTCCTGCTCCTAAGCTTCCAACATAGTGTGCATTAGTATTGTTAACATCAGTATCAAAATTTTGACTTGGGTAAGTAGAAACACCAAAAGATGTAACTTGATTTCCATTTACATAAATCTTTGCTCTATTGGCTGCTGTACCTTGTGTTGTGTCTATCGCTAAAACAATGTGATACCAAGCTGATGGGTCACGAAATTTCTGAGATGTAGTCAAGTTCAAATCATTCCCAGAAGAATAATTAAAAACTTCTAATGCCCCATTATCACCATTTTCTCTTAACCTAATACCAAAGAAATTACTAGAGTCAACATAAGAACTAAACAATACATTTGTAGTATTTATATTAGTCCTCTTTACCCAACCACTCCAAGTCCAAGTCTTGCGATTACTAGCTGTAGTAGGTGTACGTTTTAAGTAAGACGTACTGCCATAATCAAACCTAAGACTCTGATCAATCTCATAGTCACCGCCAGCACCGCTAGCACCTAATAATTGATTCTCGTTAAGTACGCTCATTATTTCACATCCAATGAAACCACTGCATGAATCTTGGTTGCGGCTGCTACGACATAATCAATTCTGTCCACTGACGCTGCTGCTGTGGATAGTGTGGGTGCTGTACCGCCAGCGAACTTGAAGTTAGTTCCCATAGCCAGTGTGCGTGAGCCTGTGCCGTCCTGTGTGATGAATATAGAACCAGATTGACCAGCGACAGTGTTAGATGGGTTGGCTAATGTGCGGTTGCCAGCTAGTGTCACTGAGAAGTTGTTGCTTAAAGCTAGGTTAGTGGCAATGCTGGTTGCATCTGTTAGGGCTGTAACTTCGCCTCGTTGCCCTGCTGTGAATGTCTGTACAGCCGTTAGAGTTGCGGCAGCGTTAGCCGTTGTATTGGCAGCGTTAGCAGTGTTTGTGGTAGTCGTTAGGTCTGTTTGATTGGCTAACTCTATCCATGCGCCAGCGTGAGCGTAATAGCCTTTGCCTGTTGCATGAACGTGGGCGAACATTCCGTGATATGTGCTGGCAGATGGTAGATCGCTGAGTTGGCTAAACATATTGGCATAATAAATCTTGCCAGTGGTGGTGATGTTATTTGCACCCATCACTAACGCGCCCGTCATCGTGCCGCCAGCTTTAGGTAGATTGGCAGAACTACGAGTATCAGAAACCTTCATCTGCGTGTCGATAAGGTTCATGTTGACGTTAAGTTTTGCGCCCCAAGTGTTTTCTGATGCGCCAACTTCGGGCTTAGTTAGGCCGTAGTTAGTTGTAGTTGTATCTGCCATTAGACTGTCCTATTGTTAATCTGTTTGCATTATACTATAAATTAGTCCAAGTCGCGCTATCTGTCGCTTTGGTAGCCCAAGTTGCAATGTCAATCGGTAACGGATCGTATTTATATCGACCTGTGGCTGTCATTCCCGACACAGCTTGAACAACTGCTGCACCACTAATTGTAGCATTAGCATTTGCCGCAACACCTGACACAGCGTTAATATCTGCACTTGCAGACACAGCAAATACTGCCGTAGCCGTTACACTAGACGCAGCCTCAATAGACGCTTGAGCTTCTACTACTTCTTCTGCACCAGCCGTAACATTGCTCACAGCTTGTATTACTGCGCTAGCATGACCCGTTTTAGTGCCATTTGCCGTGACATTAGATACCGCTTCAATAACAGCCGCGCCTAAATCGCCCTGCTGACCATTAGCAGTAACATTAGAAGCAGCATTAATAACAGCAGCAGCGTTTACATAGTACGCCTGACCATAGATGTTAATGCCATAATTCGCTGCACCGTAACCGTTCATATTAGGTTAGGGTAATGTCAAATTCACCTGCTTGAAACCTAAACACATCACCGCTAGCGATTGGTTTACTAGCCGTTAACGCAGTCTCAGCAAGCATATTGCCGCCAGAAGCAGCGTCCAATACAGCCGTATGTGTTATGGTTCCCCACGTTCCTGTCGCGGTTGGAAACTCGACTGCGCTTGTATTGTCGATTGCACCACCAGAGGACGCATCAAAAGCCATTGCTTTGCGCGTATAGCCATTACCTGAGACTTCTGTGCCAGTGCCGCCTGCACCCGTAGCAGATGTGTACAGTCCGATATAGACGGTTGATGGTGGTGTATACGCGGCATTGCGAAATACATGATCTAGCACTTCATTTTCCAAAAACGTAGTAAATGACATATTAGTAACTTCCTATTTTTAATCTTAGGCCAGAGCCAGAGGCTGTTGAACGGCTGCTTGCACTATTAACGCGACCTACAGCAGCAGAGTAAAGAGCGGCCCACGTTGATGCCCTAGCATCTTCTTTAAGGTAGGGAGCAGAGTGTAACAATGCGCCATACAAGTAAATATCTGGGTGATGCGTCAACAACCAATTTGTTTCAGCAGATCCACTTAATGTAGGTATTTTCGCATAATACATTAGGATTGCGCTATAGGAACCGTCTGGTGTGGGCATTAATTCAAACTGTGAACTGTTAAGGCTATAGTTAGTTGGTGTACCTGTAGCATCATTTCTAGCGGCTCTGGTTGATTGCATAGTAGCAAGCGACATGAAGTTTAAGCTGCTAGTACCAGAAGTCGTTAGGTGGAATCGTATCGTAGACAGCCAATCTGTAGGTATGCCCGTGAACTGGCTATCCACTGTAGTCTCTGCGCGTGTCTCCATTCTCCAGTGTCTAATCTCATTGTTGATAGAAGACTCAGCCAAAGAGATAAAATCAGGTATAGTAGCCGTCAGATCGTCACGGTTCAAGAAGTTGGCAATGGATGCCTTTAACTCTGTGAATGTTGAAATAGCCATCGTTGTTCCTTTAAGTTATGGGCTATTATACCCTAAAGTATTCAGTCATACCTATTGTTAGATAATAAGCCATCAGCCTCACTAATTCCTAGCAATGATAAAAGCCCTGCCAAAGACGTTGCTGCTGGGTTAGTAGCTAGTATATTTGAAGAGAACATATTATCTGGATCGAATGCCGCGCCTAATGATGATTTAGAAGTGTTATCATCAAACATTACCCTTTCGCCAGCATAGTCTAATCCATTAAACCCTGAGCCTTTAAGGTGAGAATTTATCGCGTTCATTCTTTGCGTATAATCTTTAGGTATATTACCTCTAGATGTTAGCTCTTTTTCAGCTAAGATGGCATCTTCTTTGCTTGCTATATTACCTCTAGCTACCATCGGGTAAGCTACAGGGCTGCGAGAATGGTCTGTATATGAATACCCATAGCTAGGTTCTAATCCTGAATATATCCCATCGCCAAATTTGTATTTTGAGTTTTTGCGTATTAAGTTTTCTTGCTTATCTTCCGATAACCATCTAGTCGTCACATCATCTAAATCATAACCCTGCTCAGTAGCCCTAGTCATGCGGCTGGCGTTATCCATAGGTAACTCACCAGTAACAATCTTCATTGCTGTGGTGTCTGGAAACCCTGCCTCAATTAACCTTAGTAGGTTCCTGTAAGCGTCAGGAGCAAGATCAATAGCTGCCCTACCTAAGTCCAACAAACCTTTTACACCAGCCATTAAAATGCTCCCATTAAGCCTTTAGCCGCCTTACCAACACTGCGTGACACTGGGGCAACAGCAGGAATAAAGTCTAATGATTCAAGGCCCATTCCAAGCAAGTCCATGTTGTCAGCACCCTCACCATAAGCCCAGCGATTAAGCACGTTAGAAGCTGACTCAAATGGATTGCCAATAGGTGTATCAACCTTCCTTAAACCACCAGCCATTGACTGTAGCATTGGGTTAGTCGCTGCATTTATTGATCCAACATCACCGTCATACTGAATACCAGACATCAAACCCATGTTCTGTGGGCTATACAACTGACTTAATGGGATGTTACCAGCATCTGCTTCATTGCTACTAGCTAACGCAGCTAAAGCCGTAGCCCCTGCTGCACCTTCCCTAATTACTGCCTTGTCGTATACGGGGTGCTTTTTGCCCCTAACGTCAATCTCACCAATCTTATTACCTAGCTCAACCTTACCTTTACGGGTGGGCCTTAATCTTGGTTCAGAGGCTGAGTTTGGATACCTTGCTAACTCAGCACCATCAGGGAACTGTGCGTCTACAGTGTAGTAATGATTCTTACCATCTTCAACAGAAACTAATGGGAAATTACCAGCAGGGTTAGGATCAAAACCTTCTGGAACTTCACTCCACTTCCAGCCTGCCTTCTTTTTAAACAGGTTAGTCTTTATTTTACGGCCTTCATTTGGTGGTAGGCCAGTTCTCTCTTCACCAGCTACTTGGAACGTAGGCTTACCGTCAGGCGATACAGATATGTTAGCAGTAGCAGGGTATGTGCCAGTAACGTCAACAGGGCCATCTGGCCCACCCATCTCTAGATACCTGCCACCAGCTTGCTGCTCAAAGTCACTAAGGAATGGCTTGTAGTCTTTATTGGTAGGGTCAAACATTCTCTGTGGTGCAGGCATTATGTTCTTTAGCACTCCACCAGCACCAGCTTGACTGTTCATGGATGCAAGAAGACCGCCTGTGCCTATTGCCGTTGAACCAAGTACGCCAAGGTCATCTAAACGTCTTAACAAGCCCTCAGTAATGATTCCACCCTTTGCGCCCATCTGCAAAGACCTTACATCCTGTGGAGTTGGATTAAATACATCAGCAACTGGACGATTAAAACCTTCTCTCATTTCTTGTACGCTTTGTGGATTTAAAGCAAAAGCTGGCACATCTTCTTTAACAGTTCCTAACCCACGGCCTGCCATGCCATGAGTATAGGCTGGGTGATTTACCAATCCCATAGGAGCATTAAGGTCTAGTTCAGCAATGTTCTGTATTCTTGTATCTGGAGCGTTTATCTGCCCAGCTTCTGTTGTTGCTAACCTTCCTTCACCAATACTTAAACCGCCATTATTTCTGAACTTTGTGTCCAGCATATTCATTACAGCGTCACGGCCTACTTTTGGTAAAGCTTGAAAATCACTTAAAGAAGTTGGGCTGTCTATGCCCTTCCAAGACGGAACTAATTTCTTCATTTGTTTGTTAAGTAAATCTTTTTGTTTACCCGTCATATTAGACTGAGCAAAAGACAACATAGCCTCACCATTAAACCCAGCAAAGTCTCCACCCGTTGGAGACATTCTATTAGGTATTAGGATGGGGTTTGCGCCTGTTGTTTTCCTTAACTCATTGCCAACATTCTTTATTCCAGAACCTGCACCTAGAGCCTGCGCCCATGCTTCTTGATTGTTAAACATGAAACCTTGCCCACCAAGCATATCTATAGGCGTTTCAAGCTCAACTCCTTTAATGTGGGTAAGTAAACCTCCAGCATCACTACGGTCAGCCATGCTAGTTATAAACCCTCTACCTTCAAGGTCTTCTATAGATATTGGATTGCCAGCAAAATTACCTGTTTTAGTTTTTCGGGTAACAAGGTTCTGCATTCGCTCAAGTTCGCCTGCCCTACCCTTACCGTACCTTTCATCTGTAAGGTGCTTATAGATTTCTTCTACACTAAGATCATCGTAGATTTCTCTAGCAGACCTAATAGCCCCTTCAAAAGCGTCCCCAAACAAGCCTAACCCTTTAGTAACAACAGCCATCAGATAATCACCTTACAATAAACATTGCCAAATTATATCATAACTAAGCCAAACCTTTAATACCCCTAATCAACGGGCCTTTATGCTTCTTGTTTCGCTTACCTAAGTCACCTGATGCAAACACCTGTGCCAACTGTCTAAGTGCGTCAGCAGCCTCTGAGTGACCTTCTGACTTATCGGGTATGGAAGTCCATCTGCTCTCACTGTTTGACCATTTACGCCTGTATGACTTTAGATGATCTAGCCCCTTGGCGCAGGTTACATCGTCAATGTACAGGTACGGGAACAGGTCTGCTGTCTGCTGTATTCCCCATAGCAATTCCTGTATGCGTGGCACTATGCGCCAGCTAGATGATGGCATAAGTTCTCTGAGCATCTGCTTTGGTGACTTGTTGTTGAGTTGGCCCTGCCTTTTATGATCTGCATCATGGGGCAAATAGTGCGTGTCAAAGACCAAATCAAGCGTCTGGAGCCATTTAACAGCGTGGCTGTATGGTTCGCCCCATGCTTCGTAGAAATGGATTAGACGCAGTTCTAGGCCGATTTGCTGGCATACCCACACAGCACACCCGTCTGACGACCCGATATCCCAAAAAGTTAAACATGGGTGAGTATCTACCACAGGCATTCTACCTATGCGTCCATCAGTGTAGGCTTGGTTGATTTCACGCAGCCAGAATGCACCTTCTGGATACTCTAAGAAGTCGCCTTCCCAGACATGACCGTAAGTGTCGGGCCTACGCTTTAAGTCTTCCTGACGCTCTTGCTCTAGCACTTTTGGGAACCAAGGATTATCCGACCAATTTACCCTAACCACGCGGCTATTATCTGGAGCCTCTAGCCGTAGTCTTTTATGCGTTGCGCTATCCTTTGACTCAGGATTCCACGTTACCCATACCTCTGAGCCTTCTTCACGCACCGTGGGCATAAGTTTACGCCATGCTTCTTCTGATACGCCTTCAGCCTCATCTATCCATGCGAGTAAAATCTTGGCCTTAGATTTGATGCTGTCTAGGTTATGTCGTAGGCCAGCAAACACATACTTGATGCGTCCATCCCTTGATCTGATGTATCGCTCACCTATCTCGTAATAGTCATCTAGCCAATCAACTGAGCGTATAGCCGCCTTAACCTCTTCTAAAGATGACTCTTCTAGCGAGTTAAGATGCTCACGCGCACATAAGATCTGACCTGATATGCCTGCTGTCCCATAGCGATAGCCCTCAACTGCGCTCATCAGACTAAAGCTGCGCGTCTTCCCACTACCCCTGCCGCCCCAAGATGCGCGTATCCTTGCTTCCCCTTGGAAGATCGGTACTAGCTTTGGTGGCAGTTCTATTTGTCCGACATTCATTAAACGTCAAATTCTTTAGCGACCAGTTCGATCTTAGACTTAGGAGCCATTGAGCCATCACTGCTGATCTGGTCTACAATCGACTTCTCTGACAGGCCATGCTTGCCCATTAGTAACTTAACTAGGTTAGCGTTTAACTCACCGCCTAGCCCACCATCCATAGCCACTGTGAACTGTGTCAGTTTTACCTTTGCTAATATCTCCGAAAACTCATCATGCTTCTGCGCCCAATCGTAGAGCGTAGACTCACTGATATCTAGCTTTAGACACAAATCCTGATGGCTGGGAATTAGTCTGCTATAGGTACTGAGGTATGTATTAGCTTTGTCTAATAATTCAGGTGTGTACTTGGTTGGTCTTGCCATGATTGTCTCCGCATATGGGGTGGACGTAACTTAATAGTTTATTATACCACTAATTTTAGATAGTTTTCTATCGTTAAACCAAGCTGTATAGCCTCACGCATATCGTTAGCTGCCCTGCGAGCCTTGCATATCCTGCGAGCCTCATCAGTCATTCGTTGTTCATTACGCCTTACAATCGCTGCTGCCTCTGATTTAGAGTAGTACGTTGTCCGATAATGATGCTGACTATTCATCCTAGCAATCCGTTTAGGAACCATACCCAGCAGACTAAACCGATTACTGCGCCAGTGCAACTGAGTATGCGTGTAGTGTAGTCACGCTTAACCTTCTTTGTGACTAGCTGGCTTGATGCCAAATACTTGTAGTCTTTCATACCCACCCCATAATTTCATCGTGTGCCTGTGCTTGCACAAACTCTGGATTATCATCAGTTAACGCTTCTAGCTGCTCATCCGATAATGGATTGCCACTCATATCATCTGCGCTTTCAATGTAAGCGTCCACAAAGTCTGGGTAATCTGCTGTGCAAATTCCACCAATGGTGACGTTGGTTAATTCGTTTACGTTCATGCTGTACTCCAAAAGGGCCGAAGCCCGATATTAGTTATAGTTTTTAATTGCTGGCAAACCAATAGCATTTTCGATTTGGTCATCAAGAAGCGGCTCAAGAGTTGAAAAGAAACTCTTAACGTATTCTCTGACAGTCTCATTAAAACCAGCCTCATCTATATAAATCTGAATGTTCTCAGGGATAACGTCTACAGTAAATTCAATTTTAACTTTCATTTTACCACCTCGTAATCCATGTTAGTTTTAACAGTAATTTTAATTGAAAAGCCGTAGTCAAAAGTATCTTCTTCTAAATTGTACTGTGGGAAGATTTTAATCAGCTTAACAAGTCCATTAGCTTCATCAGATACCCGATCATAATCTTCTAAAGCGTGTTTTAAGCCAAAGGTCATACCTAAAGATGATCCACCTACTGTGACCATATAGCTTGGGTCTGTGCCGTAAAGGTTTCCGTCAAATTCTGTGTAGTCAGTCATGGTTACTGCCCCTTTAGAATATTGATGTAGTTAGAGTCCTTTAGTACAACAAGAACCTCTGCCTCAGTACGGTTACTGATAGCGGCTAAGTTAGATAGCGATAAATCGCTGTTGTTTAGGTGGATTTCAACAAGTTGGTAGTCAGTCATGTGATGCTCCGTTCTGGTTAGTTACTTAACTTACAACCAGTATAAACACTTCTGTGAAGAGTGCAACACTTTTGTTAACTATTTACGAGAATATTTCTACTTCTGTGTAAACCCGATTAGGGCCAGCGTGTATGTAGAACTTGCCGCTATTTAAAGCACCCACTTCTGGACGGCTTTGTAGCCACTTAGCCACATCCTCATCATGCTTGTCTTTGGCATGGTTCTTTAGGTCTGCTTGAAGGTCATAATATGTATAGCTGCTCATGTGATACTCCGTGGGGCCGTGGCCCCGTTTAGTTAATTAGTGATTAAAATACGCTTGTTCTTCGCTGTCCATTAAAGTGTATTCGTCAACTCTTCCCATAGCGTACGAAAGACCATTGCATACCCAATCGGCCTCATTTAGTTGTTTATTTAAGAATGCCTCTGCGGCCTCTTTGCTGACAAAATCTAGATTTGCGTACCAATCACGACCTTGTGTATCTTCAGCGTTAATATCCCACCAGCTACCATCTTGGGCTGGGCTGCAATCTGCGCCTAGTGTAAAACTAATGCGAATGTTTTTTAAGGTTAAAGCCCCTAAGACTTGAGTAGGTGTGTAAGTGTTAGTCATATCATGCTCCGTTTTGTTATTTACTTAACTTGGAACTATTATAACAGTTTTGTTTATATGTGCAACACTTTTGTTAACTAATATGTGATTTATTTCAGGGTTTCCGAATTACCCTGAACTTCGCTCAGAACTTGTCATTGCAGCGTGACGCTCCCTAGCCAGTTTGTAACGCTTGTAATCAGCTAGTGATTGTTGCCTGCCACCACGCTTGTCAGCCTCATAGATCATCATGCACACCTTGTCAGTCTCTATAGTCGCTCGTTGCTCACGGCTAGGGCCAGCAGGTCTACTTGAGTCAGGTGGGAATAACTCACTGACGCTCACCCCAGCAGCCTCGACAATCTCCATTGCGTTAGCACCACAAGCAAAGCAGTTAATCAGCACCTTGCCATCCGACAACTCTTTAATGCCCATGCTGGCAGTCTTGTCACCGTGAACTGGGCATAGAGCTATCCACTTGTTAGCCCCGTTAGACTTAACACCCTCTAACATCGTTAATATCGCCTCTACGCTCATGCTGCAACTCCTTTGCTTTTAGCCCAGCGTATCTGTGTGCTGGTAATGTAACTTCTGGTTTCATCACTTATGCCATTAACCATATGGGGCTTAATAGCGTTGGGCCATACACCGTATCGCTCACGGTACTTGTGGTTTGCCCATGACTCTTTGTAACCCTTACTACGGGTGTACAGCAGTAGCTCACTGTAGAACGT